>Ga0208879_1002061_pt1 | contig 18258 bp, 21 predicted proteins | sample Knorr_S15_td_Bot_FD_185605 | JGI IMG/M metagenome (GOLD analysis project Ga0208879, IMG submission 185605) | Marine microbial communities from Southern Atlantic Ocean transect - Knorr_S15_td_Bottom_ad_5009_LV_A (SPAdes) (version 2) | ecosystem: Environmental > Aquatic > Marine > Oceanic | place... | reverse complement strand
TACTGCAGAAGCTACTACTACTCCAATTATAATTAGTACAACAACGCCAATCATAACTCCTTTGGCGACACCCATATTCATATTAATTTTTGGGGTTTCATAACGAGACAATTTCTAATAATTTTATGGCTAACGCCATAATTATACCATTGGATGATGATTATTCATTGGAAAAATATATGTATAGTGAATAACTTGTCTGGAAAAAAAGTCAGTCTCCTTTACCTTGAAGACTCTGTAATGCATTAACTAGTTTATGTGAGCATCTGGGCTCTTCCAGCTAACACCGCGAGATATTCCTGACTCAATAAAATGACTAGAATTATGTATGAGTTAAAAAATTGGAATAAAAAATAATTACTGTTAGGTTAATTTTTTGTCATTTTTTGGGATCACTTCTCTCGCCTAGAACACCCACATTCCACATAAACTACCTTGAATTCCCCATCTGTTTTGATATTATGAGATAAGGGTTTACGACATTGTTGACATTCTACAAATCCATGATATTCTTCAACATGAATCATTTTGTGATCCCATGATTTTTTTTCTTCGTTCCAAAATACCGAGTTGATTTCAGTTGGATCAGCCATACTTTCAATTATTTGGCTAATTTCATTAATTAGTTTTTAGAAAAATCAAGATTATTCATGTTCCTCCTTTGTCAGAACAAAGGACTTGATTCTGTTTTTGCTGTCAAGCAGTTCAAAAAACTTTCTGAATTTAAGATTACACGTAGAGCAATGACTAAAACACAGATATTTTGTACATCTGCCATTCTCATCAGTTTCGTGGGAGATAAAATCATCTAGTACTATTTTTTCATGCTTACACGTATTCATCATATCAATCAGTCCAAACTACCATATAATGTAAGTTCACTAGTATCTGATCCATCTAGATTTGGATCAATCTCTTTGCTTTTGTAAATACTGCAGACCACTCCTTCCATGTTAGACGTCCTGTCTGTGTGTTTTGTTTTGATGGATGATAAGACGTTAGAATCTTGTAGTTGTCATATGTGAATATCTTGTTGTGTCCAAACTTTTCGGGTTTTATCTTTAGTAACTTACATGTAGCATCATATGCAATTTTTCCAAGACATAAAATCACTGAGATGTTTTTGAGAATTTTTAATTCATCTTGTAGATATATGGAACAGTTTTCTATTTCATCTCGTGTTGGCTTGTTTTGTGGAGGAGCACATCTAATTGCTGCTGTAATGTATGCGTTATAGAGGATTAATCCATCATCTTTGTTTAGACTTGTAGGTATTGAGGCAAATCCGTGCTTGTGCATTACCTTTGTAACCCAGTCTCCTGAAGAATCTCCTGTAAACATTCTTCCTGTTCTATTTCCGCCATGAGCAGCTGGAGCCAATCCTACAATCAATAATTTGGCATTAACATCACCAAATCCTGAAAGTGGTTTGCCATAATATTTCTCATCCTTGAATCGCCTTACCTTATTTTTTGCAACATCTCTGATGTATACTGCAAGTCTTGGACATTTTTTACAACTTGTGATCTTTTTGTTTAGTGATTCAATTGATTTCATATGGAATTATTTCAGTTGATGTAAATAAAAATTCTCTACTTTGTTTTCCAAAGTTTGAAAACTGTTTTGTAATCTTGCTCAAGAATTTGTTTTTAGGGATTCCAATGACAATCACAGTTACAACCACTCATGCATTTTACTCGTTTGCAATCAGAACACATATCTCTATGTTGCCAAATGGGAGCTGTGTTCATAATATTATTACGTGATTAACACTATTAACACTTCGATAATTCGTAATCCTAGACAAGATTTCTCATATCACCAATAATACTAAATGCTAAGAAAATCGTAAATCTAGTAAATCATGATTAATCTAGAAAAAATTTTCCTCCAACTTGGATATTTTTGCAGTGATAAAGATACTAAAAATCTTGAGACATTACAAAAGCAAATCCAAGAACGAATCAGTTTTCTCAACCAACAGAATTTGAACAGTTACAATGATCCCAAACTTTTAGAGCAATACGAACTATACAATGAGATTCAGCAATGTCTTTTTCAGGATCACACTGGTCAATACTGGCTTTATGCTGGAATTATTATAGCCATTTCTCTTTTCGTTGGCTTTCGTTGGTGGATGATAAAGAAAGGAGAATCTAAAAAATGAATTAGACTGGGTTTATTTGTCTCATGTAAAGTAACAACTACCAGTGTACGTGAAAATTATAGTAATTGCGTTATTTGTGGTAATGTTAGGTGCAGTTATTGTGCCTACTTTTGCACAGCAGTTTAAAGAACCAGAATATACCATACGTGGCGCAGAAGTTTTAGGATTTGATTTAGATACAGATACTGCAACCCTAGCAATTTCACTAGACCCCAGAGCCAGAGGGGAATTAATCATAACATTGCCAAGAAATTTGATTGATGCAAGAGATGGTTTCGATGATATTGATTTTGAAATCGTGGTTAGCGGTTTAAACCTATTTTCCTACGATGAAATTGTAACATCATTTGATAGAACAATAACAATTCCATTCAAAAGAGGTCATGATGAAATAACAATAACTGGAACACATGTTTTTTCCTTTGCCCCTACACAAACTGTTAGAGATACACAACCACAAACAACAGAAAAAAGAATATCAGATGAATTAACAAAAGACATACCTGAAGGTCAAGCAAAACTGTTGATATATTCTGACACAAATTGGTCAGGTGCGTATCAATCTACGACTTTTGATTTTACGGAAATATCTGGTAGAGATGATAAGAGTATAATTTTTGGATGTGAATCAACCTTTGGCCGTCAGGGAGTTTTTGGTGCAAAAATTCAAAAATTATCATCAGATGGTTACTTGACAATTGTTGTAATTCAGAATCATCAAATTATAGCTCAAGGATCAACACAACAACAGAGGGGTGAAATACTGATTAATGGTAACTGTGCAGATGCTCCTGGCGGTATTCCAGGAGGAGGATGTCTAATTGCTACAGCAACATATGGTTCTGAGCTAGCCCCACAAGTTCAACTACTCAGAGAGTTACGTGATAACTCACTATTACAAACTGAATCTGGTTCTGCATTTATGGGAATGTTCAATGATGTATACTATTCATTTTCTCCACACATTGCAGATTTAGAGCGTGAAAATCCAGTATTCAAAGAAATGGTAAAGCTTGCAATTACTCCAATGATTTCTAGTCTGTCAATTTTGAACTATGTTGATATGGATTCAGAAGTAGAAGTTTTAGGATATGGAATTAGTTTGATTCTACTAAATGTAGGAATGTATGTTGGAATACCTGCAATTGTGATTGTAGGAATTAGAAATAGATTCTAAAGTGTTTTATAATTTAGAAATTCCAGCAGATATGCTGATGATTATACCAAGGTGTTCTCTCTGATTCCTCTTAATTATGATGAGTTTGCCGAATTATGAAGCACGAACTTAATTCTTAGATTAATGTTAGAAAATATTTGAGTGGTGATGCATAGTGATAGAAGACGAGAATATAGGAAAACCTTGAAAGGGTTGCCTAATTCATGTTTTCCTTTTTTTGTACTGCTTTCAGCACATACAAAGCGATGTAAACTAGTTCCCGTCAAAATTAATACGCAAAAATAAAATTTAACAATACATATCAAAATGCGGTATGCTAATCTGTTTTTATAGAATAACAATTAGGACACAATCCCTCACAATTATCTAAACTATTGTTAGTTCTATCACCATCGATATGATAATACTCCCATCTTGCGGGTGGGGGTTTTTGACACTTTGCACATTTTCCATCTTGTCTAGTTCTTACTTTTTCTTTCTCTGCTTCGGTCCATCCTATGCTTGCTAACGATTGGGCTAGGAATTTTTTTCTATACCGACCAGCAATTATCGCCAATATTATGATGAAGATTAGTCCTATTCCAACAATGTATTTTATTGGACTATCTTCTTTGATTGTTTCACTTTGTGGTTCTTGTGCGAATACAGAAATTGGAATTAGTAAAACAAATGCTAAAGCAGTAATAATTGCCAGTTTCATTCTTCTTCAGGTTCGTTTGCCTTATCTCTAACCTTTTTGAGAATGCAGAATTTGCTTAGATTTTTGAGAAATCCCATTAACTATATTGATTCTTCTGTTATTTTAAGGATGAAACAAAAAGAGTTTAGAATCTAAGTGAAAAAACTAAGATTGATTCCAGGAACCAAAGCCACCATCTAGGGTTACTGCATCAAAGCCCTCTTTATTTAGTTCGTCTGCTGCAATATTTCCTCGATAACCAGTTCCACAATAAGTACAAATTTTCTTTTCTCGCATGTCTTCTATCTGCTTTTTCTTTGCGTTTCTAATTGTCAGACCTAGTGGCATGTTAATCGAACCTTCAATCTTTCCACTCTCTATCTCATCAGCTTCTCTCACATCAATTATTACAAATTCATCTTTTCTAGTCTTGAGATCTTGTGCTGTTATTTTATCTGCCATGAATATTATCTCTCATTTACTAATTTAATCTAAACCCTTATTCGATAAGAACAGAAATTTTCTAGTAAAATAAGAACAGCCCTATAGTCATTAGAATCAATCCAGTTATTGCTAATACCTAAATTATTACAGGTTTCATTCCAAGCCTTTTTCTAACTTTATTTTTTTAATAACATCACTAATTAGTTCATCATCTTTCATGACTAATTCTTGCAGTTTTTTCTTATATTCTTCATCACCCCATTTTTCTAAAGCAAACATTTCTTTTACTAATTTTACAATTTCAGATTTATTTCTCTGATGGTCACGTTTTGCTATTTCTGAACCTTCCACAAATTTTCTGTGGTAATCTATTATTTTTGGATTTCAAATTGGTAAATTCAATAAATAGTTGTAAAACAGATTTTATTCATAGCAAAAAGTATTAGCTGTGCAGATGCAGGATCTGACTGGGGATGGTCTGCAACTGCAGAAACAGAAGAAGAATTGATTGGTAAAGTAGCAGAACACGCCAAAATTGACCACAGAGACTTGGAGATAACTCCTGAGCTTGTGGAAAAAATAAAATTACTCATCAAAGATGTCTAATGTATAATGACTGTGGATTCTTTGAATGAAAAAGAAGTAAAAAAAATTGTCAAGAATCTAAAAGGATTCGTAACAAATTGACTTGTTTAAGATGTGATGGGAAAGGTGAGTTCAGAAATGAATTTGGCCTAATGGAAAAATGTACGTCTTGTCAAAGAGATGATATAACTTTGGAGAAGACATCTCCTGAACCAGATCCAGACGAAGAAGGAATGTGAGGAAAAAGATGACAAAGAAAAAAGATAAGAGAAAATCAGGGAGATTACAAAAAGGAGAAAAGAAGGGAACAACAACGAGTTAAGAAATACAAGCATAAACAACAAGAAAAGAAAAAGGGAAAAAAGCCCAAGAAATATTAGAAAAAAAGAGGAAAAATGTTTGTTCAAATGAACAAACAATTACTAAACGTCTACTAGATTGAAGAAATTCTTTCCGTTAGCTGCTGTTTGAGATACGCATTTGACTGGCCCTAGGGGTTTTTTCTCTTCATTGACATCTCTTCTGAGATTCGGGTTAGATAATCTCTGAACTACAGCTACTCTGGTTGTATGGAATTTAGAGATGGAATTTCCATCAATCTCAAAACTCTCAGCTGTTGTGATTTTAACTCCGGGAGTGGTCACTGTTCCCTGTGTATAATCAGAGTCCCGGATTCCTATGATGGTGAAGGCCTTTTCGCCAATCTTTGTAAGTGATGCACTATCTCCAATTGTTTGGTAATCTGCTAATTTACTCATTCATCTTTCACCTCCTCTTGGTCGTTCAAGTCTAATAGTAAATCAAGTTTGATCAAATCATTTTCCTTGTGATTCTTTAGAGGTTCTTTCAATGTAACGGGGAGGTTATTGTGATGAATTATGAACATCACAAAAAAGTACTATTCCATGAGGTAAGGTTTTGGCAGTAATAGAATGACCATCTTCTATTCCCTTTCCACAAACATAGCATTCAACTTTAGATACTGAAGATAGGACATTGTGCGTTTTTAGAATCTGCATATCCTGCATGATTGTTTGATTTACCCCCTGCATGGTAAATCTACTACGTCAAACTATACTATAAAGGTACCGTACTATACCGTAATCATTCCATGCCTATAAACTCAATCATTTTAGACAAAGATCGAACGATCAAAACAATCTGTTCAATTTAAATAATAAACCTCTAGAATTTTATCTATGGGTGGATACATTTGGAGACTCTCAAGCGAAAGTAATACCCCTAGATTTATCTGAAAACCAATTTCAAATTTATAATAAAATTTCAAGAAACTATTCCTATTCATTTCTCTTTGAATCACTAACAGGTCCTGAAGTACTAGCTGAAACATCAGTAATGGGATTTGACCCAAAGATAATTCTCAAAGGTTATTCAGATAAGGTAGAAATTATTCAAGATGGAAAAACAGAAACCATATCCACTACAGACCCATTTGAACAACTAAAGAAACTCTTAGGAAGATCAGATGATCAAAGTTATCGATATTTGGGCGGAGCTGTAGGAGTTGTAAACTATGATGCAATTAGACTAGTTGAAGATATTCCAGATACTCATGATTCCCCGCAACCATTAATGGAGTTTGGAATTTATGATGATGGTATTCTATATGATAATTTACACAAGAAACTATTCTACTTTTACCATGATGAGAATAGATTTGATAAACTAAAGATGAATGGCGATACATTTGGTGATTTCCATTCCAGTAAAGTAACACCAAACATAAACAAAGAAAAATTCTCAGATATTGTAAACAAAGCAAAAAAATTAATTTATGACGGGGATATCTTCCAAGTTGTATTATCTAGAAAGTTTGCATTTGAGAATAATGGAGATAATCTAACGTTATACAAAACATTACGAAAACTAAATCCATCACCATACATGTATCATTTGAAACAAGGTTCCAAAACAATCATTGGAGCATCCCCTGAGATGTTAGTTCGAATAACTGATGATAAGGTGGAGACCTTCCCTATTGCTGGAACTAGAAAAATCACAGACAATGATGAAAAGAACAAACAACTAGCTGATGAACTACTCCATGACGAAAAGGAACTAGCAGAACATACAATGCTAGTTGATTTGGGACGAAATGATATTGGTCGAGTATGTAAGTATGGATCAGTTCATCCAGAATCTCTAATGCAGATAAAGCGATTTTCTCATGTTCAGCATATAGTTACGCACGTTGTAGGCAAATTAGCGCCTAATAACGACATGTTTGATGCATTCAAGGCAGTATTTCCAGCGGGGACAGTCTCTGGAGCTCCCAAAGTCAGGGCTATGGAAATTATCGATGAATTAGAGACGGGTGCAAGAGGACCATATGCAGGAGCAGTTGGATATTTCTCATTTAATGGATGCTGTGACTTTGCCATAGCAATCAGAAGTATCTTCATTGATGGAAACAAAGGATTTGTTCAGTCAGGAGCTGGAATAGTTGCAGATTCTGTTCCAGAACATGAATTCAAAGAGATAGAATTCAAGGCGGGTGCAATGCTTCAAGCACTAAAGGAGGCAACGAAATGAAATTTCTGATCATTGACAACTATGATTCATTTGTGTATAATATTGCTCAATACCTTGGAGAGTTAGGAATTGAATCAGATGTTATTAGAAATGACAAAATAACATTAGATGAGATTAAACAAAAAAACTATGATGCCATAGTAATTTCACCAGGTCCAGGAACTCCGGAAGAGAAGAAGTACTTTGGAGTATGTTCAGATGTTATAACTAACATGGGTCCAACCACTCCAATACTGGGAGTATGTCTTGGACATCAAGGAATTATTCATGCATTTGGTGGAAAAGTAACAAACGCAGGATTTGTAAGACATGGAAAGACTAGTCCAGTAAATCATACTAATTCAGAACTATTCAAGGGAGTAAGTAATCCATTTAGAGCAACAAGATATCACAGTTTGGTTGGAGACAAGACAATAATTCCAGATATACTAGAAGTAACAGCTACAGCTGCAGACGATGGTGAGATAATGGCAGTAAGACATAAAGAATATCTAATTGAAGGGGTACAATTTCATCCAGAATCAATTATGACAGAAGAAGGGAAGAAAATTCTAGCAAATTTCATTAAACAGGTGAAAGAAAAATGATTTCAAATTTAATTCAAAAATTACAAGAGAAGACAGACCTTACTTATGATGAGATGAATAATATAATGACAGACATTCTATCTGGAAATATTTCTATCCAAGAGAATGTAGACTTTTTATCCAATCTGGCAGACAAGGGAGAGACAGATGATGAACTACTTGGAATGCTGGATAAGATGCAGGAATTATCTCTAAAAATTGAGCCTAAAAATGCTGGAACCGTTATCGATATGTGTGGGACTGGAGGAGACAGGCTTCAAACCTTCAACATATCCACTACAGCATCATTTGTTGTAGCTGCGACTGGCGGAGTTGTCGCAAAGCATGGAAATCGTTCCACTTCAGGAGTTTCTGGAAGTGCAGATATTTTTGAGTATTTTGGATATGACCTAAATCAAGAACCATCAAAGATTGTAGAAATTTTAGAAAAACATAAAATTTGTTTCATGTTTGCACAAAAATTTCATCCAGCAATGAAACATGTTGGTCCAGCTAGAAAAAAATTAGGAAAAAGAACTGCTTTCAATCTTCTAGGACCGCTATCAAATCCAGCTGGAGTAAAAAATCAACTTGTTGGTGTATTTTCTAATGAATATCTTGACAGATTACCTACAATTCTAAAAAGAAAAGGTGCAGAAAATATAATGACAGTACGTTCTGATGATGGAATGGATGAATTCTCTACTAGTGCAACTAATCGTGTATGTATTTTAAGAGATGACAAAGTATTGATGAATGCAATTGATCCTGAAGTGGTAGGATTGCATAAATCATCACTGAATGACATTCAGATTAGTACAAGAAAAGATGCAATAAAGTCATTTGTTGGTGTATTAAACAACACTGCAAACCAAGCAATGATTGAGACCACTGCACTAAATGCAGCAGGCGGATTAATTGTTGCAAACATTGCAAATAATTTTGAAGAAGGAGTAGAGCTTGCTATGAACACAATTAAAGATGGAAAAGCATTCAAAACTTTGGAAAACTTTGTCGCAGACACCGGAGACATTTCAAAACTAAAGGAGATGATATGATGACTGAAAATATTTTAAAAAGATTGGTAACTAATTCTCAAACAGCAATTGATGATGGAACATATGACATAGATGCAAATCTACAAAAATCAAACAAAGACCTTGTTCAAATTATCAAGGATAATCCTCATCCAACACTACTTACTGAGATAAAATTTGCATCTCCTTCCCTAGGAAAGATTAGAACCCTCACAGATCCAGCTAGCGTAGCAAGACAGATGGTTGCTGGAGGCTCAAAAGCAATATCAATTCTTACTCAACCTAATCTATTTCATGGCTCACCAGAATATTTCATGAAGGTCAGAGAAGCAGTAAACATTCCATTACTCATGAAAGATATCATGATAGAGAATGTTCAGATAGATGCGGCAGAAAAAATGGGTGCAGATTACATATTATTGATACAGTCATTGTTTGAACAAGGATTTCTCAAAGAAATTGATGAGTTTATAGACTATGCTCATAAAAAAGAGCTAAAAATTCTCCTTGAAGTTCATACAAAACAAGAATTTGAAAATGCATTAAAGACTGATGTCGATCTTATTGGAGTTAACAATAGAAATTTGGATACATTAGAGATCGATCTAAAAACTACCGAATTAGTTCTAGAAGGACATGAAAAATCAAGACCCATACTATCAGAGAGTGGAATTGAAACTATTGAAGACATCCAATATCTAAAAAAGTCAGGAGCAGACGCTTTCTTGGTAGGTTCGAGCATTATGAAAAGTGATAATATTGAAGAACAGGTGAGGAAACTGGTGAAAGCATATTGAAATATCCTAAGAATGGTAGATTTGGAGAATTTGGTGGGAAATACATTCCAGAAACTCTAGTTCCGGCAATTGAAGAGCTAGAAGAGAACTATCTTAAATTTAAAAACGATAAAACTTTCAAAAAAGAATTAGATTACTATCTTAAAGTGTATGCAGGACGACCAACTCCATTGTACTATGCAAAAAATTTGTCAGAAAAACTAGGAGGAGCTAAAATCTATCTCAAACGAGAAGATTTGCTACATGGTGGAGCTCACAAAATCAACAATACACTAGGTCAAGCACTTCTTGCAAAGAAGATGAAGAAGAAAAGAATCATTGCAGAGACGGGTGCAGGACAGCATGGTGTTGCCACTGCAATGGCATGCGCTGCTTTAGGTATGAAAGCCGAAGTATACATGGGGCATAAAGATACAATTCGTCAAAAACTTAACGTATTTCGAATGGATATGCTAGGTTGCAAAGTTTATCCAGTATATTCAGGTTCAAAGACATTGAAAGATGCAATCAATGAAGCAATTCGTGATTGGATTACTAATGTAGAAACAACATACTATCTACTAGGATCTGCTGTAGGTCCACATCCTTATCCAGTGATGGTTAGAGATTTTCAAAGTGTAATTGGAAATGAGATCATATCACAAATGAAAAAAATTAACAGAAACCCAGATAGTTTGATAGCATGTGTTGGTGGAGGATCAAACGCAATTGGAACATTCTATCCCTTAATAGATTCTAATGCAGAGATGATTGGAGTAGAAGCCGCAGGTCAAGGACTAAAATCAAAATTGCATTCAGCAACATTGTCAGCTGGATCTAAAGGAGTCTTACATGGCATGATGACATATTTACTTCAGGACAAAGAAGGACAAATTACAGAAACACATAGCATTTCAGCTGGACTAGACTATCCGGGTGTTGGTCCAGAACACTCTTACTATAAAGACACAAAACGAATCAAATATCATTCAGCTACTGATAAAGAAGTAATTGATGCATTCTTAATGCTAACTAGAACCGAAGGAATTATTCCAGCACTTGAATCAGCTCATGCAATAGCTGAGGCAATCAAAGTAGCACGAAAAGGAAAGAAATCAGAATCGATAGTTGTAACGCTTTCTGGAAGAGGAGACAAAGACGTTGAAGAAGTACAAAATTATTTGAAGAGAAATGTCAAAGATTAAAGAAAAGTTTGCCGAACTAGAGGCAAAAAATCAAAAGGCACTGATATCATATATTATGGTGGGATTTCCAAATGAAAAAGCCACAATTACGGCTGTAAGAGGATTGGTAAAGGGAGGAGTAGACATTATAGAATTAGGTTTCCCATTTTCAGATCCTATAGCTGATGGGCCTATAATTCAGAATGCAAGTGCCATATCACTCAAGAATGGTACCAAGATTTCCAAGTTCTTTAGCATTGTAAAAAAAATCAGAAAAGAAACAGACATTCCACTAGTACTAATGACATACACCAACATCTTGTATCACAAGGGATATCCAAAATTCATCTTAGAAGCAAAAAAAGCAGGAATAGATGGATTCATTCTTCCTGATATGTCAATTGAAGAATCAAAAGAGTATCTAAAAGCATCAAAAACTAATGTAGACACAATATTTTTGATATCTCCAAATACTTCCAAGACAAGAATACAAAAGATTGCCAAAGTGTCAACAGGATTTTTGTATCTTGTTGCAGTTTATGGAACAACCGGTGTCAAAACAGGAATTAAAAATTATACAATAAAAGCAATCAAAGATGTTAAGAAGCAAACCAAGGGAAAGATTCCTGTTGGTGTAGGATTTGGAATCTCAACCCCTAAAGATGTAAAAAGATACATCAAAGCAGGAGCAGACGCAGTAATTGTCGGAAGTGCATATTTGAAATTAATTGAAAAAACTCCAGAAAACAAACTAGAATCAAAGATTACATCATTTACAAAAAGTCTTAAAAAACAAACTATAGCATAAACTAAACACGTCAAAGATGGTGGCCATTGCTCAAATATTGGTAGATGGGGCATTTGCCTTACTCATGACCGCCAATCTAGAAGTTCTCAAAAATAATACACAAAGAAAAATAAAAAACTAGTCCCAAAAATATCTAAAACTCGTTAAAAAAACAAGAAATTTTTTTACAAATGTAAAGATTGGTAATCATCTAAACTATTGAAAATTTAGGGTGAACTAAATTGAGCCTACCAACCACTCTTTCAACGTATTATTTTATTCAAAACATACAAAAGACAGATACTTGTTTCATTAATGTGCAGACGAGGTATATTTTTGTCACAGGTGGTGTGATGTCTGGCCTTGGAAAAGGCGTAACAACTTCCTCGATTGCAAAATTATTACAATTAGCAGATCAAAAAGTCTCTTGCGTAAAGATAGATCCTTATCTAAATTATGATGCAGGAACAATGAATCCAATTGCACATGGCGAAGTCTTTGTTACAGAAGACGGAGGCGAATGTGACATGGATATTGGAAACTATGAAAGATTCCTAAACCAAGATATTCTAAAAAGTCATAACATTACAACTGCACAGGTATATTCTTCGGTAATTGAAGCAGAAAGAAAGGGAGAATATTTGGGAGTATGTGTTCAGATAATTCCACATGTAACTGATGAGATCAAAAAAAGAATTAGAAAGATTTCCGAGGTTGAAAAACTAGACTTTTTGATAGTAGAATGTGGAGGAACAGTTGGAGATATCGAATCATTACCATTTTTAGAGGCACTAAGACAGATGAGAGTGGAAGAGGGACCACAAGGTGTAATCTTTGTTCATGTAACACTAGCTCCATCACTTGATGTAGTAGGAGAACAAAAAACCAAACCAACGCAACACAGCGTCCAAGAATTAAGAAGGATAGGAATTCAGCCAGACTTTTTGGCAGTTAGATGTACATTACCACTAGAAGAAAAAACAAAGAAAAAGATTGCGATGTTTACAAATGTAACAACAAAAGATGTTTTATCATGTCACGATGCAAAATCAATCTTTGAAGTACCACAGATGCTTTATGATCAAGGAATTATGGATTCAATGTTCACAAAGTTTGGAAAGGTAGGAATGGTAAATGCTTCAGATAATTGGGATAAATGGAATGAGATTGCAAATAACATGGTTAATCACGAAGGCCAAAAAGTAAAGATTGCAATGGTTGGAAAATATGTTACACTTGCAGATAGCTATGTGAGTGTAAATCATGCATTGAAACATGCAGGGGCGCAAACAGGAAAATCAGTAGATATTGACTGGATAGATTCTGAATCAATAACAGATTACAACACACTATCAAACTATGATGGAATTTTAGTCCCAGGAGGATTTGGTACAAGAGGTTCTGAAGGAATTATTCAAACTGCAAATTATGCACGAGAGAAAAACATACCATACCTTGGAATATGTTTTGGATTCCAGTTAGCTGCAATTGCGTTTGGAAGAAATGTTTTGAATTTAGAAGATGTAAATTCAGCTGAGATTAAAGCTGATGCAAAAAATCCTGTAGTAGATTTGCTTCCAGAACAAAAAGATGTTTCAGATATGGGTGGTTCTCTTAGATTAGGTGCAAATGAAATAACAATCAAAGAGAACACAAATGCACAAAAAATCTACAATACAGTAACCATCAGTAAACGCCATAGACACAGATATGAAATCAATAAAGAGTATATTCCTGAATTTGAAAAAAATGGACTGATATTTTCAGCTGAAAGCGATGGAGGGAAAAGAATGGAGATGCTTGAAATTCCATCACATAAATTCTATCTAGGAGTCCAATTTCATCCAGAATTTAACAGTAGACCAGGATTTCCTGAAGAGTCTTTTGCAGCATTTATCAAAGCAGCATCTGAAAAATAATTATTTTATCTTGGATATTTCATAGATTTTCTGCCTAGCATCTCTGATTGAGACTTTCTTTTTGACATATCCTTTTTTCAAAAGATGACTTAGGGCCATTCTAACAGTCCTAGCAGGAAGTAATGTTTTGTTTGCCAAATCTTTTTGCGTCAACGCTCCTTCATACTCTAATGTTTTTAGAAGTAATTTGGAGCTTGGAGGCATGCTAAGCAACTCTCCAGCAAGATGTACTTTTTTTGCAAGAGCAGAAATTGCAGTAGAGTCTTTTTTGAGTCGAATAATTTTTGCATGAGGAAAGAATTGAGTACATTCAACAGTTTTGTTTACCTTGTATCTATCAGAACCATCAAGAATAACTTCACAATGTAGTCGAGCATAGATATCACTGATCTCAATAGAACTATCATTAGACACAATGACTGGTCTTCTAGTTACATCAAGAGAGTTTACAGAAATTATTCCAAACACAGCTGAATCTTGAAATAAGACAGGGCCACCAGCAGACATGGAATATGCAGATGAACCAATTGGAGTAGATACAATTATTCCATCGCTATTATCGTGCCATACTTCTTCTCCATTGACACTCAGCGTATGTTCCATCAGCATAGCACTCTTTGAGGGAAACACTGCAACATCATTAAGTACTGGGTAAACATTTTTGCCGTCAATTTTTACACCAAGTCGTGGAACCTTTTCAATAGCGTATTTTTGTTTTTTCAAGACGTTAACATAAGAAGAAAATTCTCGAAGATCTATTTGAGCTAAGAATCCACTTGCCTCACCTTCGCTAATTCCCAATACAGGAGTAACAGTATCGAATATGCTATGAAAATAATTTCTAACTCCCCTATCGCCGCCCAAAACAATAATGCAGTCAGATTGTTTATTCTTGGATTTTGATATTGTAAATGATTTGATTCCAGATTCATCTAGAATTTTTTTAACTGTCTTTGCTGCAGTTTCTGTAGTTCCAGAACCGTAAATCCCTATTTGCATAAAAGAAACAAACTATTCAGTACAATAAAAAATATTGTCTTTGAAATGACTAATTATAATTATATGCCTAGAAATCTGCCTAGAATTATGTCTCCATAGAATGATTGAACCAACAATTAACATTTCTAGTGCTAATGCAATTCCAATCATGTTGTAATTTGTTAAAACCAGAATAGATGTTAAAGAAATTTGTGTTTAAAATGGACTACAAATCTCTGAATTTTACCAAATTGTAAAAATAGCAAGCATTTGTCTGAATGGTTCCCTTTCTTGGAATTTTTTGCAAGCCAACATTCTTTGACTCAAGGGCTGCTTGAGCAGCGCCACCAGCAAAGCAAAGTGCCCATAAAAAGTCCTTTTCTTTAAGCATTGTACAACAAAATGCTGAACAAAAAATATCACCAACCCCAGTTGTATCATGAATTTGCTTATTTGGTAAGGTAATAGAATAGACCTTGTCTTTTACCAAAAGGGATACATCAGTTTTATTTGTCAGTAATACATATTCTACGCCTTTTTTCTGTAGCGCCAACATGATTTCATCATTAGAACCAGTAACAATTTGTTGGGCTTCTTCAGGATTAACCTTTATTGCATTAACATTTGATAAATCAAGATTTGTTTTTTCCAAGGTAATATTGTTTTGAGAGTCTTTTTGCCTCAAAAAACCCTGAGGATCAACAAAAAGAAAATTAGAATCGCTCTTAATTTTCCTAAAAGTATCATCAGAAATTTCATGGTATATTGGACTTACAATATGTCCATCGGCATCAATAGCAGAATAATCTATTGAATCACATTCATTTTCAAGTTTAAGAGTTCTATCCGAGCCGTTAATGGAAATAGTAAATTTAGTGGTCTTTTTTCCCGATGTGGAATTTTCAAAATTTATTTTATGTTCAGTAAGATATTGTTTTGGAAAATCAGGACCAAATTTTGTAAACAAGTCTACATCAAATTTGAATTCTCTTGCTGTGATTCCACAATAACAAGCAGGACCACCAATTTGTTCATAATTATAATTATCAATTGTAATTGTATCAATTGCACAATGAGAAAAAATAGCTAATTTCATTTCTATTCACTCCTAGAACAACAGATTTAGTTTTTTGCATTGATTTTATCAAAGCAGTTCTTGCATAGAATCTTTCCTTTTAACATCATTACTTCAATACCTGAAGTAAAACAACTATGGCAAAGACCACGCATTATTATCAATTGAAATGATTCTAACTAGAATTAAAACATAAAGTAGTTTTTATCCATGTTTTAGGCGTAAATTTACCAGTTTTGTTGAATTATCCGCAAGAATATAGCTTAAAGAAAACCTACATACACACATAGAAGAGTCGTAGAATCTACCTTCCTTTTCTACTAAACCCTTGCTTAATTTTACAGTTAGACGCAGAAGAGTTTTGATGTCTCTTAACGGCATTTTTCTTTTTTGATTTCTCAGTAGCAACGATCTCTTTAACTTTGAAAACTTTTTCAACAGACGGTTTGGCTTTTTTTGTCTTTTGCGTATAATTGATATTTGTTACAGAAGAGTTTTGATGTCTCTTATCGGCATTTTTCTTTTTTGATTTCTCAGTATCTTTTGGGTTTTTCTGGGTCCATTTGATATTTTTTATGTCTGCAGAAGAAGATTGTTCAATGTTATAATCCATTAGCGATTTGTACATGTCTCATTCGTTTAGGTTATGGACTTAAGCGTATTGGAAAGTAAACCAAGTAGACTAATCAAGGTCTTAATAGCCATGAAATAGCCGTGATAAAACATGACAAAAATGACAGTTGGTCTCTATAAGTCAAACAAAAATGCAGGTTATGGTAGATTTCACAGAAAAAATACAAGTAAACAATGGAAACACTATTTTCTTGACGTAGATGGTATTAACATGATAATATTTTAGGCGTGTTGGGGTTGCACCCCAAACCCCTGCTTGAAGATAGGTATGAAAAAGTGGCATTAAATGCGTGTGGTGTGACCGTTTCTGTATGCGATATAGAATGAAGTATGCATTGTTAGTATCTGGTGTGATAGCTATAATGTCGGTTTTAGTTTGGATTAGTGAAAGTGTCTAGTATAATTTTGTGCTTGATAAAGTACAGTTTAACAATAGTTTAAAACAATTTTAAAAAATGACAAAGAAGAAAGCGAAGAGAGAATCAGTAAGATTACAAAAAGGAGAGAAGATAGGTAGGGAAAAACAACGAGTTAAGAAATACAAGCATAAACAGCAATTAAAGAAAAAGGGAAAAAAGCCTAAGAAATATTAGAAAAAACAAAAAAGTTGCCTATAAGGAATAGTAAGTACGTTTGAAAAAATGTATAGATGGCAGGAACAAAAAAGAGGAAGAATTAATCCTCAAATTTTGAGAGTTCGTTCTTTAGTTGCTTGATTTGATACTCAACAACTCGTCTGTGGACACTATTTATCAAATTCATCATTGTATTTTCTTGATGTGATGAGAAAAGAAGACTAGAGAAGAAAAGTTGATCCTTTACTAAGTTCAAACATCTCAAGACATCTTTTGAGCACCATGTTCTTGGATAGAGCCTTTTTGATATAACTAGGGCTTTGTTGAATTCCTCAAGAATATAAGTAGGCAAATTAGTTTGTGTCCATGCCACTAAAACGAGCAAGTCGAGGACGAACAAAAGGAGGAAAAGGTTCATCCGGAACAGTTCAATGTACTAACTGCGGACAAACGGTGCCAAAAGACAAGGCAAAGAGAGTCACGGGTAAAATAAATTTAGTGGAACATACGCTAGCAAAAGAGCTTCGTGCACAAGGAGCATACATTGCACAAGCTACAGTGTTGAAAACTTATTGTATTTCATGTGCAATTCACTTCAAGATTCTCAAAATTAGATCTGCAGATAGTAGAAGAAAACGTGGAAAACTTCGATAGTGTTATTCCTGAATGTTTTTTGCAGTTACAACCATTCTTTGAATTAGAGTAATTCCAGCAATCACTACTACAATTATTACTGCATACTCCATAAAACCAATTATTCCAATTATTGCAATTACCAAAAGCCTTTCTGCTCTTTCACCAATACCTACTCCTTGAAGTTTTATGTTAAGAGCATCAGACTTTGCTCTTGCATAACTAACTAGTAATGACAAAGTTATTGCAAGTAATACTAAGTAAGGTTCAGCATATCCACCAATTAATATTCCTAAAAATATTGCAACTTCGGCAATTTTATCAAACATAGAGTCAAAATAAGATCCTTTTTTAGAGGTCTTACCAGTAGCCTTTGCTACTTGTCCATCTACCATATCAAAGAATCCTGAAACAAGTAACAAAATTCCTCCAATTACTAATGCAAACTCAATTCCTAGACCATACACTACTGCAGATATCAATGCAAATA
>Ga0208879_1002058_pt1 | contig 18267 bp, 15 predicted proteins | sample Knorr_S15_td_Bot_FD_185605 | JGI IMG/M metagenome (GOLD analysis project Ga0208879, IMG submission 185605) | Marine microbial communities from Southern Atlantic Ocean transect - Knorr_S15_td_Bottom_ad_5009_LV_A (SPAdes) (version 2) | ecosystem: Environmental > Aquatic > Marine > Oceanic | place... | reverse complement strand
CATTCTTGATCGGATCCACGTTACGTGCGGCGATGGATTGCAGCGCGACAACGACATGCGCCGCGGCAAGGTTGGTATCGATCGCCTCGTGCGGGGCTGCGGCATGGCCGCCCTGCCCGGTGATGACGATGTCGAACTCATCCGCCGCCGCCAGCAAAGGGCCACTACGGATCGCGAATGCGCCGACGGGATGGCCGGGCATATTGTGCAGCCCGTAGACCTCGTCGATGGACCAACGCTCCATCAGGCCTTCCTCGACCATGACGTTGCCACCGCCGCCACCCTCTTCGGCGGGTTGGAAGATAAGCACCGCCCGCCCGTCAAAATTGCGCGTCTCTGCCAGATATTGCGCGGCCCCCAGCAGGATCGCGGTGTGCCCGTCATGGCCGCAGGCATGCATCTTGCCCGGCGTTTTGGAGGCATACTCAAGCCCCGTCGCCTCGGTGATGGGTAAAGCGTCCATGTCCGCGCGCAAGCCGATGCTGCGCCCCGAGGCATTGGTCTTGCCCTCGATCACCGCGACGATGCCGCTTTGCGCCACGCCGGTGGTGATATCGGTGATGCCAAAGCTGCGTAGCTTCTCTTCGACGAAAGCCGCGGTCTGCGGCAGATCGAATTGCAGTTCGGGGATCGTATGCAGGTGACGCCGCCACGCGGTGATGTCGGCATGGGTTTCGGCAAAGCGGTTCTTGATCGGCATCGCGTGCGTTCCTTATCTGTCTAGACGTTCGGGCCCAGGATCATCGGGCTACCATCGGTGAAACGTGCAAGGCGAAAGCGGGTCAGATCGTGCCCGGCGCTTTGCCCCGTGGCCAGACGCGCCAGAACGCGGCCCATACCCGGCCCGATACCAAAGCCGTGCCCCGACATGCCCGTGCCAATGGTCAGCCCCGGCAGTGCTGCCACAGTATCCACGACAGGTACAATGTCAGGCATCGTGTCGATCATCCCCGCCCAGGCAGATTTCAGCTTTATCGGCCCCAGATCGGGGAACATTGCTGAAAAATCACGCAGCAGGCGGCGGATCTTGGCCATATTGGGCGCGGGATTAAGGATGCGCATCGCCTCGAAGGGAGATGGGGTATCGGCCTGCCAGCGCCGCTTGGTCGTCCAGGCATCGGGAAAGCCTTTGGGCGCAAAAGGGTGAAGCCGTTGACCAAAGGGGTCGGCGCGCAACTGGGTCAGGTAATGGGGCAAGGCGCGAAAGGCGTCAGGGCCCACAAAAAGCTCGGGCGCGCCGGGAGGGGCCAGCGTATAGCCGCCATCCTCGCGCCGCCGGAACGCGACCCGCCCGTCCGACACCGCCCCTGCGTAAATTTCAGGCAAGCGTTCGGTCGCCGCCACATTTTCGCGTACCGACAGCTGCGGTATAGAGATACCGTGATTGCGCAGGAACAGCGCCGACCACGCCCCGCCTGCCAGCACCACCTGCGAAGACGCGATACGCCCCTGTTCCGTGATCACCCCGGCAACCCGCCCCGCCGCGATATCAAGGCAGCGCACGGCGCAATTCTCGATGATCTGAACCCCCTCTCGCGCGGCGATACCGGCGAGAGCGGGCACCGCGACCCAAGGCTCCGCCCGCATGTCCGACGGGGTGATCAGCGCGCCGATCTGAGGTGTGGCAAGGCCGGGGAACATGGCGGAGACCTCGGCCGCCGTCATCATCCGGCTGTCCGCGCCATTGGCCCGCGCATGGGGCAGCCAGTCTTCGTAGCCCGCAAGCTGTGTCGGCCTTTGCGCCAGATAGGCAATGCCGCCCTGCCGCAGCCCGATATCCACGTTCGTTTGCCCCGCAAGGTCGCGCCAGAGCGCCTGCGCCTCGGCCATGATCGGCATCTCGTCAGGGTCGCGCCCCTGTTGCCGGATCCACCCCCAATTGCGGCTGGATTGTTCAGCGGCGATGCGACCCTTTTCCAGCAAGGTGACCGAGTGACCCTCCCGGGCGAGGAACAGCGCCGTGCAGACCCCGATGATCCCGCCGCCGATAACAACGATATCCGACGTGGCTGGCTGGGGGCCGGGATAGGTGACGGGGGTGGTCGTATGGATCGGGAAAGGCTGCATGGGTCAGGCTTTATATTGCGTAGGCGTCGCGGGCAAAGCAGGCCTGGATCGGGGGCCAGCCCCCGGTGCCGCGCTGCGGCCCCTCCCCCGGGATGTGATGCCATTTGGAAGAAGGGGGCCGCTGCGCTGTGTCATTTCAAACGGTCAAGCAGGTCGCGCATGAATCTATGGCCGGCCTCGAATTGCGCGACTTCGATATATTCGTTGGGCTGGTGCGCCTGTGCGATATCGCCAGGGCCGCAGATCACCGCGCTATACCCGGCTTCCTGGAACTGTCCGGCCTCGGTCCCGTAGGAGACCTTGTGGCTGGCATTGTCGCCGGTGATCTGGCGCACGAAGGTTTCGGCCAGCCCGTCTTTTTCGGGTTGTAGTGCGGGGACGTCGAAACGGGGGGTGACCTCGATATAGGTTTCCGGGACGACCTCTTGCATCTGCTTTTCGACCTCGCGCACCTTTTCCAGATAGGCGGTGCCCCAGGCGTCCTTGTCTTCGCCTGGCACGACGCGGAAATCCATGGCGAAGTGGCAATCCTTGGCGGTGATATTATGCGCTGTCCCGCCCGAGATCACGCCCACATGGGCGGTGGTAAAGGGCGGGTTGAACATCGCGGCAAGCTCGCTGGGTTTGCGGGCCATGTTTTCGGTGTTCACCTCATTGGCCCATTCGATCAGCTTGGCCCCCGCCATGATCGCGTTGACGCCTGTGTGCAGGAGCGAGGAATGCACCTCGAAGCCGACCACATGGGTGTTGAAGCCCGTGCCGCCCTTGTGGCCTGTGTGCCGCCCTTGTGGCCTGTAACGGCCTGCATGGTCGAGGGTTCCCCCACGATCACCAGTGCCCCCTTGGGCAGCACCGGTTGCATCGCCTCGATCATCGGAGGGGCACCGGTGCAGCCGATTTCCTCGTCAAAGCTGAGCGCGATCTGGAGCGGGCGTTGCACGTCGGCGTAATGCGCCTCTACCAGTGCCCAAATAGCCAGCGCATCAAAGCCCTTCATGTCGCAGCAGCCGCGCCCGTAATAGCGCCCGTCCCGTTCGACCACGGTGAAAGGGTCGCTGTCCCAGGGCTGGCCGTCCACCGGCACCACATCGGTATGCCCCGACAGGACCACCGCGCCCTCTTCCCACGGGCCCACATGGGCGAAAAGCGCATGTTTGGGTTGATCGGGGTGGATATAGCGATGGGACGCGATGCCGTGGCTTTCAAGGTAATCGGCCACCCAGTCGATCAGCGGGATATTCGTATCCCGCGACACAGTGGGAAAGCTGACGAGTTTTTCCATCAGCTCGAACGGGGTCATGCGCGCAGTCATTAATGTGGTCCTTTAGTATCCGCTATCGGTGATCAAGACCTGATGGCCGGGGGATACGGTTTTGTAAACAGAGGGTTCCGCGACATAGCTTGTCGGATGGATCGGGGACGGGATCGGCTTGAAGTTCAGCTCGCTTTCCTTTTTGCGACGCCGTGGATCGGCGATGGGGACGGCTTTCATCAGGGCCTGCGTATAGGGGTGCTGCGGGTTTTCAAACACCTGCGACCGCGTGCCCATTTCCACGATCCGGCCCAGATACATCACGCCGACGTGGTGGCTGACCCGTTCGACCACAGCCATATCGTGGCTGATGAACAGGAAGGACAGCCCCATTTCCGCTTGCAGCTCCAGCATCAGATTGACCACCTGCGCCTGCACCGACACATCCAGCGCCGACACGGCTTCATCCGCGACGATCAGCTTGGGGTTCAACGCCAAGGCCCGCGCGATGGCGACGCGCTGGCGCTGACCGCCTGACAGCTCGTGCGGGAAGCGGCGCATGAAGCTGCGCGGCAGTTCCACACGGTCAAACAGCATCTCGATGCGTTTGGTCAGGCGTTTGGTCAGTTCGGCCCCTTTGAGCGTGCCATAATTGTGGATCGGTTCGGCCACCTGATCCGACAGCTGCATCTGCGGATTGAGCGAGGCAAACGGGTCCTGAAAGATCATCTGCATGTCCAGCCGCGCCTTGTGCAGGCCACGTGAATCCAGTGCCATGATGTCTTTGCCATCGAGGTTGACCTCGCCCGACTGGGGGTCGACCAGCCGCAGCAAGGACCGCCCCGCCGTAGATTTCCCGCAGCCGGATTCCCCCACAAGGCTTAGCGTCTGGCCCTTGTTGATGGTAAACGATAGGTCCTCGACCGCGTGCACATTGGCGACGGTGCGGCGCAGGAAGCCGCCCTGCACCGGAAAGCGCGTGGTCAGGTTCTTGACCGTCAGCAGCGTTTCCTCTGTGCCCTTGATGGGTTTGATCTCTTTCTCCGCAGTCCCGAGCAGCTTCATCGGTTCGGGATAGGGTTTGCCGCGCATCTCGCCCAGCTTGGGGACGGCGGCCAGCAACGCCTTGGTATAGGGGTGTTGGGGGTTTTCGAAGATTTCCTCGACCGTGCCTTCTTCGACCTTGTTGCCGCGGAACATGACGACGACGCGATCGGCCATCTGGGCGACAACGGCCATGTCATGGGTGATGAACATGACGGCGGTGCCGGTCTCGCGTTTCAAGCGGTCGATCAGCGCGAGGATTTCGGCCTGAATGGTCACATCCAGCGCGGTGGTGGGTTCATCCGCGATCAGCAGCCGCGGCGAACAGGCCAGCGCCATGGCGATCACCACACGCTGGCGCATCCCGCCCGACAGCTCGTGCGGGTATTGTGCAAGACGGCGGGCCGGTTCGGGGATGCGGACCTGGGTCAGAAGCTCCAGCGCGCGGGCCTCTGCCTGCGCCTTGGACATGTTCTTGTGCAGGCGCAGCCCTTCGGTCAGCTGGCGACCGACGGTAAAGACCGGGTTCAGCGCGGTCATCGGTTCCTGAAAGATCATCCCGATCTCATTGCCGCGAATATCACGCATCACATCCTGATCTGTGCGCGCCAAATCGACAGCGGGATCGTTCTGACGCTCAAATAATAGGCGCCCACCCGCAATTTTTCCGCCGCCGAACTCGACCAGACGCATCAGCGACAGCGAGGACACCGATTTACCCGAGCCGGATTCGCCCACAACGCAGACAGTTTCACCCGCATTGATGTCAAAGCTGACGTTCTCCACACCTAGAACGGGTCCGTCCTGGGTTTGAAATTCGACCCTAAGCTCTTGAATTTGCGCGATTGGTGTCGGCGTTGCCTCGTCTAGCATGGTATTTTCCAGCGCTTCTCGTTTAATCAATTTGACGACGCTAAGGCACTTCGTCATCTGGTGTCAAATCGGTCCAAGGGACCGCTAACATCCGCTGCTTTGGAGGCTTGCATTTTTTTTCAAACCTGTTTCGATGCTTCGACGTTATTGGCGTGGCTGGAAAAACGGGCGTTTTGGCGGGCATCCCTGTCTGTCGCAGCACCCTGCCCCCGGCCGTGATCAAGATTGACGTTTTTGGCATTGCCAGAAAAGACAGACCATAAAAAAAGGCACCTCAAAAAACCAACGGTGTCCAACAAGGAGTAAGCTATGAACATGAAAACCCTGTTACTGGGAGCCGCGGCTTCGGTAGCGATTGCCCCCGCCGCATTCGGCGCCGCCCACGAGGGCGAGCGTGGACGCGACGGCGAGGTGAAAGTTATCTACTGGCAAGCGCCCTCGATCATGACCCCCTATCTGTCGGGCGGCACAAAAGACCTCGAGGCGGCGAGCCTCGTGCTGGAGCCGATGGGCCGCTATGACGAAACCGGCGCGTTGGTCCCCTATCTGGCGACCGAGATTCCCACCGTTGAAAACGGCGGCGTGGCCGAAGACCTGAAATCCATCACCTGGAAGCTAAAAGAGGGCCTGGTTTGGTCCGACGGCACGCCGGTGACCTCGGCGGATCTGAAATTCACCGCTGAATACTGTATGCACCCCGAAGGCGGCTGCGCGCAGGCGTCGAAGTTCGATGGCGTTGAAAGCATCGATATCGTGGATGATCTGACGGTTACCGTTCATTTCACCGACGCCAAGCCAAACCCTTACGGCCCGTTCATGGGCGCGCAATCACCGATCATTCAGGCCGCGCAGTTCAAGGACTGCCTGGGCGCGAAAGCCCCCGAATGTACCGAAGCCAACTTTAACCCCATCGGCACCGGCCCGTTCCGCGTGACAGATTTCCGTCCCAATGACGTGATCCAGATGGAAGCCAACCCCAACTACCGTGACCCCAGCAAACCTGCGTTCGCGACACTGACCCTCAAGGGCGGTGGTGATGCGAATGCCGCGGGTCGTGCGGTGATGGAAACCGGCGAATACGACTATGCCTGGAACATGCAGCTGGCCCCCGATGTGCTGGCGAAAATGGCCGAAGGCGGCAAGGGTCAGGCGATCTCTGCATTCGGGACATTGGTCGAACGGATCGAGATGAACCTGACAGACCCATCGCCGGACCTGCCAGAGGGCGAACGCTCCACCGTGGCGCATCCGCACCCGATCCTGTCCGACTTTAAGGTCCGCAAGGCGCTGTCCATGGCGATCGACCGTCCTTTGCTGGTCGAAGTCGGCTATGGCCAGGCGGGTCGCGCGACCTGTAACCTCGTGCCCGCGCCCGAGCTTTATGCCTCCGACAACACCGAATGTCTGACGCAGGATCTGGAAGGCGCGAAAGCCCTGCTGGAAGAAGCCGGCTGGACCGACACCAATGGCGACGGCATCCGCGACAAAGACGGTGAAAAACTGTCCCTGCTGTACCAGACCTCGACCAACGCGGTCCGTCAGGATTTCCAGGCGCTGATCAAAGACTGGTGGAACCAGATCGGTGTCGAAGTCGAACTGCGCAACCTTGATGCGTCGGTCTTCTTTGGGGGCGACCCCGGTTCGCCCGATACCTTCCAGAAGTTCTATGCCGACGTTGAAATGTACGCGAACAACTTTGACGGCACCGATCCGCAGGCCTACCTGTCTGCCTATCGCTGTGGCAACGAGCCCAAGCCTTCCAGCCAGTGGCAGGGTGAGAACATTAACCGTTTCTGCAACGAAGAATATGACGCGTTGCTGGACGAACTGTCGCGCACGGGCGAGTTGGACAAGCGCGGCGATATCGCCAAGCAGCTGAACAACATCATCACACGTGACACGATGACCATCGTTCCGCTGGTCGACCGTGGTCGGGTTTCCGCTGCGTCCAACACTCTGGGCGGCGTGATCCTGAACACATGGGATTCCGAACTGTGGAATGCCGCCGACTGGTACCGCGTGAAAGAATAATCACGCCCAAGCTCAGAGGAGCACGCAGCGCGCGTGCTCCTCATGACTTGATGCCTGTGTGAATGTGTGCGAAATCGCGCCTCCCTTCGATTTTGACATGCTTCCCCTCCCCTAGACCGACTTGCAAAGGCGCTGTGCATGCTGACCTTCACCATTCGTCGACTACTTTTGTCGATACCAACGCTTTTGTTTATCAGCCTGGTAATCTTCCTGCTGTTGCAACTGGCCCCCGGCGATCCGATGGCCCAGGTGCCGCTGACAGTCCCACCAGAGGTAAAACAGAAAATGCGCGAGGCGCTTGGCCTCGGGCAGCCGATCTATGTGCAATACTATAAATGGCTGATCCAGTTCTTCTGGGTTGAACCGCAGGTCTTCATCGACTGGGCCACCCGCGACAGCTTCCTGCTGGGCTGGCTGCCCGACACCAGCCTGTCGACCTTCATTGACCCCGACACAGGCGCTGTGCGTCCCGTTCAGCGTGCGATCAGCTGGCAGACCCGCAGCCCGATCATGGATATCGTGATCCAGCGGATGCCGCAGACGCTTTGGGTGGTTGGGCTGAGCTATATCGTGGGCATCCTGATCGCGATCCCGATTGGCATCTATTCGGCCTACCGCCACTATTCGCTGTTCGATCAAGCGGGCACCTTTGTCACCATGATCGGCTTTTCGATCCCGCCCTTCTTCACCGGGCCGCTGCTGATCGTGATTTTCTCGGTCTCGCTGGGGTGGTTGCCGTCGATCTATGACACGACCCATGTGGTGACCGACTGGGAGAGTTTCAAATTCCAGTTCATGCAGATGATTATGCCCGTGATGGTGTTGGCGCTGCAAACCACCGCGCAGATCAGCCGCTATATGCGCGGCGCGATGCTGGACAACCTGAACCAGGACTATGTGCGCACCGCCCGCGCCAAAGGGCTGCGCGAGAAATCGGTCGTTCTGGTCCATGTGCTGCGCAACTCGATGATCCCAGTGGTCACGGTGATTGCCCTTGGCATGCCCGCAATCTTTGGCGGCGCGATCATTACCGAGAATGTGTTCAAGGTGAATGGTATCGGGCAGCTGCTGCTGACCGCGCTTTTTGCCAACGACCTCCCGATGGTGATGACGCTGACCTTTATCTTCGCCATCCTCATCGTTCTATTCAACCTGATTGCCGATGTACTATACGGCCTGCTTGACCCAAGGATCCGCTATGACTGAGCAAGCCACCCCCGCAAGCCCGATCGAGGCCGACATCGAACTCTATGGCGCGCTGGTCGATAAAGAGCCGCAAAAGCCGCCGCGCAGCCAGTGGATCGACGTCTGGCAGCAGTTCCGCAAGCACAAGGGCGCTGTCTTTGGCGGAGGCTTCCTGCTGTTCATCACCCTCGCGGTGTTGTTCGGCCCCTACCTTTGGGATGTCGACCCCAAGGCGTTGGATATCCGCAACAAGAACTGGCGCCCCGTGTATCAACTGCTGTTCGACAGCGAGGCCAAGGCCGGTTGGGCACATCCCTTTGGCACCGACCAACTGGGCCGTGATATCATGGCACAGATGATCGCCGGCGGGCGCGTGTCTATGGCGGTGGGCTGGCTGGCCATGGGACTGGCGCTGGTCATCGGTTCGGCCATCGGCGTCATCTCGGGCTATTTCAAACGGCTCGATTTCTGGCTGATGCGCTTTACCGATCTGGTTCTGTCGCTGCCGATCCTGCCGCTGACGCTGCTGGCGGTGACCCTGTTCCGCCAACCGCTCAACGCACGGTTTGGCCCCGAAGGCGGGATGTTCATCCTGATCGTCGGCATCATCGGGCTGACCTCGTGGATGCAGACCGCGCGGATCGTGCGCGGCGACATTCTGGCGCTGAAAGAGCGCGAGTTCATCCTCGCCGCGCGGTCCATCGGGACGCGGTCGGGCAAGATCATCCGCAAGCACCTGCTGCCCAACGTCATCTCTCCGATCATGGTCTCGGCCACGCTGGGTCTGGCGACCGCGATCATCACCGAAAGCGCACTGAGCTTTCTGGGCGTCGGCTTCCCGTCGGACTATCCGACATGGGGCAAGCTCTTGTCCGATGCCGTGTCACGGATGCAGGAATTCCCCGAGCGGGTGATCCTGCCCGGCGTCGCGATCTCGCTGACCGTGCTGAGCGTGAACTACCTGGGCGACGGGCTACGTGACGCGCTGGACCCGCGGCTGCGCGGACGGTGATCCGGATCGGACCGTCGCCTTTTGGGGCTTCTGTCGGGATTGAGTATTTGAGAAAGGGTGAAGGGGGGCTGCGGCCTCCCTTTGTCGTGGGGGCGCAAAAGGCTTGAACTTAGGCGGTTTCCGCGTCAGGGAACTGTCGTGCTGTCGTCAAGGGGATCACGGGGATGTTTGAACAATTCGGTTTTGAGACCACCACACCGCAACAGGCGGCTGTCTGGTTCGCGCTGGCGGTTGGGGTGATCTTTGGCATACTCGGGCAGATCACCAAATTCTGTTTTCGCCGCTCACTGATTGGCGAGGACCGGCGCGCCGCAAAAGGGGTCTGGCTGACAGCGCTGGCCTTTGCCGTGCTGGGGACGCAGGTCGCGGTCGCCATGGGCTGGATCAGCTTTGCCGAACACCGCTTTATGGTGCCGGATGTGCCCTATCTGGCGATTGGCATTGGCGGGCTGCTTTTTGGCGCGGGGATGGTGTTGACGCGGGGCTGTATCTCTCGGCTGACCATTCTGGCGGGCTCTGGCAATTTGCGCGCGGCGTTGGTCGTGGTTGTTTTTGCCGTTGTGGCCCATGCCACGTTGAAAGGCGTGCTGGCCCCGATGCGCGTGGCGCTTGGCAGTGTGACCCTTGGGCTTGGCGATTACGTCAGCCTTGCCGCCCTGCCCGGGGGGGTGATGCTATGGGGCGGGCTGATCGTGGTGGCGGCCCTTGCCGTGGCGCTGCGATCGGGCAACCGCTGGACCCATCTTGTGATGGCGGCGATGATTGGCCTGCTGGTCCCGCTGGCCTGGGTCGGGACGGGGTTTATCCTGTTTGACGAATTCGACCCGATCGCGATGGAAAGCCTGTCGTTCACCTCTCCTTCCGCCGATGCGCTGTTCTGGGTGGTGGCCAGCAGTTCGATCCCCGCGGGCTTTGGCGTCGGGCTTTTGGGGGGCGTGGCCCTGGGGGCCTGCGCGTCGAGCCTGATCTTTGGCGGCTTTGGCTGGCAGAGTTTCGAGACACCCGCCCAGACGGGCCGCTATCTGACCGGAGCGGCTTTGATGGGTGTGGGCGGTGTACTGGCGGGCGGCTGCACGCTGGGGGCCGGATTGTCCGGCGTGCCCACGCTTTCCCTTGCTGCTATCCTTGCGATTGTGATGATCGGTGTCGGCGTGCTGGCGATGCATGCCTTCCTGCGCGCCACACCGGCAGGCAGCTGACCCTATTTGATCTTGTGGCGCAGGCGGCGCAACAGCCCCCAGACCAGCACCACCACCACCGGGACGGCCACTGCCGTGAGCGTGCCCTTGCTGACCCCGATACGGTCGGCCAGCGGGTAAAGCATATAGCCCACCAGCGACACCGCGTAATAGCTGATCGCCACCACGGACAGCCCTTCGACCGTGTGTTGCAAACGCAGTTGCAGGTCAGAGCGTTTGTCCATGCTTGCCAGTATCGCCTGATTTTGCGCGGATCGTTCCACATCAACCCGTGTCCGCAACAATTCGGCCGCGCGGCTGGCGCGGGCGGACATTTTATTGAGCCGTGTTTCCGAGGATGTGACCGTACGCATCGCAGGCTCGTAGCGGCGCATCATGAATTCATCAAACCCTTGCCGCGCCATGAACCGTGTTTCGCGCAGGGCCCCGATCCGCTGTGCGACGATAGCTTGATACGCCTCTGTCGCGCCCAGACGGTAAGACGCATCGGCCGAAAGCGCCTCTAGCCCGACAGAGATATCCAGCAGCCGGTGCAGCGTGTCTTCGGCCATGGCAGAGGTGCCTGCCATACCCGCCATCAGATCGTTCAGCTCTGCATCGATACGGTCCAACTGGCCCGCGAATTCGCGCACCTTGGCAAAGCCAAGCATCGACATGGATTTATAGGTCTCTATCTCGCACAGACGTTGCACGATGCGGCCCAAGCGGCGGCTGCCCGTGCCTTCGCTGGCAAAGACCGCCATGCGCATGTGGCCCGCGGGATCGATGCGAAAGTCGCTGGCGATGACGGCAGCATCTTCAAGCACCGATGCCACGGCGAGGCTTTCGGGGACGAACCAGTCTTGCAACGTCTCGGCGATCTGCGCGTCCTGTGGCGGACGGGGCACCAGCCGCAGCAGAATAGAGGTGATCCGCTGCGCGTTCAGGCCCGCGCGCCAATCCTGTGGGAAGACATCAAACTCTGCCGGATCAAAGGGGCGCTGGCCGAGCTGATCCAGAAACACGGTATAGGTTACGAATTCGGTATGCTGCTCCCACTTCAGCGTATATTTCCCCATCGGGCCGAAATAATGGGTCGCGTCCTCGGCGGGTAGCGGCGCACCATAATGGGCCAAGAGATCACGGAGCTGTTGCAGATCGACAGAGCGGTCCCGCCGCGCGGCCTCCCCCAATGGGCGCACGGCCAGATAGGCCGCAACATGGGGCGCGGTGAGCGAGGGGAACGGGCGGGCGTGCAACTCGCTATTGAGCGTATAGCGCAGAGGGTGATCGTCGAGGGCGGGCACGATGCGGGCTTTCTACAAGGGGTCAATCAAAGCAGTCTATCGTGACCGCCGCCATTCGCCTAGATATATTTCACATATCTTTCATAGGGTTAACCGTATACCGCGGAATACCGGACCCGTTTCATAACCGGTTGACCGGTATCTTGAGGTAAGCGTGACCGTCATCTTCCGCCTCCGGCAAGCGCCCTGCCCTAAGGTTCATCTGCAAGACATGCAGCATCCGGTCGGGCAGCGCGAGGGTTTTGTCCCGCGCCTCGCGCTGGTCGACGAAGCTTTGCTGCGACACGCCACCGCCGATATGGGCGTTGTGCCGGCGTTGTTCGGCCACGGTGGATTCCCACTTGGGTTGGCTGCGATACTCGGTGCCATAGTCATGGCCGATGAACAGGCGCGTGGCATCCGGCAGGGCAAGGATATCTTGCAGGGACTGGTACAGGTCAGCCGCGGTGCCACCCGGGAAATCGGCGCGCGCTGTGCCCACGTCAGGCTGCATAAAGCTGTCATGCACAAAAGCCGCGTCAGAGCCTACGACATAGGTGATCGACCCTAACGTGTGCCCCGGCGACAGCATCACCCGCACGGGCAGCTCGCCGATGGTGAATGTATCGCCATCCTCGAACAGGTGGTCGAAATCGGCGGCGGGATCAAAGGCGTCGGGCATGTTGTAATAGTCACGCCAGAGCTCTGCGATCTCTCTCACCTTTGCTCCGATGGCATTGGGCTTGTTCAACCGCTGTTTCAATACGTGCGAGGCCATGAGATGGTCCGCATGGGGGTGCGTGTCGAGGATCCATTGGATCTCGTAGCCCGCGGCTTCCGCGTGGCGCAGGATGGTATCGATATGCTGCGTGTCAGTCGCCGCACTTTGTGGGCTGAAGCCCAGAACCACGTCGATCACCGCCGCTTTTGAGGTCGCCGGATCAGCCACCAGATATTGGATGCTGCCGGTATCGTCATCGTAAAAGCCGGTCACTTCAGGGGAACCGGGGCCGGTCGAAGGGCTGGTGCGCGAAAACTTCATATTCAAATCCTCCTATATGACAATTCAACACGTGCCACCGGCTTGAGTTCCACTGCCTTCGCCCCAAAAGCAAAAGGGGCGGCGCATTGCTGCACCGCCCCTTGGTTTGTCGCCTGTCGCGTGATCAGTCGATCAGCGGCAGCAGCTTGTCGAGGCTCGCCTTGGCGTCGCCGTAAAGCATCCGCGTGTTGTCCTTGAAGAACAGCGGGTTCTCGATGCCGGAATAGCCTGTCCCCTGCCCGCGTTTGGACACGATGACGTTCTTGGCCTTCCAGCATTCCAGAACCGGCATACCGGCGATGGGGCTGTTGGGGTCGTCCTGTGCGGCAGGGTTCACGATGTCATTGGACCCGATCACGATCGCCACGTCGGTCGACGGGAAATCATCGTTGATCTCGTCCATCTCCATCACGATGTCATAGGGCACCTTGGCCTCGGCCAGCAGCACGTTCATGTGACCCGGCAGACGCCCCGCAACGGGGTGAATGGCGAAACGCACGTTCTTGCCTTTTGCCCGCAGCTTCTTGACCAGCTCGCTTACCGCTTGCTGCGCCTGAGCGACCGCCATCCCGTAACCGGGGATGATGATGACGCTGTCGGCCTCGTTCAGCAGGGTGGCCACACCGTCAGTGTCGATTGCAACCTGCTCGCCCTCGACCTCCATCTGCGGACCGGATGTCCCGCCGAAACCGCCGAGGATCACGCTGACGAACGACCGGTTCATCGCTTTACACATGATGTAGGACAGGATCGCACCAGACGAGCCGACCAGCGCCCCCACGACGATCAGAAGATCGTTGCCAAGCGAGAAACCAATCGCCGCCGCAGCCCAGCCAGAGTAGCTGTTCAGCATCGACACAACCACGGGCATATCCGCGCCGCCGATACCCATGATCAGGTGGTAGCCGATAAACAGCGCCGCCAGGGTCATGATGAACAGCGGCAGGAAGCCACCGGTGTTGAAGTACCAGACCAGACACAGCAACGACAGGCCAGCAGCCGACGCGTTCAGGATGTGACCGCCGGGGAGTTTTGTCGCCGACGTATCCACGCGCCCCGCCAGCTTACCATAGGCGATGACCGACCCGGTAAAGGTGATGGCACCGATAAACACACCAAGGAACAGTTCGACCCGCAGGATCGCGATCTCGACGCTGTCTTTCTTGGCCAGCAGCGCGGCGAACCCTTCTGTCGCCTTGCGGGCGGTGTCATCCATCGCCAGCACGTTGCCCAGTTCGATATGCGCGTTATAGCCGACAAAGACCGCCGCCAGACCCACAAGGCTGTGCATCGCGGCAACCAGTTCGGGCATCTGCGTCATCTGCACTTTTGTCGCCAGTTGATAGCCGATGGCACCGCCACCCGCGATCAGGATCAGCGACAGCAGCCAGAAGCCGGCACCCGGCCCGATCAATGTCGCAGCCACGGCCAAAGCCATGCCCACGATCCCGTACCATACCGCGCGCTTGGCGCTTTCCTGACCCGACAGCCCGCCAAGGCTGAGGATGAAGAGGATGGCGGCGACTACGTAAGCCGCTGTTGTAAAACCAAAATCCATTTACCTGAACCCTTTACGATTTTTGGAACATGGCAAGCATGCGCCGTGTCACGAGGAAGCCACCAAAGATGTTGATCCCGCACATAAAGACCGACAGCGCGGCCAGAATAATCACCAGGAACGACCCGGACCCGATCTGCATGACCGCCCCCAGAATGATGATCGACGAAATCGCATTGGTCACAGCCATCAGCGGTGTGTGCAGACTGTGTGCCACACCCCAGATCACCTGGAAGCCGATAAACACGGAGAGCACGAATACGATAAAGTGCTGCATAAAGCTCGCCGGCGCGACCAGTCCCACCGCCAACAGCAGCACGCCACCGATCGCCAGCAGGCCGACCTGATTGCGGGTTTGTGCCTTGAACGCGGCCACTTCGTTGGCGCGTTTCTCTTCCGCTGTCAGCTCTTTCGGCTTGTCCTTCTTCGGAGCCGCCGCAATTGCCGCGACCTTGGGGGGCGGTGGCGGGAAGGTGACTTCCTTGTCATGGGTGATGGTCGCCCCACGGATCACGTCGTCTTCCATGTTGTGGTTGACCACACCGTCTTTTTCCGGCGTCAGATCGGTCATCAGGTGACGGATGTTAGTCGCATAAAGCGTCGAGGCCTGCGTTGCCATCCGGCTGGGGAAATCGGTGTAGCCGATGATGGTCACGCCATTCTCGGTCACGATTTTCTCGTCCATCTTGGTCAGCTTGCAGTTGCCGCCCTTTTCGGCCGCCAGATCGACGATCACCGACCCGGGCTTCATCGCGGCGACCATATCTTCGGTCCAGAGCTCAGGCGCTTCGCGGTTGGGGATCAACGCAGTGGTGATGACGATGTCGACCTCGGGGGCCAGCTCGCGGAACTTGGCCAGCTGCGCCTCGCGGAATTCAGGCGAGGAAACAGAGGCATAGCCACCGGAGGCAGAGCCGTCCTGCTGCTCTTCCTCGAAATCGAGGTAGACAAACTCGGCCCCCATCGATTCAACTTGCTCTGCCACTTCTGGACGCACGTCAAAGGCCAGCGTGATCGCGCCAAGGGATGTGGACGTGCCGATCGCGGCCAGACCGGCAACACCGGCACCGACAACCAGAACCTTCGCCGGAGGCACCTTGCCCGCCGCCGTGATCTGACCGGTAAAGAAGCGGCCAAAGTTGTTGCCTGCCTCGATCACCGCACGGTAGCCCGCGATGTTAGCCATGGACGACAGCGCGTCCATTTTCTGCGCGCGGCTGATCCGGGGGATCATCTCCATCGCGACGACAGTGGTGCCTTTCTCTGCCGCCTCTTTCATCTTGGCCTCATCGGCCACAGGGCTGAAGAAAGAGATCAGCGTCTGGTCGGACCGCAGCATCGCCATTTCTTCGGTGTTGGGGACGCGGACCTTGGCCACGACATCCGCCGTCTCCCAAAGCTCGGCCGCCGTGTCGATCACCTCTACCCCGGCTTCGACATATTTATCGTTGGAAAAACCAGCCGCCTCGCCTGCGCCAGCTTCGATCATACAGCTATGACCAAGCTTTTGCAGCTGCAGTGCTGATTCCGGAGTCATCGCAACGCGATTTTCCCCTTCAAATGTTTCTTTTGGCGTCCCGATCTTCAATCCAGAGTCCCCCGTTTGTGCTTCTACGCCCAGTGTGGCGCAATAATATTACCCAGAGCGATAGCGCTTGGGTTCCTATAGTACAAGAGACGGACATAATTAGAACAGCGTTTTGCAGCGTCAATAGCGCTAACAGCCCGATTTTTAGGTTTACGACGTTGCGTGAAAACCCGCGCGCCCTTGCGCCTGCCCCCTGCTGCCGACAGCATACCCCCATGATGATCCATTTCATAAGGGAGAGCAGAATGGACCTACAGGGAAAACACGCGCTGATCACGGGCGGCGGCACCGGCATCGGGCTGGACATCGCGCGGGATCTGGCCGCACGGGGCGCACATGTGACCATCACAGGCCGCCGCCAAGAGGTGCTGGACGAGGTCGCAGGCGATAACATGACCGGCATGGCAATGGACGTGCGCAGCGAGGAAGACGTGGTCGCCAAGATCGCCGCCGCCGTCAAAGCCCACGGTCCGATCCAGATCTGCATCCCCAACGCCGGCATCGCCGAGGGCAAGGCCGTGCATAAGACGGATATGGAATTCTGGCGCAATATGATGTCGACCAATCTCGACGGTGCTTTTCTGACCATCCGCGAATCGTTGAAAACCATGCGCGATACCGACTGGGGCCGCGTCATCGCGATCTCTTCGATGGCGGGTCTGAAGGGGCTGCCCGGGGCGGCGGCCTATTCGGCGTCGAAGCACGGGATGATCGGTTTGGTCAAATCGCTGGCGGCGGATTATCTGGGGCAACCCTATACGTTCAACGCGATCTGCCCCGGCTATGTCGACACGCCCATCGTGTCGCGCAATACGGCGTCGATCTCGGAACGTGCTGGTATCTCGGAAGAAAAAGCGCGCGCGATCATGGTCAACTCCAACCCGCACAAGCGTCTGATCGAGGTGTCCGAGGTCACAGCCGCGGCCGCATGGCTCACCGGTCCGGGGTCGCAAAGCATCAACGGTCAATGCATCCAGGTCACCGGCGGCGAGATGTAATCCCCCACCGGTCATGATTTGTTAACTTTGGGGCGGCTAAGGTCGCCCCATGCACAAGATCACATACCCGATAGCCCCGCCCCCAAGCGCCGTCGCTTTTCAAAGCTGCCGCAAACGGCACCGCCAGCACGCGGGCAAACCGCGCGCGCCGCAGCCAAGATCTGCCGCGCCGCCGGATTTCCTCTGGCAGAAGATCGACACGCTGACCGCCCGCTATCTAGCAAGGTCAGGCCCCTTGCATGTGCCGCGCATCACGCTGTCGGGGTAACCTGTCAGGCGGATTTCAACATGCGCTGATGCTTGCTGTCCGCCCAGGCCTGCGCCGCCGCACCAAAGCGTTCGAACAGGGGACGCGACACCGGATCATTGCCCGCGTCCCATTCGGGGTGCCACTGCACGGCAAGGGTGAACCCCGGCGCATCCTTGATATATATCGCCTCTGGCGTGCCGTCTTCGGCAAAACCGTCGATCACCACGCGCGGACCAGCCGCCTTGATCCCCTGCCCGTGCAAGGTATTCGTCCGCACCTTCGGGGCCCCCAAGACCTCGTGGAAGACGCCCCCTTGGGTAAAGGTCACATCGTGGCGCAGCTCGAACTTCTGCTCCATCGTACCATCGGGGGGCATACGGTGGTTCATACGGCCGGGTAGCTCACGGATTTCGGGGTAAAGCGTGCCACCCATGGCGACATTCACCTCTTGGAACCCCCGGCAGACACCAAAGAACGGCTGCCCGCGTTCAACGCAGGCGCGCACCAGCCCCAGGGCGATAGCGTCGCGCGCACGATCAAAGGTACCATGCGCCTCGGTCGCGGGTTCGCCGTATTCCTCGGGGTGCACATTGGGCCGCCCGCCGGTCAGCAAAAAGCCGTCGCAGGTTTCCAACAGCTCTTCCACCGACACGAGCGACGGGTCGCTCGGGATGATCAGGGGCAAACAGCCAGACACCTGCGCCACGGCGATGGTGTTCATCGTGCCGGCGGCGTGGATCGGATATTGATCGTTCAACAGGCTGGTGTTTCCGACAATACCAACAACAGGACGCGCCATATTCAGCCTCAGAGTTTGATTTCGCTCAAAGCCTACCGCGTCCTCAATCCGACCTCAACACCCCAAAGCGGGCGTTATTCCTCGCCTTTCAGCCCTGCCGCTTC
>Ga0208879_1002057_pt1 | contig 18267 bp, 13 predicted proteins | sample Knorr_S15_td_Bot_FD_185605 | JGI IMG/M metagenome (GOLD analysis project Ga0208879, IMG submission 185605) | Marine microbial communities from Southern Atlantic Ocean transect - Knorr_S15_td_Bottom_ad_5009_LV_A (SPAdes) (version 2) | ecosystem: Environmental > Aquatic > Marine > Oceanic | place... | reverse complement strand
CATCATGCTAGGGCTGGTGGTGCGCTACGCCCGCGTCGAGGGGAATCCGTGCTCCAACATCGATGACAATGGCGCGCGGAGACGCGAGCGGCTCGGCTGGGGGCTGGTGGCGCTCTCCGCCGTCGGGGCGGTATTGATGGTCCAGTCCGGTGCGCCAGAAGCATGGAGCTGGGGGCTGTTCCTGCCACTGGCGGGCGGGTGGCTCTGCATTTTCGAGGCGAGGGACCGCACCTGCGTCTTCCACGCCGCCTTTTCAACGAGCGAGGTTGCTGGTGCCGTCTGTCCCATCGACGAACCGCAGACGGCGGCGCAGGCGAAGCTGCAGGCGTGGCTGCTGACGCTACGTGCAGTCGCGGTCGCCGCAGCGCTGGTGGCGGTCTTCGGGCTGCTCTAGTTAATTGTAGTCTGCGCAAGTTCTATAGCATACCACCATTCCGTTACTGATGCGCTCACGGCCCTTCCTGCTGCTGCTGGCCCTCGCCCTGATGCTCATGACCTCGATGATGCCAGTGTTCTCACCGTCCGGGTTCGCCTCAGCTGAGGATAATAGTGAGAACGGCTATACGTCGGACCATACTGTGGTCGAAATCGGACCGGATGAGAGGACTGCTGAACTCAGGCTCCCCGGCGGCTACGACGGCGCCGGGAAGCTGCCCCTGGTCGTGGCCCTGCATGGATACTCCATTGACGGCCCCGGAGTCTCAGGGTATCTTGAGCTGTACGACAGCGTCCACGAAAATGGACACATGCTGCTGCTTCCCAATGGCGCTTGGGATGCAACTCTGTTACGATACTGGAATGCAACCGAGGCCTGCTGCAACTTCTATGCCGAAGGACCTGACGATGTCGAGTGGCTGACCAGCCTCATCGATGAAGCGATTGAGCAGTACGGTGCGGATCCGGACAAGGTCGTGCTGATTGGCCATTCCAACGGCGGCTTCATGTCCCATCGCATGGCCTGCGAGCGCGGCGACCGGATCCATACCATCATCTCGCTGGCCGGAGCTACCTATAATGACTTCGAGGACTGCGCAGTGACCGGTTACCCGAACATCCTGAACGTCCATGGCACCTCTGACGGCACCATCTATTTCGATGGGGGTGAAATATTCGGTGAGAGCTATCCCTCTGCATCTCAGACCACGGCGTCGTGGGCTGTACGTTCAGGTTGCGATGAAGAGGCGACATATCTGGGAAGCCTGGACCTAATCGGGGACGACTACGACGAGACGACGGACCTGGAACACCTGAACTGCGCCGCAGGAAATCACGTTGCCCTGTGGAAGATTGACGGTGGCAGCCATTCGCCCTCGTTCCCGGATGGTTCGCTCATTAATTCCGCTTTCTCATGGGTGATGGAAAACAAGAAATGGTTCGCCTCGCACAGTTTCAACGGGTTCGACACTGATGACGATGGCCTCGGTGACACCATGGCTATCACGTATGACGTGGACTCCGATGACAGCGAGATTGTGGCTGTAGTTATCAGCATCCACGACCAGCTGACTGGTGACTGGTTTGATACAGCACCAAGAGTCTTCAGGGTCAGCGGCGACGAGCATGACCCGCATACTGAATTCCTCACTGCTGAGATGAATGGAATCTACGATTTCTACGTCAGCCTGTATGATTACAAGGAAGGGGAGGTTCAGGAGCGTCTGGGCTTTTTTGAATATCTGGACAACGTTGGTGCCGCGGCCTCTGACACCGACCCCAACATCATCGAGATCAACGGCGACTGGGAGTTCTCACCTGACCCGTCCTACGTGCTCCGGGGCGAAACGGTCGTGTGGCTGCACAACACCAACAACACCCACACCGTAACCAGCGATGATGGCCTCTTTGATTCCGGCGGGATGAACAACGGCGACGCTTTCAGCCACACCTTTGACTCGCTGGGCACCTACAGCTACTCATGCTCTGACCATCCCGGGATGACCGGGACAGTCGTCGTCCTGAACCCTGGTTTCACCTACAGGCCAATCACGACTAACTGGATCCTGCAGGAGGGGGACTTCCTCGAGTATGACCCCGGCAATATCATGGATGGGGTGCTGAAGGAACTCAACATGCAGGATATGGAGGTCCTCCACCTGACCCCCATCCGGCTGGAAGTCCTGGCCGATACTGGCCCTGGTTCACCGACCGGGGAGACTTGCCCGGACTTTGGCGGGCAGTGCCACGTCATCCGGTACAGCCTGGAGTTCCAGGTGAGGGGAGTTAATGGCAACGCGGAAGAAGATTACAGGGAATTGTCACAGCAATACGAAGTCACCGTATACTTCTCCGCGCCATACAACGGATACCAGTCGATGCATGAGGTAGGCTATCTGTACTCTTCCGAGGGCACTGCATCCGGTGAGGACAAACGTAGCTGGAGATGGATGAACGAAACGACGCGGACTGTCTCGTCAGGTGCGGGTAATCCAGCGACCGGCGGCGTTCCCCTCGAGGTCAGCCTTGGTGATAACTGGACCCTGACCGAGAGTGAAGAGACCCTCAGCAGGTCAGAAGAGGGATGCGACCAGGAGGTCAACAGTGGCGTGGTGATGCATTCTGAGTGCGGACCCTGGGCACTTACGGAGGATGAAGCCAAGCCGCCTCATAGTAAGATTCACACCGCAGTCGACCTGACGGGTGTGGAGCTGGACGTGCACAATGAAGCTGATCCGGACGCTGCCTCGCCGACGATGTTCCCCGTGATGTTCATCCTGGAGCAGGGAGTGGATGATCCTGTCGGGACATCCATGGAAATTGATGGTGACCTGGAGGTCCACACCACCTATGGCCTTCCCCTCTACTGGGAATATGATGATGAGAGTGGTCTGACTGGAGAAAGACCACTGATCAGATACAGCATCGAAGGCGTAGCGGACTTCGATAATGATGGTGTGATGAATTTCTATGACCTATGCCCGGACACTGGTGCCGGAGAGCTAGCTGACGAGGATGGCTGCTCCTGGGAACAGTATGATGACGATGCTGATGGTGTGCTGAATGAACTCGACAGCTGTCCCGACACCACCGCAGGCCAGTCAGTCGATGCTGACGGCTGTGCCGAATACCAGAAGGACACCGACGAAGACGGAGTCTCCGATGCCGATGATGCCTGTCCTGGGCATGATGATACTATCGACGCCGATGAGGATGACATCCCGGACGGCTGTGATTCATTGCTGGACATCGATGATGGTAGCGGTGGAGATGATAGTGGCGGAGATGACGATGGTGGATTCCTCCCCGCGCCGTCGCTGGCCGCTTCGGTCGCCGCCGTGGCCGTCATCGCGCTGCGCCGGCGACGCTGATATTCAGTCGTAACCGTATCGGTAGTAATCTACCATCAGACCATTTTCATCCTGGACAATGGCCATATCTCCACTGTTGTTCCATATTCCCTGATACCATCCCCAGAAAAGAGTGGTTTGATTGTCGGTTCCTGAACCAGTGTATACCCTGATACTTGCATCCGTTTCAAGAGTAAAATTGAATTGATAAGCCGTCTGAGAAGCTTCATCCTGAAGATACCAGCCTTCCATGCTGACATTGTAACTCTCGTGATTCGTGATTGACAAATATTCCCCATCGGCCTCGTCTCCATCAGGATCGTATTCGATATGATCAATCGTCATGTTGTAGGGAGAGGGTGTCCATAGACCCACCGAGTCACTGATCGCTGATTCCTGGGCCTCCTCGTAAAGTCCATCCATGTCGGTTCCGGATGAATAGGGATACCAGAAAGCCATCCCAGTCCTGATCAGTTCGTAATTTACCAGAGTCGGGCCAACATAAACATGTCCAAGCAATCTACCATATGAATCCGTATCTTCGTTTTTACTGTCGTTGACCAGCGCAATTTCCTTCCCCAGTATCATGGCTGTCAGGGCTTCCGTTGCCTCTTCCGAATATGGCCTCCCGGATTCAGGTGTGTTTATCCCAAGCATCCTCACCCGATTGCCGTTACCGAGGTCAAATGTGTCGCCGTCCAGGATTTTAACAACGGTCATGTTGTAATCCAGGGTTTCACTGCCTGATTCTTTTTCGATAAAGTCCAAGTTGAGATTTTGGCCGTCAAGATCCTTGCCATCTCCAAATCCAAGGCATCCTGAAAAAAATAAAAGAAACGCTATTCCGACGGCAGATGATTTACGCACATATGTTGCAATTGTGGCTGGGTTATAACCCTTACAGCGCCGTCTGGAAATTAACCGTCATCGCGCTGCGCCGCCCGAGAAAAGCCTAAACCCCGCCAGCGCTGCAACCCCGAATGGATACAGCAGATAACCTCCCGGGAATCCGCAGCCTGCTCGACCCGCGCGAGGTGAAGCTCAACTTGCTGCTGCTACTGATCCCCGCTGCAGTGGTGCTGGAATTGCGCGGTGACCACGGTCCCGCGTTCCTCGCCTCGATGGGCGCCATCATGCCCCTAGCATGGCATATGGGCAAGGCCACCGAGGAGATCGCCATGCGCACCAGCGAGTCCGTGGGGGGCTTGCTGAACGCCACTTTCGGCAACGCCGTGGAAATGATAATCGCGTCACTGGCAATCTGGGCGGTCTACCAGGACCCGACCGTGCAGGATACCATGTTGCTATTGGTCCAGGCCTCGCTTATCGGTTCAATCCTGGGGAACCTGCTGCTGGTTCTGGGCATGGCCTTCCTGTGGGGTGGCCTGCACCACGCCACGCAGAAATTCTCGGCACGCGCCTCCCAGACCAACGGCTCGCTGCTGTTGCTGGCACTGGTGGGGCTGGTGGTCCCAACTGTCTACGCCAGTACTGGTGGCGACCACCCAAACGTGGTGCAGCTCTCCCACTATACCGCCCTGCTACTGTTGCTGGTCTACGGCCTGCAACTGCTGTTCCAGCTACGGACCCATGCTGATCTCTACGCCGCCGAAGGGCAACACGACGAGGTGCCTATGCTGAGCCAGCGCGAGGCAATGGGTTTGCTGCTGGTAGCCACGCTGCTGGTGGCCTGGATGGCCGAGATCCTGGTCGGCTCCATCGGGCACGCTGCTGGGGAATACGGGCTGCCGACCCTGTTCATCGGTATCATCCTCGTGCCAGTTTTCGGCAACGCTGCCGAGCACTTCACCGCCATCACCGTCGCCGGGAAGAACAAAATGGACCTCTCGGTGGGAATTGCCATCGGATCCAGCATCCAGATTGCGCTGTTCGTAGCACCGGCCATGGTACTCCTGGGATGGGCGCTGGGGGTGCCACTGACGCTCCAGTTCGGGATTTTCGAGACCGTCGCCACCTTCCTGGCAGTGCTGGTGACCAACTTCATCATCCAGGACGGAGAGTCCAACTGGCTCGAAGGCGCCATGCTGCTGGTCACCTACGGCATCCTCGCCCTGGCGTTCTTTTTCATGTGAGGGCGTCATCGCGCTGCAGATTAGTAAAATAATTTATAGGCGGAAGCATCGCCGTCGCTGGCCGCCGCTGTGGCCGTCATCGCGCTGCGCCGGCGGCGCGGATAAGCAAAAAAGTTTATAGTCGGAAAATATGCTTTTACAGAAAATTGCTGAGATAGTCGCCAAGAAGCCTTTAGCAATAGTGGTTGGTGTAGTCGTAATTACCATCCTTATGGTTGCCCAAATGGCTCTTAATCCACAGGATGGAACTATAAGTCAGTCCAGTTTTCTTCCAGATAATGAGGTCATAAGTGCCCTCGAGGATATAGGAGATAAATTCGTTACAGAATATCAGGTTGACACCTTAGTTTATAGTAAAAACAATGATATCCTTACCTCAAACGCATTTGTGGAGATCCTGGAAATTGAAATTGCGTTGATTGAAAATGAATTGATTGCAAACAATTCTCTGACACCCTCGAATCCAAGTACAGATATTGTTGCCATTCCCAACTATCTGGCACCTTTTGTAGATGGAGACGCTTCAGATTTACAACAATTGAAAGACATTTATGCCAATAAGACGGACCAGGAAATAAAGGACGCATTCAATACTGCAAAAGAAAATCCTTTACTGGCTGGAGCCGTAATAAACATCCTTGGAGAATATGATGGGGATAATTCTGCCAAAGCGACTAAAATAACCTTCAAATTCGATAATAGCCAAAGAGAGGGAGAAGGTACGGCCGAAGCATTCGACCGGATGGTCAGTGTTGAACTCAAAATGGATGACGTTGTCAAAGGAATGGAATTTGAAAGTGTTGAAGCCCATGCCCTGGGCCAGTCAGTTCTGGACAATGCAATCAATGATGCATCCAATGAGAGTACAGGCCAGCTTTTCATGCTGGTAATCATCCTGGTAATCGGTGTATTATTTGTTACATTTCGCTCGCCTGTAGATGTTGGCCTCACAATGTTCGCCTTAATGATGGCGATCATATGGTCGAACGGATTTGCAAGCCTGCTTCAATTCGAACCAAGTTTCTTTGCAGTGATAGTACCGATCCTGCTAGTTGGATTGGGCGTGGATTACGGGATCCATCTGGTAATGAGATACAGGGAGGAACTGGTCGAGGACTGGGACATAGACAAGGCCAGTTCCTCATCAATCGTTTTCGTAGGTTCTGCGCTCCTGTTGGCAACCATCACCACCATGGTCGGTTTCCTGTCAAATGTAGCTTCGGATATTACCCCCATAAGGGAATTCGGGATTCAAGTTGCAATCGGTGTGCTTTCTGCATTCCTGATTTTTGTCACATTTATTCCAGCCTGCCGGATACTGATCGACAGGCGTTACGAGGCCAAAGGGCAGAAACTTCTATCAGATACCAATGAAAAAATTATTAGAGGAAGAAAGGCGGAGCGGCTGGTAGCGCTGGTCGAGCCGCAGCCGCCACGTGACGCGCTGCCGTGGCTGGCGCTCGCGTGTGCGCTGCTCTGCGCTCTGCTGGCTTGGCTCGCCCCGTCGACCGCGGTCGCCGCGCTGGCAACACTGGGTGGCATCGGCGCGTTGCTGGCCGCAATCCACGGTTTCCGGCAGCCCGTGCGGCCGCCGGTCTCGCGCGAGCAGCGCGCTGCCATAGAAGAAGGCGAACGGGCCGGTATCTTAGATAATTTTATGGCACTAGGGGCCAAGGTGGCAATAAAGAATCCACAACGTGTCCTGGCTGTTGTAGCTGCCATCACCCTGATCGCCGGATATGCGGCAATGGGGATCTCTACGGAGTTCAATTTCAACGATTTTCTTCCTGAAGAAGTAGAGATCACGGAACATTTCCATTATTTGCAAGATGAATTTAGCACCTCGAACGAATTCTCATTTATCTACATAAGTGGCAGTGTAGCCACCTTCGATGTTTTCAATCAGATCAATAATACCCAGGTAGAATTATCTGACGGGGATGACTGGGTAAATCCAGACCAGTCAATGATGTTCTCTCCTTTGAATGGGATGAGGGACCTGGCCTCGAATGATTCAGACATGAATCCCTTTGATTTCTACAATTCAACTTTCGAAGAACTGTTCAACTCAAATGATGCTGATGGTGACTTGGTACCGGATTCCGATGAGGGGGTCCGCGAGCTCCTGGACTGGATAATGATAGGCGATGGAAAAGAGGTTCCTAATATGGTCTCGAATTTCGTCTATTATGATGAAGAAACGGATGATTATACGGTCGCTTATATCCTGGTAAATACCAAATCAAAGAATGCCTATTTCTCAGAAGTCGTAGAGGAACTGGAAAAAGATTCAGAGGGTCTGGAAGCCCTGGAGGCCGACGGTAGGGTCGATTCAGTGGTGGTCACTGGTGCTCCTGCGATAATCGATGTGGTAATCAACACCATCAATGAGACCATGATGGGGTCCATTATCTATACCATAATCCTCTCTTTCATTATTCTTACAGCTATCTTTTGGTATACGGACAAACAGCCCTGGCTGGGTCCCCTCACGATGGTACCGGTCCTGCTGGTCCTGGTCTGGATCCTGGGGACAATGGTGGCCATTGGATACGCCCTCAACGTATTCACAATTTTGATCGGGGCCTTGACCGTGGGGCTGGGAGTCACCTATGCGATCCATATCTCACATAGATTCATAGAGGAGATGGAGCACCATCATTCCTTGGAGAAGGCGGTGAACAATACCGTCAAGAATACGGGGTCGGCGCTATTCGGGGCGGCCATGACCACTGTTCTGGGATTCGGGGTCCTGTTCTTTGCGATACTGCCTCCAATGAAACAATTCGGGACAATGACCGCACTGACAATCTTCTATTCCTTCCTGGCATCTGTATGGGTCTTGCCAAGTATCTTGGTGCTTTGGGCCAGATACACCAATCTTGGAAAGGGAAATGATGAACAACAAGACCAAGATGATGTAGAATAAGAGGCGGTCATCGCGCTGCGCTGGCGGAATTGAATTTCGGGCCTAGCCCGCGAGCGCCCGGCTGACACGCACCAGTTCGTGCGCCAGCTCTCCAATGCGCCCGGAGACTTCCGTGTCTGCCAGCGTCACCTGCTGCTGGAGCGCTTGGATAGAGGGTTGTTGGACTTTTCAACTAATCCTTAATTTAGACTCTTTTTTGACTCTAAACTATAGTCGCTCACTGCCGGGTGAGTCTAGGATTTTTTCGAGCGGCGGCGCAGTATAGCCACCGTCAGGCGCCGGGATAGAGTGGCGGGAAGAGGTAGCCTTCCTGCCGGTCGCCGTCGTATTGCACGACGTAGACCCCGGTCTTGATGTCGGAAACGTAGATGTAGCCGCGGGGTTCGTAGTGCAGCCCCCAGTTGAACGGAATCTTGAGGCCGGTCCAGCCGTCGGAGTTCTCGTAGTCCAGCACGGTGCTGGCGTTCGCAATCCAGTCGGGACCGTGCGGCAGGTAGTAGGCCAGCGTCTCGATGGTTCCCAGTTCCTCGATTTCGAAGAAGCCGTTGAAATCCGGGTCGTCGGGGGCGCGTGCGCCCTCCTTCCAGGTTATCGAATCCCAGACCGTCCCGGCGTCGGTGACCCACGCGCCGGCGTGGTAGTTGGTCCAGTAGATGTGCTCGTCGCCGGTATCGCCGTTGTGCGGCGAATACATGTAATTTCCGGGGATGGTATGATTGCCCGGCAGCGTCCAGTCAGAGACCAGGAATGGCTTGGTCGGGTCGGTGGTGTCAATCAGCCGCACCGTCCCGGTGTGCTGGTCGTTGGAGCCGAACTCGGGCGCGATGACCGTGTAGTGGCGGCCGTCAATCAGTTCGTCGAACGGCACCGCGTAGTGGATGTTACCGTTGCCCTCAGAGCTGCCGGTCCACTCCTCGGGCGTCATGTTGGCGTGGCCGCCGCCCTCGGGGCCGTACCAGCCGCTGCTGGCGCTGGGGCAGCCGAGCCAGCGGCCGATTTCCTGCGGCCAGCTGGTCGAGGGGAGCGAGGGGGGGTTGGTGACATCGACGATGCGCAGCCCCGCGTCCCAGTAGGAGAGATACATCAGCACCTGCCCCGTAACCGGGTGCTGGCGCACAACATGGTCATGGTTGAAGACCGAGCCACCGCAGGTGGTCCCGGAGTCGGGCTGGTAGACCGCCCACTCCTGAATCCACTGCCCTTCGGGGTTGAAGTTCTGCTCGACGAGCTTGGCAATCTGGGTGCCCTTGTTCATCGATTCACCAATGGGGTCGGACAGGAACAGGAACACGTCGCTGTTGTCGTAGAGCCAGAGCTCCTGGTTGTGGTAGCCGGCGGGCGGGTTGGCCCAGCGGCTCACCAGCTTGGGAGCAAGTTTGTCGGAAATGTCGAGCAAGTGGATTTCGTTGGCGCCCCAATTGACGTCTGACGGTGCCGGGTCGAGCGGGTTGCCGTCGTCATCGACGTTGGTAGCCTCGTGGTTAATCAACGCCCAGTTGTTGTCATCGGTCACCTTGACGTCGATGATGCGCGCCGTCTCGGCATAATACGTCGAGAGCATCTGGATATTGTTCGGCTCGCTGATGTCAAGGATGTGCATGTTGTGGTAAGCCGCAACGTAGGCGTAGCACCCCTCGATGCAGTCGGGGAAGTCACCGCTGGTGACGATTTCGCCGAACTCACCCGTGGTGGGGGAGGTGTTCTTGTATTCGGGCGAGCAGGGGCGGCCAACACGGTCGTCGCCGGTAATCTGCCCGTCACAGTTCAGGTTGTGGTAATCTATCAGCGTCATGTTCTCGGTCCAGAGCCAGTGGTCGAGCAGCTCGTTGTGCGAGTGGTTGCCGTCGCCGTCCCCGCCGAGCGTCGAGCCGTCGGCCGCGCGCTGTATCGGGTCGACCCAGTTGTCACGCCAGTTGCTGCTGCTGCCGTTGTCGCTGGTGCCATCTTCATCATCGAGCCACCAGAACGCCATTGCTGCAAGCGAGACCGTCAGCAGTCCCGCGACCACGATAGTCGCGATACGCTGCTGCTCCTGAGTCAGTTCCATGCCGCGGGCCAGAATGACGGGGATTAAATGGTTAATCTTCCCTGAGCGCCCACGGCATGCTGGTGTTGGAGATGCCGATGCCCTCGCCCTCGGAGAGCGCAATCAGCCCGATTTCCACGTCGGCGGGATAGAGCGCGACGCCCCACGCGAGCGCCTCGGCGAGCGAAAGGCCGTTGGCCATCTTCTGCGCGACGCGGAAGCAGAGCAGCCGGCGCGAAATCGCCTCGCCGATGCCGGTCGCCGCAATCCCGATTCCCGCGTCGGTCCAGAGCCCGCCACCCCAGTGCGGCGTATCGCCGACGCGCCCCGCCGGGCGGCCGCTGACGCCGCCGGTTGAAGAGGCGACCGCGAAGACGCCTTCGGCATCGAGCGCAACGACGCCGACGGTGTCGGTCGCCGACTTCCTCTGCGAGCCGGTGACCGGGGCGGGAGCAATGCCGTGGGCCTGCGCGTAAGCCTGCGCGCCGCTGCCGACGAGCGCGTCGAACTCCTCGTCCATGACCAGCCGCGCGACGCGGACCGGGTTGGCAATATCCTCGAGCGCAGCGACCGTCCCTAGCCGGCCGTCGCTGCACGCCACCGCCGCGTCGACCTGCACCGAGCCGTCGGCGCGCAGGCAGGAGCCAGTACCGGCGTTGAAGCGCGGGTCGTCCTCGAGCGCAACGACCGCGGTGACCGCGGCACTGACCGCGTCAGCGCCGCCTGCGAGCAGCTCCCAGCCAATACCAGCAGCGGCGTCAACACCATCCTGCTCTTCCGCCGAATGACCGGCGCCGCCGTGAACTACAATGCGCATGCGCGGCGCAGGAGGGGGCGCTATTTGGCGCCACGGTTCGGCTTTAAGCACCGCGCCGTTCACCGCCCATGAGCGACGGAGAGGGAGAGGGGCAGCCGGTAATTCGCATGCTGATGATGCCCAAGGACACCAACGCCTTCGGCACCATCTTCGGCGGGGTAATCCTGAGCCAGATTGACCAGGCCGCCGCCATCGAGGCGCACAAGCACCACGTAGGAATGGTCGTGACGGTCGCGATGGACTCGGTCGAGTTCAAGCAGCCGGTCCTCGTCGGTGACCTCGTCTCATACTACTGTACCACCCGCAGCGTCGGGAAGAGTTCGGTGACCCTCGACGTGAACGTCATGGCGCAGCGGCAGTTCGCCGAGAGCGGCACGTTCATCCCCGTAACCGAGGCGCGCGTCACGATGGTCGCCGTCGGCGACGACTGCAAGCCAATCCCGCTCAGCCGCCCGCAGGCATGACGCGGCCACTGATTGGCATCACCGGCTCGCACGACCGCGCCACCTGGGACATCTGGGTGGACGACGTAGTCCTTGTCCCGGCCGCCTATACCAAAGCGGTCGAGCGGGCCGGCGGCCAGCCGATCGTGATACCGCCCGGGGACTGTGACAGCTCGCTGGTCGAGAAGCTGGACGGGCTGGTGGTCGCCGGAGGGGCGGACCTGAATCCCGGCACCTACGGCGAGGCGCCCGTACCGGAAACCGCCGACTGGCGCGACCGGCAGGACGCGTCCGAGCGGGGACTGGTCGCCGCGGTGCTCAAACGGAACCTGCCGCTGCTGGGAATCTGTCGCGGGCTGCAACTGCTGGCGGTGATGCACGGGGGGCGGCTGCACCAGCACCTGCCGGGAACCGCCGGGCACGAAGAGCACGGCGGCACGGGCGGGACCTGGACCGACCACGAGGTGGCGCTGGAGCCGGGCTCGCGCATCGCCAGCATCCTGGGCGAGAGCGTTACCGGGAATTCCGGCCACCACCAGGGCGTCGCTGACGCCGGCACCCTGCGAGTCACCGGACGGACGCCGGACGGCCTTATCGAGGCGGCGGAGCACCCTGACCGGAAATTCTGCATAGCGGTCCAGTGGCACCCGGAGATGGTGCGTCATGACGCGCTCTTCGCGGCGCTGGTCGCGGCAGCGCGCTAACCGCGCTGAAATGCTATTAAACACGCATCCCTATGCGCATTTCAATGGTTTTAGTAAAATGTTTAGAGTGTGACGACTGGATTTCAGATAATGCAGACACATGTCACCATTGTGGAACACCGAATTGTTCAGTAAGTGACAGAAAATTGGTTGAAGCGATGGATAAGTCCGTTGGAAAAATAGCTAATATCTTTTTAGGATTTCTTTTGGCAATCATGTTAATAGTGGGGTATTACCTATGGTAGAAATAATGTTAGCGACTCGGATTGACGCGGAGATAGACGAACTTTCGCAGGATTGACGCAAAATCTCTATTTAGCGAATATATATGCGGCTATTATGCTCTATTAAGAGAGCATTATAATGAGCGTTAAGCCTTTTATGCTTGGTTCGAATCGAAGCATCGCTATCGACGGCTCGGTCGTCGGTAAAAGTTCGGCGGGGGTCGCATAGTATGGCCAATTGCGATAGGTTCAGGGCCTATTCCGTTAGCGGTACGGGGGTTCGAATCCCTCCCCCCGCACCATCGGCTTCCTCATCCGGCTTGGTTCTTTTCTTATTTCTGTGACCGCCTCGCCCTCTGCTTTTTTGATGAGGGGGCGCTAGGATGATTAATGTCTTCACAATTGACAAAGAAAGAATTGGCATTCACTTTTGCCCCTTCATTGATTTCTCTCATACTTACTGTTGCTCTCTATATCAGCTACACATTGAACCCAGACTGTGTAAAGTCAACAAACGCCAGTCAGTGTTGGGATTTCAGACCTTTACTTATCCCAGTATTATCCTTCCTGACGCTAATACTAACCTTTGCTTCACTATACCGGTACAGAACATTAGTTAACGAGAATTAAGCTTAATCCTTGCCAACATCGACAAAACCGCTGCGGTTGTTTTGTTCTTTGGTGAGTCTACTACGCTGGAACCGGGCTCGCGCATCGCCAGCATCCTGGGCGAGAGCGTTACCGGGAATTCCGGCCACCACAGGGCGTCGCCGACACCGGCACCCTGCGAGTCACCGGACGGACGCTGGACGGCCTTATCGAGGCGGCGGAACACCCTGACCGGAAATTCTGCAGCGGTTCAGTGGCACCCGGAGATGATGCGCCATGACGCGCTCTTCGCGGCGCTAGTCACGGCAGCGCGCTAACCGCGCCGCGGCAACCGGCCCGAGATGACAAGCCTTAAACCGGACGCATTTCTGCCGCCGAGGTTGCGGGGGTCGCATAGTATGGCCAATTGCGATAGGTTCAGGGCCTATTCCGTTAGCGGTACGGGGGTTCGAATCCCTCCCCCCGCACCATTCTTTACAAAACGAGCACAGTATTTTAATCTCAGCTAGCGTCAGAAGAACAGGTGAAAAACCTTATGTTTAAGGTGTTAATTCAGAAGCATGGATGACATCATTATAAAACGATTTGAAAAGCCGGATGAAGTCAGAGAATTTGAGAAAGGAAAATTTGAAATTATAAAATTTGAAGGGATGACTATTGGTAGAGCAACCTACCAACCTGGGTGGAAATGGTCGGTTGACGTTTCGCCTCTGACCGGCACGGATTTTTGTGAAATCGAACATCTTGGAATAGTGATTTCTGGACAAGCTACATGCGCGTTCAAGGATGGTGACGTTCATACAATGAAACCAGGAGATTTATTCTATGTTGGACCACAACCACACGACAGCTGGGTTGTTGGAGATGAAGAGTATGTTTCATTACACTTCCAGGGTGCAGACAAATACGCAGATTAGAAAATTTAAGACTTCAGACTTCCTCATCCGGCTTGCCTTTGTCTGAGGGGGGTCCGGACCCTTCAGTGACTTTCTAAATCTTCTCCCATATCTTTTAAGAAATATCTATCAGCTTGACTTCATAATGGTCGCCCAGTTCCTCTATCGTTGCAATCAATGACGTGATATCCCCAGCATCCATTATTATTTTACCTGTTTCAGAATCTATTACTCTAAACGCCATCCGTGACTACCTTCCCATAAATCCCTAACCTAGCTACTTTAAATATCTTTTTGCCTTGTAGTCAGGCTTCCTCATCCGGCTTTCTTTTCCTAGCTTTAATCTCACTAGAACGAGCCCATAAACCTAAAGCAAATTGTAGAACAATGAATAATATTATTTGTATTCTTTCTAAAGAAAGCATAATTCCAAGAACATAACCATTACCCAAAGAGATAATAGCGATTGATACAGGATGCATAAGCAAGTCTACCGCTATGTCTCGGAGGGTGTCTGGTTCAGCCACACCCCCCTGACGCCTTTGTTTAATTTAAGACTTCAGGCTTCCTCATCCGGCTTCATAAACTTACCAATGCCCTCTTCTCAATCGTAAAAATGTATAATTTACTATTCATCGTTCTTTCGAAAATACGGACTGTGATATCTGACGATGTAAATTATTACTATGGCTGAAATAATGACACCGACTCTCTGGAACTGCGGGATGTCGAGCACCTCGTCGAACGGGCCCAGATTGAATGAGTCATAAATTGCGTCCAGTATTGCTGTTCCTATTGCCAAAACTATTGCACCCAGAAACATATCCCCCCAAAAAGGTCCACCTGCATCTTCTTCAGCTTCCTTGTCCTCGACGGGCAAAGGCGGAGCCCCCTCTCGTTCCATCATCACAGCTTTACTGAAAGCCGTCCTTACTTCATGGCCCACCTCGCATTCCCATCTTTGATGTATTTCAGCAGGACCAAATGTGTGAAAAAGCGATCCGCACAATTCACACTCATAATTCTTTTGTTTCCCACTTAGAATCTTAACCATAATTTCCCAACCTAGCTACATTAAAAAAACCCTACACCATTCTAGGGGGGTCCGGACCCCTCAGTGTCTTTCTTCCGAGGGAGCTGCTAAGCCGCACCATGTGATATGACTAAAATGAAAAAGTTGTTGTATCTCTTCTTTGATGACCTTGTCCACGCTCGCGAGTGCGCGTAGATTAGTGAGGAGCTGGTAGTAATCATTTTCATTTCAGGAGTCCTTTCAGATAAGCAAAAATCAGCTTGGGCAAGTCGGTGCTGTAGCCACCCTCAAGGAGATTGATTTGAGGTTTGTTAAGTTGGCGGAGTTGTCGGGCAATCCATGCGAAATCCTCGATCTCGAGTTGCTGCTGACAGAGGGGGTCACGCTTATAGGCGTCGAAGCCGGCGGAGACACAGAGGAGGTCGGGGTCAAACTGTTTCAATTCCTTCAGTGCCTCAGAGGCGACCTTGCGCCAAGTGGTGTTGGGGCTGTCGGGAGGCATGGGGTAGTTGTGGCAGTTGTCAAAACTCTTGGTGCCAGTGCCGGGGTAGGCCGGGTGTTGGTGGATGGAGAAGAACGCGGTGCCTTCGACCTTGTGAAGGATATCCTCAGTACCGTTGCCGTGGTGCACGTCGAAATCAAACACCGCCACTTTCTTGATGCCGGCCGCACGCGCGGCGAGGGTGGTGATGGCTATGTTGTTGAAGTAGCAAAACCCCATGGCTCGCTCCTTAGTAGAGTGATGCCCCGGCGGGCGCAAAAGGGAGAAGTTGGGTTTGCCGGCGCGGGCGAGTTCCAGTGCGCGCAGGGCGCCGCCGATGGAGCGGCGCGCGTGGGCGCCGATGTCCGGGTAGTCGGGTGTGTCGTCATCCAACGGCCCGAGCGGATTTTCTACGAGATAGATGTGAGTCAGCTCATGTGCGCGTAAAATGTCATCATCATTTACGATGACAGGTTTCTCCCACGTGATTTTGATTTCCCGCTGCTCGCGCAACAGCGCTTGCGTGCCAGCAACACGCTGCGGCCGCTCGGGATGTCCGGGTTGCGAATAGGCAAGGCAGCGTTCATCGGTGATGACGTGCATAGGCGACTTCTCTCACACTCCCCTGACGCCTTTGTTTAATTTAACACTGTGGTTATCCGGCTTCTTTCAGTATCTGCCTGGAGGTAGCGATTCAAAATCTTGAACCGGATTCCTGCCCTTGTGGAGGTTGTGGTTTAGGATGTGCGCAACAATTACCACAAGTGCATTTACATTGTGTTATAATTCCCTAGTTACCCCGTCATAAATATATTATTTTACCTTTCAAAATAACATATTGATGACAAGACAATTATTGGGTATTCTTTGCCATTATTATCTATTACTAAGTGTTCAGAAGATTTAGGGGCCAGCAGTTTGCCCGTTGAGGAAGCTTCTAGGATTTCTTTTTTACTTATGTTCCCACTTTTATTTGGCAATATTCTATCGCTTTCATAATCCACGAACGTAACAGGTACTTTAGAAATACCAAATTTTTCAAGAGCATACCACCTGTGGTGACCATCTACTATAGTAAGCGTGTTCTTACAAACAATAAGTGATGGTAGAACGAAAAATCTATCAAAGGTTTCAATATAATTGCACAAACCTGTCCCACGCTCAAGAACTACATGCTCATGTGGCTTAAGTTCTTTCAGATCTGTCCATGAGAAATTAGATATTAATCCTGGCGGTATTTCTATATACTTATCCATTTTATGCAAGAACCCCTAGTTACCTATACATAAATACTTTTTTTGCCTTTAATACCGGAATAAACTCCCTAGACTTCCTCATGCGGCTTGTCTCTAGGTTATCTCAAGAAATTTTTGGAAACCGTTAAATAATCAAAGGTTTAGTACGATATTGTGGCAGGGGCAGTGAAAACCGTTATTGGAATCGCACTTATTCTTGTCGCTCTTTTTTTTTATAATATTCATGCAAATATCGAAGATGCAATGGAAGGCATATGTGATAGTGGAGAGATTTTAGTAGAGATTTTGACTTATGAGGATTGTAGTGAAGCACAACAAAATTCCAATAAAATGAGAACCTGGGCTCTAGCTTTTGGTTTCGTTGGCCTTTGCTTTATGTATAGCTCACATAAAAGCCATAGTGATTCAAAGAAAGTAAAATCTAATAATTCTAAAGGAGTTTATGTTCAACCACAACACAATTTACAGCCAACATCAGAGATTAGTGCTCAAGAGAAATATCAAACATTAGAAAAGTTAGATAGTATGAGAGACAAGGGCATTATCACTGAAGAAGAGTTCCAGAAAGAGAAAGATAAGATATTGAATTCATAACTCCCCTGACGCCTTTGTTTAATTTAAGGCTTCAGGCTTCCTCATCCGGCTTGTCTTAGTCTTCTTGTTCCGGTGACAGTTTTTCTCTAGCTTCAGTCCAGCCTAACAAATATGAGATTTTGTCAAGTAAACCACCTTTACTAGTAACAAAAATCATTACTGCTGTTGTGATACAACCAAGAATAAAACCGAATTCTCGGTCGGACGTGTAATTCGACACAACAGGAATAACAAAACACAAGACGCAAAGTCCTATTCGGACATTAGAGTTCATCTTAAGGGAATAAGAACGCTGAAGCAATCGACCAAATTCCAATCAGGGTCCCACCAATGATATTGAGCCAGAATACCTTTGGCCAATCTTCCTTAGGTCTCCAATCGAAATGCTTGCGACTCCAGAATTTCTGATTGGCCCAACAATATCCCACGTACACCAGTATGACTAGGCCTAATGCAATCTTGATAATTAGAATAGGTGTGATATCCATACACCCCTGACGCCTTTGTTTAATTTAAGGCTTCAGGCTTCCTCATCTGGCGGTTGCCTTTAAATCTTAGAGTGAATTAGGGATTCTATGAAGTTAATCTACCGGAACCAGAGCCAGGGCCAGAAAATCCTGAATGTCATGCTGCTGACCGCGTTCCTGTCGCTCGTACTGGCATACATCATAGGCGTAAGCAACGGCCACCACGAGGCCTGGCTGCCTACCATTTCGGAGCTGGATGAGGCCACCCCTGAAGGTACACTATGGTCTGCCGGTCTGACTGCGGCAGGAGTGTTGTCCATACCGATCTGGATAAAGCTGTACAACAAATGGGATGGACAACTGCGCAGTTCGAATGCGGATCGGAAATGGCTCTGGTTCAACCTGTTGTTC
>Ga0208879_1002055_pt1 | contig 18274 bp, 15 predicted proteins | sample Knorr_S15_td_Bot_FD_185605 | JGI IMG/M metagenome (GOLD analysis project Ga0208879, IMG submission 185605) | Marine microbial communities from Southern Atlantic Ocean transect - Knorr_S15_td_Bottom_ad_5009_LV_A (SPAdes) (version 2) | ecosystem: Environmental > Aquatic > Marine > Oceanic | place... | reverse complement strand
TGTTTTCAGATAATCGAGCATGTCGGCGCCAAGCTCGAATTCAGTCAAATCGTATCTGCTACCCGAAACCGTGAAGCAAACACCGATCGAATCGCGCTGGATGGGATCGTCGTCGCAGATAATGACTTTCAAGGGAGACATTGTTCCGAGTAGACCAGGGCCTGGACAGGTAGAAGGGTTGGGATCAGCTAAGGACGCGATAACGCTTTATCTATTTTAGTGGGTTAATCGTCGGTTAATATCGAAATACGCTGCAAAATCGGAATTGGGTTCGATCTCCGTTGAATTCAAGCCATGCGCGGCACCTTGAAGATGACCTTGTGAATCCTTAATTGTAATTTTGCCGGCGCGATACTTTTCTCTCTGACATCTGGCCGTGGTCCCACTCCAATAACAGCCCCGTCAGCACCGTCCGCGGGCATAATTTGCCCTTTTTGGCAACCAATTTTAAGCCGGGGGACCGGCAACTATGTGACAGGTAATAGCTATGAAAGCGATCGATATCCACGTTCACATCCCGCGGAAGCCGGGCATTCCTGAATACGGGATCGAGGAAGGCCTGAGGCGGATGTTCCGGATCGGTGATGAACCCGACGACGTGGCGAAGATGGTCGAGACATATCGCGCGATCGACACAATGGCTGTGATCTTTTCGGTCGACGCCGAAACTGAAACCGGTGATTTGCCCGACCCCAACGACTACGTGGCCGAAACAGTTGCCACATATCCTGACGTTTTGATGGGCTTTTGCACCGTCGACCCTCGAAAGGGAAGTGCCGCGGTTGAAGAGCTCGAACGGTCGGTTGCGGTCCTTGGACTCCGTGGGCTGAAGCTGCACCCGATCCACCAGGGCTTTTTCCCCGACGATCCTGCATTCACACCGCTGTTTTCAAAGGCAGAAGAGCTGGGTATTCCGGTGTTGATGCATTCCGGATACGCGGCTGCGGGAGCCGGCGCACCCGATGGCGGTGGGTTTCAGCTCGCCTACTCCAGGCCGATTCCGCACGTCGATTCGCTGGCCGCGCGGCACCCCGGCCTGACGGTCATCATGGCCCATCCCGCCTGGCCGTGGATAGCGGAGCAGATCGCGGTGGCGCTGCACAAGTCGAACGTCTTTATCGACCTTTCAGGCTGGGCGCCCCGGTATATTCCAGGTGACCTGATTCGTGAAGCGGGGAGCAGGCTGCGTAAAAAAGTCCTGTTCGGTTCCGATTACCCGTATATCTCGCCGGTCACGTGGCTTGAGCAGTTCGAGCAAGTGGACATTCGCGACGAGGCTCGGCCGTTGATCCTTCGCGAAAACGCCGCCGGGATTCTAGGCCTTGAGCTCGATACGTAGACCGGTTACCGCCCCACGCTGTTTTGCTGCAGACCATGGGGTTCACCTGAAACCGGATAGAACCGGTGGCTACCCTCGTTTGAGCAGGGTCGTTTCGGGTTCGGGGGGTTCTCGGATGGCCGCAAAACTGTTACGGTCAGGTGAGTGGTCCTGATTTCGTCCCTTAAAGAGATGCGCCCCTCCTGAGGCGTGAGTGGAGGGGCGCATGGGCTCCTGGCGGAGACTGAGCCAGTAACATCCGAGCCCTGGAAGTTACTGGCGGCGTGAGGTCTGTGTGTCCGCACAGACCTCAGCTTTTCAACTTGTTTTCCCCGTGAAATTCGGTTGTAAGTGGCCTGTCGATTTCTCCTTAAACGGGAACTCTTTTCGGCGAGAGTTGTCTCGGGACTGCGGTTGCCAGCGCGGTTCCCCCGTTCAGGTTGACCAGGGCTGATTTCAGTCGGCTATCGAGAATTCGCAGGCTGCTTATAAGCTTCAGCCGGCGATATTCTGGGATGACCTGCAGTTGCATGGCGTCGAGTTCGCCGGCAATTTTCAGGACGGCGTTTTCGATCAGCCGGGTATCTGCCTCGACGGGCCGGGCAGGCTGGATTACCGGTGCTGGTTCTGGCTGACGCTCGGGGGCGCGTTTTCCGTTGACGACTTCCTCGATGATGTCTTCGATCGACAGGCTTGCGGCTGTCTTGGCACGGCCCACTATTCGTTCGACATGAACGCTTGAGAGGCGGCCTTCGATAAACGGTTGTGCAATTTCTCGTTGTCGGACGTGATCGTCGATATCGGCGATCGAACGGGCCTCCTTGAAGGTCAGTTCGCCGCTGTTCACCCTTTCACCAAGACCCGGGTCGAGCGTGCGGATGAGGCTTTCGTAGTGGTGGATGGTGCCCGGTGTTATTCCGGTGCGCCGGGCCAGTTCTTGCTGTGTTACCTCGTGCGTGTCACGGTATTCCATGAACGCCCGTCCGAGCTTCATCGCTGGCACTGTTGACGAGTGATACTGTTCGGCGAGCGACAGTTCCCAACGCTCCTGCTGGGTGACTTCTTCTTTGACGGTGCATTCGATTGCGGTTTCACCGGCCTCCCTGGCCGCCGTGAGTTTTCGTTCGCCCGCGAGGAGCATGTAGCCGTTTGGTGTGGACAGAACTACCGGATCACGCTTGGAACGTACGGACCGGGTACTCTCCCGCCGGGCGTTTCCCCCCGTTGGGCGGGGTCTGTCGGGGTCTGGGAAGATCTGGTCAATCGGAATCTTCAACTTGTTGTCCTCAGTGCGGGTTTACGATTCTTCAAACAGTTTGGAACATGGAATTTGAAGTGAATCGAACTCACATGGCATTCCAAATCGCTGATGTATATTCTCCGCGTTCCAAAAAGAAGTTTCCAAAACTGTCCTACGCAGGGAAACGGTGATTCCAATTGACAATTGACTTTGGAATTGCTGGGGGATATTGTTGACTCAGCACCAGCTTGGAATGACTGTTTCCCCGTTCAAATGACCCTTCAAGAACAACCCCGCCCAATTCCCCCGTATGTCCCTTATCGGACATTCCGAACATTTTTGGAATTCCTACTTGAAGGCATTCCAGACCGGATTGACAGGAGTGTTTGGGTTCCAAGGTTTTCAGGAAATTCCGGAATTCAGCTGATGACGACGCTGAAAGTACTGGAATTGATCGATGCTGACGGTCGCCCAACCGAAGAATTGAATTCGCTCGTACATGCAGAAGGTGATGACCGCAGGATGCTACTTCGGCAAATTTTGGAGCGGTTTTACACACCTGTGTTTGCGCTCGACCTGTCCCGCGCGAGCCGCGGGCAATTTCACGAAGCGTTCAGGTCGTTTGGAACAAAAGAAGGTGTTCTCACCAAGTGCGAGGCGTTCTTTATCCGGGCTGCGCAGGACGCTGAGATAGATCTGTCGAGGCACATTCTGCAAGGGCGCCACGGGGCAAACCGCACCCGCACATCGCCTGCTGGACGTTCGCGTGCGACCGCTGTTCAGGCCGTTACGGCTGAGAAAAAGCCGGTACCGCCAGAGAGCGCTGTCCCGGCGCAAGTGGCACAGCTTGAACTCGCCGACAGGATCCTGGCGAAATATCCGGACTTCGACCCTTCATGGGATCCGGCGGTTCAGGCAAAGTGGCTCGAAGGGATGACCCGGCTGTACGAGGGGCTATCGGTGGGCGCTTCGGAGCGACCGGGCGAAAAAGACCCGGCGAGTGAAGAAGAGCTTACCCGGCCGAACGCTTAGGCCCCTGCAACGCTGGCGTCTGGCGACTCCGGGTGGATTCGATATTCGACGGTGTTCGGGATCCTCCCGTCGGGCGTGATCGTACCGTATTCGTCTTCGATTTCGGCCCCGGGGGATTCAGGAATCTTGCGACTTGGCCCGTTGGCGCGGTCGACCGGGTACCTGATGTAATCGCACTCGACCTCGTCGGCTGCAAAGTTGCAGATCACCTCCACTGCCTTGAGTCCGAGCCCAATGCGCTTGTAGTCTTCCGCCAGCCAGATTCCGATTTCGGGCGTTGGAGATTCCGGGCGGTGAAGCCCCGCGCACCCGGCGGATCGATAAAGCTGGTCGGGCGAAGAATGAGCCGGTCGGTGATGATCTCTACTTCCAGTAGGTCGACATCACGACGGAGCGCCATTACGCCGTATCGACGAGCGACAACCGGTCATCGGCGCCGGTACCTGCGAGTTCAACGATTTTCATTGCTGCCGCACGTTCTTTCTTGTCGCCGGGTGCGATCGATTCGAACATGGCGATGGTTTCCGGGTGGCAGGTGAGGAACAGAATCTGGAAACGTTCGGAGAGGTCCATGATGACCCGGCACGCGGCGGTCGCCCGCTCCGGGTCGAAGTTCACCAGGATATCGTCCAGTACCACAGGCATCGACTCGGCCTTGCGGGCGTATTCCTCAATAAGTGCAAAGCGCATGGCCAGGAACAGTTGTTCGGCGGTACCACGGCTCAACTCGTTGACGCGCTTGGCGTGGGCCTCGCCCTCAATGATCTCAAGGTCCTGCTCTTTCTCGCCGATAACGGCACGGACACTTGAGTAACGACCGAGGGTAAGGGCGGAAAGATACCTGGACGCCGCCTGCATCAGGGCAGGCTGGCGCTCCCTCTGGAATTCCTCTCGGGTCCGCTCGAAAATGTCCCGTGCGATAGTCAACACGGCCCAGCGGTGCGCGTCGCTGTCCAACTGTTCCTCTATCACGTTGATCTTCGAGTGAAGCTCCTGTGCCAGACCTGATTTTTCAAATTCAGCCTGTTGACGCCTGAGGTTGCCCTGTTCTTCGTGCAGCTGGTTGAGCAGTTCCTGCAAGCGCTTTTCGTCGTCCTGCAGTTGCTGCAGCCTGGCGACCGCTTCTTCATGGGGTGTCGTATCGAGGTCGTTGAGGTACGGCTGCCCATCGTCGTTTGTCAGCAGCGGTTCGAGTTCGTGCATCTCTGAAAGTTTTCGTTCCAGCTCACGCCTCTCCTGAACCTGCCGCGCTGTGGCCTTGAACTCTTCGTGGTCCTCGGTATCGCCCTTTTCGAGAAGCGCTTCGATCTTGCTGTGCACCTGACCCAGCCGGTGTTCAAGATTTGTGTTTTCCTTGGACAGAATTTCGAGTTCGGCTGTTATCTGCTTCTTACGCTCCACGGCACGGTCGTGCCCGAGCAGTCGTTCGGACAGGTCCTGCAGGACTTCGGTTGCCTTCATCGGGGTTGCGTCCGGCAATCCTGCGGCTTCGAGGACATCGGTCAGGCGCATTTCGATTTCGCCAGCGGTGTCGTACATCTGAGAAACCCGCATCCGCAGGCTGGAGACAGTTCGTTGCTGGCTCTTCAGCGTACGAATACTCGCCATGACGTTGGCTACCTGGGCCGGATCGAGGTCGATTCGCAGTTCAGTCCGTTCGAGCAGCAGTTGCCAGCGGTTCTGGACATCGGCAAATGTGTTTGATGCAAGGGCAAGTGCGGTGTGCGACTCTGTGAGCCGTGTATCGATATTGCTGAGGCGGGCAGCCGCGGTTTCGAACTCTCGTGCAACCGCCTCGAATCTGCGACGCAGGTCCAGCGACCGGTCCAGTTGTCCCGTTTTCTCTTCGACATCGCGGATCGTGGGCGTATCGCTAATGCCGAACTCTTTCGCGATTTCTGTTATTTCTTTTGCAACCGCGTCGAGTCGTTCCTGCACTTCTTCGACCTGGGCAGTGGCAACGTCTTTTGCCTCGCCAATCGCGGGTTTTCGAATCTTGATTTTGAATCCACCAGCCGCCCTGCCGCGTGAAACGAGCATGAACCCGGCCATGAGTGCCAGGAGTCCCGCGAGTCCGCCCGACAACTCTCCGGACATGTAGCTCCATACCATCGAGGCAATACCGACTATGACAACGGTGACGGGCAGGAGGATAGAGCCAAGAAAACCGCCGATGTCTTCGGTCTCCGTTTGCGCGAGGGTGTCGGAGAGTTTTTGCTGTGCATCGATCATTTCCGAACGGACTGAGCCAGAGTCAGCGATCGCGGTCCGCAGGCGCGACAGTCGGTCTCGCCTTTTTTCAAGATCTGCGGAAGTTTCCGTGGGCACATCTGCCAGTGCGTCTCGGGCAGCCGCGAGTTTTAGCGCCTCGTCGGCCATTGTCTCGCGATCTTCCGTTCTGCTTTCAACGGCGAGTTCTTTTTCCTGGTAGGTACGGCGGGCCGTGGTCAGTTCGCGGCCTGCGGATTCCAGGTTTGCCTGGAGGTCCATCGGCGTTTCAAATTCGTTGATGGACTGCTCGGTCCAGCCACCGCCGAGCTCGGCGAGATCGTGGTCGAGCTGCGTCTGTTCTTTTTCGAGTTCCTGCACTACGCCTGGAAGGTCGACGACCGCTTTGTTGTAGTAAGCCGTCTCCATCCCCAGTTTGCGGGCTTCCTCGCCATGCTCGATGAACGCATCGACCACGCCAACGGATTCAGCTTCCCGTTCGTGCTCGTTCTTGCGAAGAGTGTTTTCGTCCAGTTGGCGTTGGAGATCGTTCTTCTGCTCGTCCAGGTTGTCCATCTGGGGCTCTGCATTGTCAGGAATTGCGTCGTTTGTGGGAAGATCGGATATCTGGCGCTCAATTTCAGTTTTGCGGTCCCACGGCTTGCGCAGTCCGACCAGAGTCTTCTGTCGCTCGATAGTCGAGCGGACGTCTTCCAGCTCTGCGGTCTGTGTATCGATGTTCTCGACGACCTGGTCGAAGTTGCTGGAAAGTTCGGCATACAGATCACTGCCGCGGCGGGTTTCTTCGAGGTTGGCCCGCGCTTCAGCGAGGTAGCCTTCCAGCCTTCTGATTCGGCCCGCCCGGGGGCTTCGCAGTTTTTTGAGTTCATCGTCGAGTTCGCCGCGGGCGTCGGTCAGCGAAACATTTGCGAGCCCGAGACCGACCGAATAGATCTTGTCCCTGATTTCGTCGGAATTAAGCGATGACAGCTCCTGGAGTTCGCTGAGTGAAATCGAAAATACGTTGGTATAAAGCTCGCTGTCGATTCCTCCGAGAAGAGTTCGGAGCAGATCGTCGCCCCCGGTTGCGTCACCGGTAACCGATACTTCGCCGCGCCTCCGGCCGTCCCGGCGATGGATATCGAATTTCGCACCCCCCGAAGTAGTGAGTGAAATCGAACCGGCTCCGGCTTCAGGCTTGAAGTGCCGGTAGAGGAACAATTTACGCAGCGGCGCCCGGTCGCTCTTGTTTACGTAGCCGAACAGGGTAGATCGCAAAAACGCACGAATCGCCGACTTGCCACCCTCGTTGGGGCCGTGCAGCAGTGTGAGTTTTCCGGACATACCGCCGATTTCCCGATTGGCAAACGGTCCGAAGTTTTCGATATTTATGCCGGTCAGTCGCAAGTTACTTACTCTGCTCCAGAAGTTCCGCAAGATACCAGCGCGCCTCTTCGGCCCATGCTGAAACCTGTTCATCGTCCGGTTTGGCGAGTGCGTTCCGGCGACCGCTGTACACGTCGGATACGACCTCGGTCAGCCGGTCGATTTCGTCCGATTCGATTGACGAGAGCAGGGCACGCTTTAGTGTGGCGCCCAGGAAATCGTCCTGCTTGGCCCGGGCCTCGATATCGATGGCCGGACGTGTCAAATCGACGATGCGATCGATCCACACCCACGGCGAACCGCCGGTCCAGCTGTTGCGGATGGCTTCGAGCAGGTCTTCGACCGCTCCGTCCGCGGCGAGTTGCTCGTGGAGCGGGCCTCTGCCGGTGATGGTAACCCTGCAGACCACATCTCGGCCTTCGGCAATGGCACTCAGGTTGTCGGTCTGCTGCCGTATCGCAGAATCGAGACCGTCGATAGTCTCGATACTGGAAATGTCGACATCGATGTGTTCCCACCTGACGACATCCAGGGGAACAAACTCGCTCTTCGAAGCGCCGCTCGGGTCGACATCGACAACCAGGGCTCCGCGCTCCCCGGTTTCGTTCGGGTGTCGGCCCTGGATGTTACCCGGATAGGCGATAACCGGTGCTGCGCGCTTGAGCGTCTGGCGGGTATGCACGTGGCCAAGCGCCCAGTAGTCGATACCGGACGTCGAGAGGTCTTCGACAGTGCAGGGTGCGTAGTTTGGATGTGCGCTGTTGGCCCCGACGTTGGCGTGCAGCAGCCCGATCGTAAAGATGCTGCCGGACTGGGGCGGGCTGAACTTTAAGGCGAGATTGTCGGTAACTTCGCGCGTCGGGTAGCTCATGCCCTGAACGGCGGCCACGACTTCGCCGTTCTTTTCGATGTTCTTCCACTCGGGGTCAACGCCGAAGATATGAACGCCATCGGGCCATGCGATAGACGATTGCCAGCCGTCGAGGGGGTCGTGGTTGCCGTGGACCACGAACGTCTGGATACCTTTTTCGGCGAGGCGAGAAAGCCCGTCCCGGAACCTGAGTTGCGCACGGACCGAACGGTCTGCGCCGTCGTAGACATCGCCCGCGATGAGTAGGAAATCGGCGTGCGACTCAAGGCAAAGTTCGACCAGGTTCTGAAAGGCATCGTAAGTTGCCTCTCGAAGTCGATTTGCTACTCGAACATCAACGTCACCGATACCCGAAAAGGGCGAATCGATGTGAAGGTCCGCCGCGTGCACAAAACGGAATGATTCCATATCGGGCGTTAACCAGTTTGAAGGCCGATTTCGTGCACCAAATTGGAGCTCCGATTGCGGGTTCGACTCCCCGCAAAATACACGATTAGCCTTCTGCTGTTGTCAGTTTATCAACGGGCGGGGCTATCACATCAGAGTGCTGTCACGTACAACCCGTGTGGGAGGCTGCACGCGCGTGAATAACGCAACATGCGGCCCAATTACGATTTCTGCCCGATATACAGCCCGCGACCGGTAAGACCCGGTTGGACGAACCCTGCGATCAGGCCGGCTCTTTTGAAGGCCAATATGTACTCATCGTGAGTGAACCAGCCCATTTCATGGGTTTCTGACACGCGGTGAATCCCGTTTGAATCACCGATCATGTACTCGAATACGACCCGTCCACGTTCAACCGGTTCGGCTACTGTCATTCGGGTGACGATGAATTCGTCTGTTTCAACGGTCGAAGAACCGGTCTTTCCCACGATCCACGATTCCGGGGTGATCCAGGGCTCGATGACAAGAATGCCCCCGGGTAGAACGTGAGAAGCCATATTCGATGACGCCCGGTTCATGTTTTCGACTGTTTTGGTGTAGCCGATCGATGAAAAAAGGCAGGCGACGACGTCGAACCTGTCATCAAGGGTAAAGTCGCGCATGTCCCCGTTGTGGAGGGTGACTGCGGGTATGCGCTCTCTGGCCATCGCCAGCATTTCGTCGTCCAGGTCGATTCCGGTGCAATCGAACTGTCGGGCGAGGTGTTCGAGGTGACGCCCGGTCCCACAGGCCACGTCAAGCAATGTTTTTGCATTCGGGACTCGCTCGCGAATAAGAGACGCGAGAATTTCTGATTCGCCCTGGTAGTCCTTGTCGGAATAGACCGCGTCGTAGTGTTTAGCCGTTTTTGTGAACACGTTTGCAGGATATGCGAATGGCGATCGCACCGGGCGGCATCGAGTAACAAAAAAGGGCCGCTCCAAGTTGGAGCGGCCCTTCGAATTGCTTTCGTTAGCACCTGGCGTGCATGCGCACTGGGGTGCATGAGAGCATCTGGCAAACCAGAGGCTAGAACCCCATGTCTCCACCGGGAGGTCCGCCCGGCATTGCCGGCATCGGGTCTTCCTTCTCGCTGATCAGAGCCTCGGTCGTGAGGATCATTCCAGCGACGGAAACGGCGTTTTCGACTGCCGCACGTGTCACCTTGGCGGGGTCGACGATGCCCATGGCCAGCATGTCGCCGTATTCGCCCTTGTGGGCATCAAAACCGAAGTTCTTTTCCTTGCTTTCAGAAACCTTCGCAAGGATCACGGCGCCTTCGAAGCCCGAGTTGGCTGCGATGATCCGGATGGGGGCCAGCAGCGAGCGCCGGAGAACGTCGATACCCGTCTGCTCGTCCGCATTATCCGATGTGATCTTAGCGAGGGCTTCGGACGCGCGGATCAGAACAGTCCCGCCGCCGGGCACGATTCCCTCTTCAACAGCCGCGCGGGTTGCCGAAAGGGCGTCTTCCATGCGCTGCTTCTTCTCTTTCATCTCGACTTCGGTGGCAGCGCCAACCCTGAGAATGGCGACACCGCCGGACAACTTGGCGAGACGCTCCTGGAGCTTCTCACGGTCGTAGTCGGAGGAGGTGTCTTCGATCTGGGTCTCGATCTCGGCTTTTCGACCGGCGAGAGCGTCCTTGGAGCCGTTGCCGTCGACAAAGGTGGTTTCGTCCTTCTTCACGATGACCTGCTTGCACTTTCCTAGGTCGTCGAGAGTGACCGTGTCGAGTTTTCGACCGATTTCTTCAGAAATGACGGTTCCACCGGTGAGGATGGCGATGTCTTCCAGCATTGCCTTTCGGCGGTCACCAAAGCCGGGGGCTTTCACGGCGGCCACGTTTAGGGTGCCACGGAGTTTGTTCACCACGAGCGTTGCGAGGGCCTCGCCCTCGACATCTTCGGCGATGACCAGGATGTTCTTGTTGGTCTGGAGGACCTTCTCAAGAACCGGGAGCAGGTCGGATATCGCAGAGATCTTCTGGCTGGTGATCAGGATGTACGGCTCTTCCAGAATCGATTCCTGTCGCTCGGAGTTGGTGACGAAGTAAGGCGAGAGGAAGCCACGGTCGATGTTCATGCCGTCGACGAACTCGGTCTCATATGAGAGAGACTTTGACTCGTCAACGGTAATCACGCCGTCCTTGCCGACCTTGTCCATCACGTCGGAGATGAGGCTGCCCATCTCGTCGTCGTGGGAGGAAAGGATGGCGACGCTTTCGATCTGGTCCTTGGAGACCACTGCGGTCGACTGCTTTTTGATTGAGTCTCTGACCGCTGCCATGCCCGCTTCCATACCGCGCTTGAGCGCCATTGGGTCGGCACCCGCCGTAACGTTCTTGAAGCCTTCGGCGATGATCGCCTGGGCGAGAACCGTCGATGTGGTCGTGCCGTCACCGGCGTCGTCGTTGGTCTTTTTCGAGACCTCTTTGAGGAGTTGGGCTCCCATATTTTCGAACGGATCCTCAAGGTCGATCTCTTTGGCGATTGTCACGCCGTCTGAGTTGACCTGGGGCGGTCCGAACTTCTTGTCGACGATAACGTTTCGACCACGTGGGCCGAGTGTCGCCTTCAATGTGTCGGCGAGTACGTCGATACCTGCCTTGAGGCGGGCTCGGGCGTCATCACCGAACTTTAGTTCTTTTGCTGCCATTAGGTATATCTCTCCAAAATCAGTCAGCGAGTACGAGTTGTACTGGCCCCATTTGTGCTAGCCAACGATCGCGAGGATGTCGCTTTCTCGGACGATCAGGTAGTCGACGCCGTCTTCCGTGTACTCGGTACCTGCGTACTTCGAGTAGATAACTTCCTGACCAACCTTGACGGGCATGTCAATGACCTTGCCTTCGTCGGTAGTTCGGCCGGGTCCGGCTGCGACGATTGCACCCTGCTGGGGCTTTTCTTTCGCGGTGTCGGGAATGATGATTCCACCCGGTGAGGTCGATGTCTCATCCTCGGATGGCTCGATGATCACCCTGTCGCCGAGCGGTGTGAGCTTCAATGCCACTGGTATTTTTCTCCTTGTCGTGACGTGCGGGTCCGGTTCGTTGAAGTTCGATTTTCCTGTGCGGACACACAAAATCGAGTTCAATTACAACCGTATCCATGATTGGCACTTGGCCCTTGCGACTGTTAGCAGTCGAAGGTGTTGAGTGCCAGCTTTGGAAATTCTATGAACGGTAGCGCGCTGCGTCAACAGGGTGTGGCGGGCCAGAAGTCGAAGTGACGGCGAACTAAAGGCTAATCGTGGGGGTGTTGGGGGTAATTCCCGGGTATGGCCGAGGGTTATTGTCATCCCGAATCCCATTCGACGGCGCTCAGGGCGGGCAAGTACAGGATGATGCTGAGATGAGAGAAGTGAACCTCTCCCAAAGGGCCAGGAGGAGAGTCAACGCGACCTACCAGAAATTGGCCGCAGAAGCGGGATGACGGCAACCCGACCGATTACGGCTCTCGTGACTCGAACAGCACTTCGCCGTCGATTTCTATTTTGACCATGCGCTGGTATTTGCGGATGGCGTCGAGGTTTACCTGTACGCCCAGGCCGGATGCGTCGGACGCCCGGACCAAACCGTCGGGGTCGCGGAAAACACCGGTCGGCTCGGTCAGGCCCAGAACCAGGGGCGAATTGCCGGCCGGGTACTCGATCAGGTCGAACTCTTCGAAACCGGCGAAGACATGGATCGAGGCGGCGACCGATAGATGGCTCTTGAACGTGTGGTTGACGTACTGGATTCCGAGTTCGCGTGCGCGGTCGGCAACTCGCTTTGCTTCTGTAATTCCGCCAATGCGCCCGACATCAATCTGCACAAAATCGAGACCGGCGTTGGTCATCATGTCGTCGGCCGAGCGGTAGAAGTCCGCCCCTTCACCGCCGGCGATACCAATGTCGATGTCGTTTTCACGAACGCGGTCGCTCAGCGCCCTGTAGGCACCGACCTCCTCGGTCCGGAGCGGCTCTTCAAGCCAGACTACCCCGATTTCGGCGAACTTTTCGGCCCGTTCATAGGCGGCATCGACATCGTCGCCCCAGATCACCCCGGCGTCGACCATCAACTTAGCGCCAGACCCGAGTCCGTCGCGTGCCGCCTGGACCAGCGCCACGTCATCATCGAGAGAGCCGCGGCCCATCGGACCCCACCCGAACTTCGCCGCCCGGAATTCTCGTTCAATTATTGATTCGGCAATGACCTTTGTCTCAGCCGGATCGTCGCCGAACAAAACACTGGCGTATGGGAGTTTTTTGTAAGAGTCGGATTGACCGAGCAGCTTCCAGACCGGTTCGCCGAGATGCTTTCCAAGTGCGTCCCACATGGCGATATCGGCACCTGCCACAGCGTGGTCGAGCTGCTGGACATCGAGGCCGTATTCACCCGCCTTTGTTCGGAGACGGACGACGTCTTCAGGAGAGTCGAGCGTCTCGCCGATCAGGGCTTCCGAGATATTGATGATGTTCGAGTGTGACATCGGCATTACGTAGGCCGTCATCGAAACCAGCGGGGATGCATCGCACTCGCCCCACCCGACGAGGCCGTTGTCGGTGCGAATCCGGACTACGAGTGAATCCTGTGTGCCGTCGGCCGTTCGCGTGATGGCGGGGAGCGCGACGTAAAAGAGGTCGATCTCTTCGATCTTCATGCTGTTGTGAGACGTTCCACGTTAGAAGAAATGGCGTGGAGGATATGCCGCAGATGCGACGACACTACACCCGGGCTGAAGTTCGAGGAGGTGCTGGCAGGTGTGCATGACATGCGAGTTCAATTACGGCTTTCTGAGTCGCATGATGTAGTGGCGGCCACCGCGGGTGTAGGGGGCAATGCTCTCATTCATTATCGAGATCAGTTCACGGGCACCGATCATGTCTGAATCGTGAAGGAGTCTTGCCTCGGCTTCCTTGGCCCTGTTGAATGCGAACGCAAGGTCGGTGACGTCGAGCGAAGACTCCAGATCGAGCCCCCAGTCGGCCGAGAGCTGCAAAGGTGTGATTTTCGGATCTTCAACGAGTGAAATTGCGATGAAGCTGCCGCCTGGCTTGAGGACCCGGCTAACTTCGGGGGGATCGAACAGGTCGGTGGTGATTACCATATCGAACGTGTCATCGTCGAATGGAAGATCGTCGACCGGTGCTTTCACGAAGGTGCACAGATCGGCGATGTTCTCGATCTCGGCAAGGTCTCGGGCGACCGAGAGCGCCTCTTCGTCTATGTCGTTGCCGGACACCTGGCAACCGTACAAAGAAGCCATCCAGCGAGCGTTACCGCCAACTGCGCATGCGGTGTCGAGGACCCTTGTTGCGGGGCCGATTTCCTGTTCCTGGAGTGCGATTCTAAAAATGGTCTGGTTGGCCCCGACGTGCATGAATTCGCCGTAGGAGGCGTGGTCCCATCGGGGGTGTTCGTCGAACCACTGTTGCAGACGCTGCGTTTTGTTGGTCTGGCCTTGTTCCATTTATTCGGTTCCTACGGGGGGATCTATCTGAGGGCGATTCTGCAGGTTTATTTTTACCGATGGCGAACATTTTGACAGAAACCCGGCGGTATTGACGATAACTAAGGTGAGACAAGATGGTGCTATTTGTGTTCTGGATGCGAGAAACGCCCCCGAGAGCGATTCGGGGGCGTTTCCCATTGGAGGTATGGAACCGAAACTGATTAGAAGTTTATTTCGGAGCCGTTCGGGAGAGTGAACGTGGTGCCTGACCCGGAGTCGGGGGCCTGCTGCCCAAACCCTCCGAAGCCGCGCGGCCCCCCGAAGTTCCTCGGGCCACCGCGGCCAGGTCGACCGTGCCGACCGCGCTGTCCGCGCTGTCCGTCCCGTTCGCCCCGCAGTTCCTGTCGGAGGTCAGCGAGGTACTCGGGTTTCGCCTCGTGCCAGGCGAGGATTTCGTCGGCGTCTGCCTGGGTAATGACTTCCTGCTCCACAAGGGCAGCAATCCGGGCTTCAACGGCGTTTTCATCGGTCGGCGGCATTGTGCCGTAACCGCGGCCCTTGCCTCCGCCGAGACCTTTCAGTTCGTCCACTACTTCTGGACGGGCGTCCTGCCAGGCGTCAATCTCGTCGGCCTGCGCCTGTGTGATGACTTCCTGTTCAACAAGAGCGACGAGTTTTTCTTCCTGTCTGGCGTCGCGGTTCTCGTCTCGGGCGGTCTTCATAGCGGAATCGAGAGTTTCTCGGTTGATGCCGAGAATCTCGGCGACTCGGTCTTTGATGGAATCTCCGGGATTGGAATCTCCCGGACTTTCCTGTGCAAATGCGGCACCAGCGATTGCCAGGGCGCCGATAAGTCCTGCGCTCACACCGAGCATTATCTTGCGTTTCATTTTCTAATCCTTGTGCCGGTCGACCGGCGGAGATGATTGCCTGCAACCAACGTTAGAAAACGAATGTGTGGTTCCTGTTCAGGGAATGTGAAGAAATCTTAAAGCGTGGGAGTCCAACGGGCTTCATCCCCCGGACACACGACAGCTTCGTTCTCGCCTGGCCAGGGTGGGGTAGTGGTGATGATGATTTCCAGTGGTATTTCTCCATCGGCGCGGAACTGGAAATGCGTACCGAGCGGGATATCGCAGGAGGTGCCCGGCGTGAGTTCGATCTCCGATTCGACTTTCTCGTCGCGCCGCCAGAGTTGGCCTTCACCTCGCAGGCAGTACCACTCTTCTGTGACCGTGCGGTGGTGGACGGCGCGTGTCACCGATCCCGGGAGCAAGAGTGCGTGCACTGTGCTGGAGCCCGGTGCGTGCGACCTCAGAAATCGAATCTCAGAACCGTCAGGGGCGATGGTGTCTGGAAGGTCGGGCAGATCTGAAAGCTGAGATGAATCGAACATCAACCGATGATACAGACCCGGGTAATTCAGATTGCTTTAACCCAAACCGCCCCGGTGTTGGCCGTCAGCAAAAATGGGACACATATCGGGTCTGAACTAAGAGAGAGATCGGCGGGTTTGAGCTCCCTGGGATAGATTACAGACGGGATGCCGCCATCGGTTGCGCTGAGCGCTCTGAATGGATTGACTTCAAGCGTTGTGCCGATCGAACCACTCGATCATCAGGCGGAAGTACTCTTTCCTTATCAGCGGGTGCTTCGCTCTGAAAATTCCGTGACTCGTTCCCGGCAGCCTTACAAATTCAACTTCTTTACCGTGACGTTTCAGTGCCACAAAAAACTGTTCGGACTGTTCGATTGGGACGCGGGCGTCGTCTTCCCCGTGCAGTAACAGCACCGGTGTGTTCACATTTCGGGCGTAGGTGAGTGGTGAATGTTCCCGGTATTGTTCGAGCCGCTCGAAGCGTTCGCCGCCAAGCTGGAGTTCGGTGAAGTTAACACCGATATCGGAAGTGCCGTAAAAACTCGGGAGGTTCGTTACCGGTGCTGCGATTATGGCCGCGTTAAATCGATCGGTGTGCCCAACTGCCCAGCTCGACATGAATCCGCCGTAGCTCGACCCATGGATCACGACCCTGTCTTCATCAATGTAATCACGTCCGGCGACTCGCTCCATCGCCATCATGATGTCATCGAAATCGCCACCGCCCCAGTCGTTGTGAACTGCAATGGCGAACTCGAGTCCGTATGTGCACGACCCGCGGGGGTTGGGTGCCACGACCACATAGCCCGCGCCGGCCGCCACCTGGTGAATCGGATAGAACGCGTCGAAGAACGCGCTGTGGGGTCCGCCGTGGACATCCAGCAGCAGGGGATACTTTTTATTCGGATCGAAATCGGGCGGGAACCAGACCCTTGTTTCGATCTCGAAACCGTCCCGTTCAAACGAAAACTTTTCGAGAGTGGCCGGCGAGTGGTTTTTGAAGAAATCGGAGTTGAGGTTGGTGATGCTGCTGACTTCGCCTGAGTCGATGGCGACCATATGCAATTCACCGATCGAATCCGGCGACGCTGCCGCCACGATCGCGAACGCCGAATCGGAACTGATCGCCATTTCGGTAATCTGCCAACCGTCGGTGATGCGTTGAACGTCTCCAGCCATTTCCGGGTTGGCGATGCACACGTGTGACTGTCCACGGGAATCGGCTCCGAACATGATGCCCTTTTCCGTCCAGGCCATAAACGGACTGCTGGCGTTGACCGGTTGACCCGTCCCGTTCGTATGCGGCCGTATCGAATCGTCTGTAACCCGCACCGGGTCTTTTCCGCGTTCAAGGATGTAGACACTCGACTGGGTCGTCAGGCCGTATCCGCCGACTTCCGCCCGGTCTTTTCCGCCCGTGACGGCAATGCGCTTTGAATCGGCAGACCATGCAATCGACTCGACCATGAACAGGTCGCCCGACCACTGGGTGAGTGCCGAACCATCGGCTTTCCGCACGAACAGTTCTGTTTTCGAGGTCAGGTCACGTTCGTCGTTGCGGTCGGAAATGAATGCGATCCGCTGTCCGTCCGGCGACCAGACGGGTGGTCCATCGTCGCCGTCTCTTCCGGTTATCTGCGCTACCTCGCCTGAGGCAACATCGAGAACGAACAGGTGGTAAAACGAATCGCCGCGCCACCCGACTCCGTCCTGCCGGTAGCGGATGCGGCGGGCGATGCGTATTTTCGGGTCTGCCGGATCGTCCCTGACCGCCTGGAGTTCGTCGGGACCGAGAACGAGTGAGCGGAATGCGATTCTCTTGCCGTTTGGCGACCACGCGATTGCATCCACATCGGCCAATCGGTGCGTGAGTTTATTCGGGTCAGTGCTGCCGGAGTCAAACCACTGAACGAAGACCTGTTTGACGCCTGTGTCGTCGAGATCGATGTATGCAATTTGCCGCCCGTCCGGCGACCAGACCGGATTTGCGGCATTGCCTGAATATGTAATCTGATCCGGTTCGCCCGCATCGTCCAGTCGCGTTGTAAACAGGTCGGTACTGGCCTTATCTGAGCCTTCACCAAACCGGTGGACGATAAACGCGACGGTCGAACCATCGGGACTGATCGCCGGGTTGGAGGCGGTTTTCAGATGGTAGTGGTAGTCGGGCTGGATTGGCCTGGTCACTTGCGGAACTTTCTATCAGGGCTTGTCGGGCTAGCGCTGCGGTATTTAGCGGGTTTTGTGGCGGATGGCGCGATGATTCGGGATTGTATTCTGTGGCGACCGGCTGTGCGAAGGGGAAGTAGACTTTCCGGCGGCCTGCGTGGTTTGCGTTGGTTCTGTCAGAACTCAGAGCACGCCAGGTGATTAGGTCGACCTAAATACAGTTTGGATCACGATATTTAGCCAGGCAACTCGGTCATTAGAGCCGACCATCTTCCGGTGAAGAGTTCTCGCCGGTGGGACGCTGGAACGGGCTTGCCATGGGTGGGGCTGACTCTCATGTAGTTACGTAGCTCGTCGAATGCGATGCAGAAACGACTGGCCGACTCAAAGCTTTGGAAGCCCAACATCGGGTAGTAGCGCTGCTTGATCGGTCGATGACTCTGCTCCATACGGTTGTTCAAATACTGATTCTGGCGGTGTAGGACCTTGCGACCGACGATCCAGCGAATTGCCTTCGTGTAGGCCGGATGGCTGTAAGTGGTCAGGCGCAACGGCTTCTGGCCTGCAATATCCAGTAGGCGACGCAAGAAACGACGTGCTGCATGCTTGTCCCTGTGCTCACTGAGCATCGAATCGAGTAGGTTCCCATCTCGGTCGATGGCACGGTACAGGTAACGCCAGTGACCACTGACCTTGATGTAGGTCTCGTCAAAATACCAGGAGACCCCGGCCTTCCCGCGACGCTTGGAGCGAAGATTCTCACTAATCAACGGTGCGAATCGGAACTCCCAGACCCGGATCGTCTCGTGGC
>Ga0208879_1002054_pt1 | contig 18275 bp, 17 predicted proteins | sample Knorr_S15_td_Bot_FD_185605 | JGI IMG/M metagenome (GOLD analysis project Ga0208879, IMG submission 185605) | Marine microbial communities from Southern Atlantic Ocean transect - Knorr_S15_td_Bottom_ad_5009_LV_A (SPAdes) (version 2) | ecosystem: Environmental > Aquatic > Marine > Oceanic | place... | reverse complement strand
GGAATCGACTCCGGTTGAATCAGATGATCCAGACGCGCCGGAAGGATCGGATACTGCAGAACCAGTAAGAGATTCTATCTTCGATCGAAAGGCCGAACTGGTCGGAGCGGGAAACACATCTGGATCTAATGGCGAACACGACTCAAGTAACGAGGAGGGCGGGGGAACGGTATTTGGTTGCAACCTGCCGCTTGGAAACTCCAACGTTGTCGGAGGTGAGTACGCTTTGCTCGGCGTTGGGCTGCTCGGACTCGGGCTGAGACGACCAGCCGGGGCGCTCCGAGATATGTTGTGGCCCGACCGAGAAGCGACTGTTACCTAGGGCGTGGCCGAGTCCGGTTAACGCACCTGTAATGGCAAGAAAATCACACCGGGAACGCCACCCTGAATCGTTTCGTGGAAGGTGAACACCGTTTCGCCGTCGTTGCCCTGAATGGCGATCATTCGGCGCGATAACCCGGACGTGATTTCGATCGACGATGGAGAGCTCCAACCGTCAAGCCGATGACGCACTCCGTGGAGCGATGCGCCTCCGTCAGAGATCCATACTAGGTTGCGAGAACTGGATGTCGGGACTAGAGCCAGGTCAACAAACTCAGAAACAACGTCCGCGACAATAGTTTCCCTCCGGACACCGGCGGAAGTCGCTTCCACGACGACTATCCGTGACTCGCCGTCGCCATCGTTCAACTCGTTCCACGCCACGGTCGCCAATCCCGGACGGTCCATCAACACGGCGACCTCCGTAATACCGGTCCGGCCTCTAGCGATTACGTTAACCGGGCTCCAACGTCCTAGGCTATTGAAACTCAGATTGATCGCCCGGCCGATACCGGGAGAATCGGCGATTATGCCGATTACTGCGGTCCCGGACGTGACAGAAAGTGAAAGTTCTGATGCCGCGCCGGGAGCTGACATGACCGGCATCGGCGCCGTCCAGTTCCCGGCGATCCAGTCTGAGGCGAACACGACGATATCGTCGGTAGTCAGGACGTTTCCGTCCATATCCCGGGTCCATGCGATCACGACCCGGCCTTCGCCATCGGAAGCAAGCACAGGCGCGAAATCCGGACGGTCATCGCTCGTAAGCTGCTCAGGCTCGGTCCAGGCGCCGGTTACGGCGTCAAGACGGCTGTAGAACAGTTCGGCGCCCGTGGTGCGGTGTATGAACGCGGTGGGATCATTCCCGGCGTCCGGTATCGCGGACCAAACAAGCATCGCCTCGCCATCGGTGTTGAACGTGACGGCGGTATCTGTAACCATGCCACCCGCCTGTCCGGTGAACGGTTCTGGAGGAGACCATGCGCCAGGGTCCCCGGCCTTCAGAATGGCGATACCCGTACCTACCGACCAGTCAGCGCCGTCTACAGCGGCCAGGGATGCGACAAGTAGATTCCCGTCGCTACTTCTGCCCGCGGCGATTGACGTTCGAGGGAGACCGCCATCCCAGGTGATTTCCGAACCATTCGCATTGTCTGCCGGTGTCAGAGACGTTGTCGGCGGCGTGCTCCACTCGGGTTCGCCGAGAATCGTGGACGAGCTGGAGGCGCTATCAGTTCCCGCGTCGCGATCAAAATATATGAACCCGCTGGACTCGGAGGATGAATTCCAGGCGGACCATAGTTCGAGAGAAGTTCTGCTACCACCTGTAGCGATCGTATTCACTTCCCTGACCGATCCACTTCCGTCAACTTCAGAGAATGTCGAAACTGTCCGAGCGTCCAGCATACCGCTGACCTTTAGATGGCTCATCACCGACGTTGCGAATTCGAATTCTGATATCGATACAATCTCGAAGCTGGTGCCCGCAACGACGCTGCGCTCTCCGATTATTGGTTGTGCAACCCCGGCATCGGGCGGCGGAGCAAGGCTCCATGTCGCGTCTACGATGACGCTTGCGTTCACCGTTCCATCTACGCGGGTTGAGTCAAACCGGTTCAGGACCGCTCGAACCGGATCTGGTAGGTACGCAAGTTCCACGGATCCGATACGAAACTCGGTCAGCATTGCGCTGATTGATTCGGCCCAGTCGCCCGTGATCGGACCCATCGGGAGCATGGCACTGTTCAGGCTGTACAGGCCTGTTGCTGTTATGGAGTAGGACGCTGACCCTCCTGAAGCGGGCTGAATATCAAACAGCCCAGTCTCTCCGTCAAACCTCGCAGTGGAGGAAATCGCCTCGACAGAACCAAGTTGATTCCCGGCTCCAGATAGTTCATCCAACAATCTACCGGAGGTCGGCGGACCAAAGTCGGCGGAAATCACGATTCCGGGCATCTCATAGGCAAGGTAATCTCCGTTGTGGGTGACACGTAACGAACGGGGCGCCGATTTGAGGACCTGGACCGATCCTATGGGGCCGGAAATCTGGTCTATGAGAAGTTCTGTTGTGGCCCCGCCAAGACCTGTGATTAACGAGAGCGGGTAACGCTGATCTGAGGGCCACAACGGCCAATCAAAACCGAGCGTTACGATGGAGCGGGACGTGCGGGCTTCAACCCTCCACCCGAGCACACCGCACGGGAGGTGGGCGACGTCAAAGATTCCGCCCCACGTGCCGATCCCGCTCGCGCTTCCTGATAGAAGCACTCCACGCAGTTGGAGTGTCACCTGGCTGTCGTCAGTTTCGCCGACGCCGGGGCAGGATTCGGTGACATGTATTACGAGGTTCACGGACTCGATTGGGTCATCGAAATTGGTACGGAGTGGCCTCAACCCGTTCCTGTCGACGCGTATCTCCCAGAGCGCTTCCGTTGCCGGTGACGAAATCCCACGGAGTATGTAACCCTTCAAAGGTCGGCCATCCGTGGTCTGGGTGATCTGAAGTGAGTTGGTCTGAATGAGCGGGGGCGGAATCTGCTCAATCGGGAGTGTGAAACGGAAATCTGAACTTCCGGATTCGCTGGCAACCGGAACAAGAACTGTCGCAGTGTACGGATAGTGTCCGGGGGCGTTAACCACCGTCGTTGTCGTTCCGGGAGGAATGGTGAAGGATGCGATGCCGGTGGAGCCGGTGGCAAGATCAGCACCAAGCGGTGAGATTGTTATCACGGCACGACGACCCTGCCCGGCTACAGGGACCCCCAGATCAGGGTCGTGGCCGGGTACGGGTTCGCCTTCCGAGGACGCGGCGACAACAAGGAGGTCAAGCCGGCCCGTTGGCGTCATATAAAAATCCTGCGTGCCGTTGAAGGCGCGGATCGGTCCTCCGGGACCGGATTTAATGACGGTCCGATATCCCGGGCTCGCGACGGTGAAAAAACGCTCTCCATCGTCCCACGACCACCCTACGAGGTCAGCGCCGCCGTTAGTGTCTGGAATCAGAAACTCAATCTGGTACCGACCGTTCGGGCCGGTCGGCGCAGTTGCCGCAAAGTCTCTGACAAAACCCGTGCAGGTCTCGGAGCAGTACTCGGTCAGGACAGCGATAGCGACGGTCACTTCCGCATTTGTGAGCGGATCGCCCGTGGACGCGCTGTAGACGAATCCGGTCGCCTGGATGTGGTAAGACGAACTGGCACTGATATTTCCGTCCAAGCTGCATTTCACCAGCCGCGGCGTATCCCCGCAGTTGAACGAAAGATCGAGTGTCTCGATCATTCCGCCGACGCTAGTCCAGAAGTGATCAAAGCAGCCGAGCCGGCCGGAGATTTCCGGGCATATGCGAGCTCGGTACTGACCCGGCCGGGCGCGAATTGAGATCGTGTTCGGCACCTCTATCATATCGGCGCCCTCCAGGAAACTGGCGTCGTACACGTCCATCGTGCGGATATTCTGGAGGCTTTCCAGCGTGCCGATGGCGGCAGTCTTGTTGCCGTTCTCGTCCGTGACGGCGATAGAAATGTCAAGGAACCCCCCGGCGGCCAGCGTTGGAAGCTTGCGAATCAACCGGAACGCTCCTTCGGCTTCCGTGAGGCTCAAGGTATCCACCAGCGGCAGATAATCTGGATGCGATAACCGAATTTCATACTCCGTCGGCACGACTGCTCCGTTGAGGACGGTCAACGGGAGATTTTCGATTGTGAACACGCCGCGTTCGTCCGTAGATGCCGGGTACAGCTTGTCCCCATGCTGAAGGACCACACTGGTTCCGGCCACCGCAAACGTCGCATCTACATGGTGCGTTAGATCCTGGAACATCGTCCCGGTCACACGGCCTACCACGGCAGTTGTTGCCGTTTTCAGCAGGAAGTCGTTAACGGACGGAGCGTATCCGACAGTCACCTCCGCTGTGGTGGCCAGGTGGTCGTCGGCGGAGATTACAAGAGAATAAGTGCCCGGAGGCAAGGGGAGCACAAAATTGCCGTAGCGGTCCGAAGTTACTGACAAAGAGGGCGGAGAAAATACCCGTGATCCGAAGCGCGCCGATGTTATCGAAATCCGGGCGTCGGGAAGCTGGACGGGCAGATAGCTGAACGACTCATGCACGTCGGTGAGAGCAGAGATGGATGTGTTTCGCTGCGACGTACCGAGACGGGTCTGCCCGGCGACGCTTCCACCACGCACGAAGCCATGGATATCTCCCGCTATCGCCGGGAGGTCTGCGTCGAGGATGTGTGATTTACCGCGCGCGAGTTGCAGTGTTCTGTACAAGGGATACAGATCGGCGCGATCGTCTCCGGAGATCATGGCGGGAGAGGGAGTCCAGATGTCATATGTTCCGGCCGGCAATCCACTAACGGCGGCTGATCCATCAGGACCGGTGACGATGTCTACCTGAACGCCTTTCGCTGAAGTGCCAGCAGCGCCCCTGACTCTCACGAGGATATCGCTGACGCCAATGCCCCCATACGTCGATGAAGTCAGGGCTATGCGGAGCGATGCGCCGTCCACGATTAGATCAAAATCCAGATTGGATTCAATACCGCCGGAGAGTTTCACAGCCAGATCGGAACTCAGATAACCCGGCGCCCTTGCCTCGATGCGATAGTTGCCCGGCGGCAAATCCGTCAGCGCATACGCGCCATCGTCCTCGACTCTCGATACAGCTGCGGCACGCGACGGTTGTGCAGATGTGTCCCCGGGTACATCGAGATTTATAGCCCGGACATTGGCCCCCACAGGCAACCTTGTCCCGTTTGTTCCCGTTCCGGTCACTCGTCCATTGACGAGCGAAGGTTTAGCCCGGAGAAATACCTCCCAGCCCATATCCCCGGTGACATCTAACTGCTCCGCGTGTGATGGGTAGCCATCAGCGTCTACTGATAGTTCATATCGACCCTGAGGCAAAGCTGAGATCACGTAGGAGCCGAACTCGTCGGTGGTGCCGATCACGGTTGACGCGACGCCGTTGAAATCGGTCGCTGTGACCGATGCGTTCTGGACAGGATCCCCGGAGTCGCGGTCGGTGACACGACCAACGATGTCGAACACGCGTCTGCTGGAGGCATCGCCAATCACGACAAGCGATAGATCCAACCGAGTCCAGGTCTCGGATTCGACCTCGGCCGTTGATGATTCCACGCGATATCCGCTGATATTCAGGCTGTGAGAGCCGGGATTAAGTCCGTCGATTCGGTAGAAGCCGAACTTGTCAGAAATCCCGTATGCGCCGTCTTCACCTTCTCTGACGGTTACGCCCCTTAGCGGCTGGCCACCCTCGGCATCCAGGATAAAACCAGAGATCGTGTGGTCCCGGTCGGGGTCGTTAAACGCGGAGACGCCGGCGGGCGGCGGCGCGACTACGACAGAACCGGGAGTGGCCGTTACGGCCGTAGTGGGGTCGAGGGTCGCTGAGGGGCCGGGAGTGGATTGCTCTGGACCCGTTGTGGGTGTCGACTCGATCGGCGTTTCATCGCCACTCGAACACGCGGCAATGATTAAGGTCGTGACGAGGATGGAGGACAACGCGGACAGCCGGAGTAACTTCCGCGTTGTCAGCTGTCCTCGCAGTCGCATAAGGCCCTGTCCGGCGTGCGCCCCGGAATGTGAAAATCCGGGGAGGGTTGTGGTCGAGATATCCGGCCCATAATTTGTGGCAGACCAGGGAGTCGGACAGACAACTTTAAGTGGACAGGCAATTGAACTCTTAGGGGCACGCGAACACGTTACGACCGATTTCGGCCGTAACGTGTTTTGATGGCGTCTTCAAAGTAGACCGTGGTGCTCCACGGACCATTGAATTTACGAGTTGTGAGCCTCGATACGCTCGCGGTCGAAATCAGTCAGGTGCGGCTGCAAAGCTTCCACGATTTCGGCCAACGTGTCGTCCGGAGATGCCGTGCTTGTGTCGACGTGGATTTTCGGACCGATGGTAGATCGAGCGACGCCTTCTTTGAAACGCTCAAGGATCGCCGGGAAGTCGGATTCCTTTACCGGGCTGTTCGTGTGCTCTGGAGAGTCTTTTAGTTCAGTCATGCGGCGCGCCAGCACGTCCGGAGTGGCCGTCATGTGCACGATGATGATCGGGTCTTCCGATATCTGCTTGAGCCGCGTCTCGATCTGCTCCGTTATTACATCGCGATCGTACTGAGATCCTGCGAGGCCGTACCCGTAGTACATTCGGGCGTAGATCGCTTCCTCAATGTGGAATCCCACGCTCAGGTCATCCGCCCCTCGATAGTGATGCACGTGATAGTAAATGTGGTACCGGTGGTACATCTCTTTTAGCTTCGGGGTCAGGCCAAGGATCTGCTGCTGTTCCTCGAGTGTGGTGTCGTCCGGGTGGCCAGATGTGTGCGGCAGTTTTGAGTGATCATGGAGGAGTGCGAAGGGCTCTCCGGTGACCGACTTTTTCCAGTCGTCGATTTTATGGGACATGGTCGTAGTTCCGACGTATTCGGAACCGGCGAGGAGGATTTTCAAAGTTGTGACCCCGGTGTGATCTGTTGTCCAGGCCGGTTGTCCGGCTCATCGATAGCGCGCACAGTAGACGGCCAAAGTACGCCACGGTCAAGGCGATCACAACAGGGTCAGTGTTGACGAATCAGTTGGCGATTGCCCTCGGGAGGTCATCGAGGCGTGAGCGAGGCTCGGCGCTGGGCGGATCAGCAACCAGCTTCAAATGGGCCTCTGATGGTTGATCCATCAACCCGGGCAGGTTGAACTTGACGGTGGTCCCCTCGCCCTCAACAGAATTGACCTCGATCCGGCCTCCGTGGAGGGTGAGAATGTTACGGGCGATGTATAGACCGAGCCCGGTCCCGGATTCTGATCGCGTGGCTTCGTTATCTGCCCTGAAGAATGACGTGAACATGTTTGGCTGGTCACGCTCGGGTATGCCGATGCCGTGATCCTGAATCGTCACATATAGCCGATCCCGTCTTCGGCGGGCGGTCAGCATGATCTGGGTGTCTTCTGGAGAGTATTTTGAGGCGTTGCTGATCAGGTTTGAGATCACCTGGGCCAGCCGGTCTCGATCTGCGGAAATCCACACCGGTGACTTCGGCATTTTCAAGATTAGAGACTGACGTTTGGTTTCGATAATCGGCTGGAAAACAGCCTCCATCTCTGTCAGCAACTCGGTGCCGTATCCGGAAAACTCGCTCTTGATGAGCGAAAGGTCCCCTCGCTCGATCCGGCCGAGGTCCAACAGGTCGTCGATAAGCAGGGAGAGGCGTCGCCCGTTCCGCTGTATAACGCCGATCTGGTTGAGTTCTAATTCACCGAGCTTGTCTTTTCGGTTTTTCCTGAGGATATCGGCGATCCGACCAGTGTTTGTTGATCGCGTGGCCATATGACGCGTTGAACCCTCCCATCGGGTGATCCCAATAGGTAAAAGTTCGCATTTTTGGAGTTTTACCGAAACCGGGAAAGGTCACGACCACAGAGGGGATTTTCCACACGTCGGCGTGGGGGGTTACTACGCGTGTACTCGGCGTGAAGGCTGCCGGACTTAAACGATCTCCCGGTGCTATCACCGGGTGGAGAAATAGTCGGGCCTTTTTGAATTAGATCTCTACCGTCACCTGTGGATAGAACGCAATGTATCCCTTGATGTGTGACGCGTCGCTCTTGGGTTCCGGGTAGTACCACGCGATGTCGCTCAGCTCCTTGCCGTCTACGACAAGGTTCAAATAACTGGCGACGCCCTTCCATGGACAGACCGTTTCAAGGACACTTTCGGTGAACGAAGTGAGATCTACCGACTCAGGCGGGAAGTAGAGATTGCCCTCAACTACCTCGTATTTGTCTGAATCAGCGAGCGTGTGTCCGTTGTAACTGGCGCGAGCCATTAAGAAACTCCTCAGGATCACCCGGAGATTATTCAGCCCGGTCTTGAAACGGGTAGAAGACCGGCGCCGGGTGTTTCGCTACTTGAGATGCGCGTATCCTGAGAATCGTCGCGGCCAGATGGCCGTCTAAACGGCGATAGAACCGGCGGACCCCTGATTTGGCAGTCGGGGATAGCGCCTGCGCGTCAGATCAGCTAACGGAGATTCCTTCTGTATGTGCTTGGAACGGCTGCACTGGATGCACTTTACAAACGTGCCGTACATGTCATCGCCAACCATCACATCGCCGCCACACCGTGGGCAGCCTTTGTGCAAAATCATATCGGTGCCCCCTTTAGGCCGAGAGTAAGCGTCTTGCTATTAAAATTAGTCGCGCTTCCATTACGCGTGCGTTACGGGAACGTTTCCTCTATGCCATCGGCCGTCTACGCTGTGGCGCACCCGGGCGGTTGGACGGGGCTTCGGAAGCCGTCACTCTCGACGTATGCATGTTCTTAACCGGAACCGTGTGATGTGTTCTACGTAACCTTTCGACAGGTTTTGGCGAAAAACGAGGTAGATTTAAACCGTCAGGTTCGATCGACCTAATCGAGTTGATGACCGGGAGCCGCCGACGTACGCTGCCGTGGCCGGATACACGGAGCGTATTTCGGGTTGAGCTAGAGAGCCAATACCCGAACGCCGGGGACTACAGATATCGGAGATTTGATTTGACCGAGATGCCATTCACGTCTGACGCCATTGAGGTTGATGATGCCCTCCAGGCGATGGAGTTGTACGCGGAGCGCGGTTGGACGGATGGTCTGCCGATAGTCCCGCCGACCGAAGGACTGGTCGCGCAGTTCGTTGAGGCCCTTAACGTTCTTCCGGACGTTGTCCTCGGCGTTGAGCCGACAAAGGGCGCGGTGATTACAGCCGAGAAGGCGGCCATTAACGCCGTCATGGCGGGGTGCAAGCCGGAGTACATGCCGGTCCTCGCCGCCGCCATCGATGCGATTACGGACCCGGAGTTCGGACTTCACGGCATTTCCGTCAGTACCATGGGATCGGCCGTTCTTTTGATAGTGAACGGCCCCATCGCATCTGAGATAGGCATGAACTCCGGAGTATCGGTCTTCGGTCCCGGCAATAGGGCCAACGCCTCGATAGGCCGCGCCATCCGTCTCATCATTATCAATGTGCTTGGCACAAGAGCCGGTGAGCTGGACAAAGCGACGATCGGCCACGCCGGTAAATACGCCTGGTGTATTGCCGAGAACGAGGAACTTTCCCCGTGGGATCCGGTGCATGTGACGCGCGGGCGATCGGCCGGTAGTAGCGCTGTCACCGTAGTACCCGGACTCGGCCCCTTTCAGGTGGGGCAGCACCACGACGACAGCCCGGAACGGATACTTGATGCGTTCATCGATGCGATGTTCGCGATGGGCCCGCTTATGAAGGACGCGCTGATCGTGCTGTGCCCGGAGCATATTGAGCATTTCCGTGCAGCCGGCTGGGAGAAGGCGCAGGTGGGCCAGTATCTGCATGAACACGCCAGCCGATCTGTCGCCGAATGGGCGTTTGCGGGAAGGCCGGTCGCGGGGGTTGATCCAGATGGCTCGGAACTGGTCAGCGCACTTGTGTCCCCGGAATCCCTGATCACCGTCGTCGCCGGTGGCGGGGGCGGCGCGTGGAGCCAGATCATCCCGACGTGGACCCATGGCAGGGGGGCGAGGGTGGTGACAAAGCCGGTGTTGGCCTAAATCTGCGAGACTGGTCACAATCTATGGAGGCGAAGATGGCAACCGACTCTAAATTGCGCGTATTGGATCCCACCGGGCAGCAGACAATCGTGCAGCAAGGAATGGCCCGACGTCCGGACACGTTGGACGGCGCTGTGGTTGGCTTGCTCGCCAACCATAAACTCAACTCAGAACCCTTACTTGAGGCGATCTACGATGTATTGTCGGAACGCTTTGAGCTTGGCGGCCGTGTTGCCGTGAACAAGGGCGACGCCAGCAGGCCGGCAGCTCCGGAGGTGCTGGACAGTATCGCCAGCGAAGTGGATGTGATAATCACCGCCAACGGGGACTGAGGAAGCTGCTCGTCATGCAGTGTGCATGACTCAATCCAACTGGAGCAGCGTGGAATACCGACCATCGCTATTTGCACAGAACCATTTGAATCAGGCGCCCGCGCCATGGCAAAACTCGGCGGAATACCGGACTACCCGTTCGCTCTTATCCCGCATCCGATCGGCAGTCTCGACGAGGCCGGATTGCGGAGCAGGGCGGTTGAGGCGTTACCGCAGGTGATTTCCTCACTCCTCGCCCGAAGTTAATTCTGGCTCGGGAATAGTTCATCGGAGAAACGCCCGTGCTAATGCGCGGGCGTTTCTAATTGGAGGATATTTTGGCAAGGTTGCCCGAACTCTCAGATCGTGACGCACTTTCGCCCGAGGCTCAGTCTTCATACGACGCGATAGCCGGTACACGAGGAAGTGTGCGCGGACCGTTCGCCATGCTCCTCCACAGTCCTGAACTGGCCGAACGAGCTGCCCATCTCGGCGCGTACATTCGCTTCGGCTCACAACTGCCTGACGCAGAGCGTGAACTGGCGATCATCACGACGGCTCGCAATTTCGATTGCGATTACGAGTGGGCGGCACACGCACGTATCGCCCGTGATGTTGGGGTCTCGGAAGAAGCGATCGATCTCGTGGCGAATCGGAAGCCAACTTCAGGCCTGTCTGACGATTACGCAGTGATTGTGCAGTTCGCCCGGGAACTTCTTGAACAGCACCGCGTATCCGATGATGTTTTCGCTGCCGTCAAGAAACGATTCGGCGAGAGCGGCGCTATCGAACTTACGGCGACCGTGGGCTACTACTCGATGATCGCATGCGTGTTGAACGCCACCGAGATAGAGTCACCTGCGGGATCTCCACGGTTGCCTTAGACCGGCCAGAAGGGTCATGAAGCCGGGTGATCTAGAGGCTCTTGAGGTACTCGATGAGGTTGTCGATCCGCCTCTTCACCATCCGCCGATGTGAACATGAAAGCCACACGCGAGACCTGGTGCCATACAGGGTGATGACGACGACGGCGTTTGCCGGTGGGAGCGGGGCATTGGTCAGAGGTACGTACGTCAGGGCGATCGGAAGTTGTGCCAATGACCTAGCGTTCGGCAGGGTCGTCGTCGTTGTCAGCGAAGCCGAATAACAGAGCCTGGACGCCGGTGGCGTAAATTTCGTCGCCGTCCAGTTCAAGAGTGATCTGGGGCAGGCCCTGGGTCGCATGCCCGGAGATGATGATCCCGTGGCGTGTGAGATCGTAAGTGCTCAGATGCCAGCCGCAGGGACCCATCACCTGGTGCTCAGGTTTGTAGGTGCCGCTCAATGGGAATCCCATGTGTGGACAGATGGTGTTGAAGGCCACGATATCGTTGTCCGGGCCGATGCCCCCACCTGCAGGCGCACCAAGCTTGATCAGGTTGTTCAAGGCGTTTGGGTGCTCGTAAGGGTAGTTGAAGGCGACCGGGACTCCGATTTCAAGGTCGCTCAGAGAACCGATGCGTTGTCGATCGAACTCCGCCGTCTCCGCGTAAAGGATCTGGCCGGGGATTACGCGCTCAAGCGCGACCAGGCTGACTGCCACGGCGCCCATGAAAAGGAACTGTCGCCTGGAGACGTAGGGCAAAATGCCCTTCTTTTCTCCGTCCTCTGATCCATCGCCGGGCAGGGGAGAACCCTGCGCACGAGTGTCATCGGTCAATTGATCACCTCGTACGGTGGCAGTTCCGTCGGTACGTTGAACGGCGGCTCGTCGCTGCCGAGGCTGCGTAAGAACGCTACCAGTGAGCCGATCTCGTCCTCCGTGAGGTTGAGCGGTTGGAGCAGGCCGTCTTTGTTTGGCGTGCCCCCCCCGCCGACGTTGTAGAACCGGACGATATCATCCAGCGTCTCCATATTGCCGTTGTGCATATAAGGGGCGGTGCGGCCAACCTCAAGTAGTGAAGGCGTACGGAAGCTTCCGCGATCCGCCTCATTATGTGTCAGAGCGAACCGCCCGGGATCAGATCTGAGATCGGTGAACTCTCCGATAGCGAACTGCTTGAAAAAGCGCCGAAACGTGATGTGGCGATCTGTGTTTGTAAATATATCCGGGTTGGCTGGGACGCCGGTCACGTGGAGCCCGCCGTCAGCCAGCAAATCACCGCTGTGGCATGAGGAGCATCCGGCTTTGCCCTCAAACAGCTCCAGTCCGGCGGTTTCTTGCGCGCTGAGAGCGGATTCGTCACCAGCCTTGAAATTGAGGTACGGGTTGTCGGTCGATTCCAATGTCGCCACGAATGCCGCAAGGGAGTTCAAAATCTTGCCGTAACTTGCCTCGCCCCCGAAAAGCCGTTCAAACGACTCCGCGTACACAGGCACCTGGAGCATGCGCTCGACCAGCAATCGGCCGTCAAGGTTCATGAAATGGGCTTCGGCGATGTGATCTCGCACCACGGTGGACATGTCTGAGCCGTCGAATCGGCCATCCCAGTCCAGAAGCGTCATCTGGCTGGCGTTTAGCAGGGTCGGCGTGTTTCGGAAATACTCGATGCTCGTGTACCCGGTAGAGAGGGCCTGCCCGTCCGTCCAGGCTTCGTCAGGGATGTGACAGCTGGAGCATGAGGTGGCGTTGTTGCCGGAAAGACGTTTATCAAAGAAAAGGAGTCGGCCAAGATCGGCCTGCGTCTCGATCGAAACGACCGAAACCTGATCCTGGACAGAGGACTGCTGGTCCAGCGCAGGCGAACTCGACCGTGATGCAAGCGCCACAGGCACCGATACGGCGGCAATGAGTATCACCGCGAGCAGAATCACGCCGATCCGGCGAGGGGTCATTGCTGTCCCTTTCCTTCTGCTTAGTCGTCTTAGAAGCCGGGCTATCGTCCGGGAAGTCTCGGGGCGGAATGGTTCTTGCAACTCGTGCCCGCAATCCCAGATGAACTGATCCTAGTGCCTACCCATTAGTGAATGTCATCACACAGGCGAGAGAGTTCCGTGAGGATACAAATGTTTCTGCCAATTTGCCCCTGGTAGCGACGGCACGAACTGGAGGGTGCGTTGTTAATCGGATCCCGGATTCTCCGTCATATGCCCTTTTACCCGGCTCGCTTGCCAGATTATCGGGAGGCCGGCGCTGTTTCCCCGGTTTTACGGATGTCATTGGCATCAGGATAGTTGAGAGGCTTTGGCGGGCTGGCCAGCGCGAATCCGACGACCGAGATCGTCAGCAAAACGAGGGTGATGATGAACGCCAGTTCGTAGGTGCCCCTGGTGTCGAAAATAATCCCGGCCATGACCGGTCCAATTAGGGTCGGGATGATCATCGCAGGGCGGGTCAGCCCTATGATGGCGCCGAAGTTTTTAAGGCCGTACATCTCCGTAATCGTGAGCGGACCGAGCGCTCCGACGCCGCCCATTCCCAGTCCGAAGATGACTAGCCCAATCCAGGTTGGCATGCCTCCGCCTGGGATCAGGATCACCGCCAGCCCAATGACCTGGAGCGACACGACAATCACGTAAGACCACCGGGCCGTGATCCACTCGCTTACGGTGCCGAACAGGATCTTTGATGTAACGGCGAAGAAGGCGAGGAGCATCAACCCTATCGCCGCTTGCGTGGCGCTAAATCCGACCTGCTCAAGATGCGGGAAAAATTGAGTTGCTACCGAGGTGCGGGCAAACTGCTGGAGTGCCATTCCTCCAGAAAGCAACCAGAAAGCTCGTGTGCGAATGGCCTGGCTCGTGGTGAACCCTTGTAGCGCTGCGCGGGCGGCCCTGCCAGCGTCGCCCTTCGGAGCCCAGCGTTTGTTGACCTCTTTTTCGACATCTTCCGGCTTGTCCCGGATAACCAATATCACCAGTATCAGGACGCCTATGAGCAGGAATCCTGTGCTGGCAAACCCCCAGCGCCAACCTCCGATCACGATCACCGCCGTGATGATAGGAACCGCGATCATCCCGCCGAAATTGTTCCCGGAAGCGATCAACCCCGTCATCCGGCCGCGTGTCGTGGCGAACCACAATCCGACAAGCCGGCCGACCGGCAACATCGAGGCCCCCGGCGTGGCTATGAAGATCAGCGCGCTGAAGGCGTAGAACTGCCAGAGTTCGGTCATCACGGCACGGAGGAAGAACCCGACTATCATGACGATCAACGACACGATCATGATCGGCCGCGCACCGTGCTTATCCATCAGTCGGCCGACGAATGGTGCCAAGATCCCCATGAAGGCGGACAGGGTCAACGAGATGTTGATCTGTGTTCGTGACCAGCCGAACTCGTCTTCGAGGGGAATGATGAACACCCCGAATGCGAATTGACCGGCGCCGATGGTCGCTCCAAGGGTGAGGAAGACGGTTCCCGCGATTTTCCAGCCCCGATAAATGCCGGGACGCCTTACCGATGCGCTGCCGAATTCAGCTGAACCTGGGTCCTCATTATTTGAGGTCGGGTTGGAGATGCCTTGGATCCTTGGTCGAAGTTGGGACGTGAAATTGGAGCCGAATGTGGCTACGCACAATCGGTAGAAATCTTCTCACATAGATCTCTGCGGAGCGGTTACCCGGTCTTGTTGGAGATGAGAATGGAGTACGAGAATCGATTCCCGGACTGCGTGAAATAGCGACCGGTTGAAGCGTCTGGAAAACTCACGTGAACGCCGGGGCGACCTTCTCGCAAAACAGCTCAAGCGAGCGGTTAATCTTGTCTTCCGGCAACCGCTCGCCTGCGTTGAATTCAAGGACCATCCCGCTGAGTTGAAGCGCGTCACCGATCTCCCGAATCTTGTCGATCACGACATCAGGGGTGCCCACGATCGCCTTCTCGCTTGAGTACACCGACTCCCATGTCAACTCACCAAGAGTGCTGATTCGTTCCGCTCGTTCGTCCAGGTAGTTGGCCTGACCGGAATCGACCATGCGTACGAGGATTTCAGCCGCCGTTTTGTATCGCCGGAAAAAGCCCTCCTCAGGCGACTTGATGGCGTCATCCATGGTGTCAGAGACGTAAATCGGGATACGGAGTTGAGCGTCCCGGGGAGTGTCAAACCCGGCCTTCGCCTTTGCCGCGTCGTGTGATGCCAGCAGCTCAGAAAGTTGCTCTACGTTCAGTTGGAGGACGCCGCAGAATATGGGAAGACCCAGTTTTCCGGCCATCTCAAAAGTAGCGTTTGAGTTCACGGCCCACCTGATTTTGGGATGGGGCGTTGTGATCGGTCGGGGTGCCATAACCACATCTTCGTACTTGTAGAACTCGCCCTCGTAGGAGAACCGTTCATTGCTGAGCGCTCGCAGAACCACCTCAAGGCACTCGGCAAAACGCGGCTGGCTTTCCGAGTAGTCCATGTTGAAGCCACGATACGCGCCTACGCCGCCGCTCCGTCCGACACCGAGTTCAAACCGCCCATTGGACAGGTGGTCCAACACAGATGTTTCTTCCGCCACATGAAGTGGATTGTGGGTCGGTAGGACGACGATGGCGGAGCCGATCTTGATGCGTTCAGTCCGGGCTGCGACCGCACCGGCTACGACCATCGAGGCCGATCCAAACGACCTCTCAGGATTGAAGTGATGTTCAGATATCCAGACGAAATCCATCCCGCCGTCTTCGCAGATCTGGACCTGTTTAAAGAATTCCCTGAATCCGTCGTGATGCTCAACAGCTCCGAGGCCGCGTGCATGCGATTCCATCGAATATCCGAAATCCACTCTACGTTCCTTGCCTAGGTTATATTTTTGAAATGATGCTAGATAGGGTGTTGACTAATGTCAATAGAATATAGGACTATTCATACCGTACGGCAGCGAATCTAGTTCCCGCTAAGAACCGGCTGCACCTGGAGGAACATGTCACCGAGAACCGGATTAGGCCTGAACGTGGTCGTGGATGCAGCCGCGTCTATTGCCGACCGGGATGGTCTCGACAACGTGACGCTCAAGGCCGTGGCAGCGGAGTTGGGCATCAAGGCCCCATCGCTTTACAACTACTTTGACGGCGTTCATGGCCTGAAGCGTGAACTTACCTTGCTGGGCCTGAAGGTGCTCGGCGACACGGCCTCCGAGGCCTGCATGGGGCTCTCTGGTGACGCAGCCGTACGAGCCACTGCGTACGCCATGCGACGTTTTGCTGCGGAGCGACCGGGAATTTACCTGGCGACGATTCACTCTGCCGCGCAGGACGACGATGAACTCATCGAGGCAAGCGATCGTGTCGTGTCTATCTTTACCGCCGTTCTACGCGGTTATGGTTTCGAGGGCGACGAGACGATCCACGCCATGCGAGTCATGCGAAACGTGATTCACGGCTTCGTCCTGACGGAAGCGGCGCACTATTTCCGATACTCCGCCAGCGTGGACACGAGCTTTGAGCGTCTAATCGACGTTCTGATCCTCGGCCTGAATTCGTGGCCTGATAACGCGACCGATTAAGGCCCGCTTACGCCAGGCAGGTCCGGGCCGTGTGCGGCCCGACAGATCAAGATGGATCATGTCCGGTCGCCGCTGTCCTGTTTTGTGGATGCGGTGGACTCATCCTCTTCGTACTTCAGCCACTCCAACTCAGCCGCGGGGCCGGTGAGCCATCGCCGCAATATCGTTGAACGCCCGGGTCGAGGATCGACGCCTAGGCCCTGGGTTACCCGATTGGAAAAGTTGAACTGGCATGTGATCAGGACGACGGAGATGATCTGCTCATCGCTCAATCCAAGCGTTCGAAGTTTCTCCATGTCTGCCTGCACAACGTCTTCCGGATGCCGGGTGAGTTTTACGGCGTAATCACACATCGCAATCGTGATCTCATCCAGGTTGGATGTCCGATAGTCATAGATGACGCCGCTCGCAAGTTCAGAGTCGTGGGAGTGCTGACGGAGGAACCCTCCGTGACCGAGAGTTCAGTACCGGCAGCGATTTGAGACGGAGACGGACGTCGCGATCGCCTCCTCCTGGACCCGGGTCAATGCCGAACTGCCGAATGAGATCGCCGCCGTCATCTCGTACACGGCGTCCATCGCTCTCGGCAGAAGTGAGAGCGGCTTGACCATGTCTGTGTAGTGATCGTCTACGGGTTCCTGTCGGATCCAGGCCAAAGTAGTACTCCGATGCTGTCTTGTGGGCGTGCGTAAGGATGGATTAACGGACGGGAGTAACCGCGTCGGTGTCAGGGTAGTCCAGACTCGTCACAATGTGATGGGCCGCGGCATATCAGGACCCCTTGTCACGATGGTCAACCGGTTCCAGCGATTGTTATCGCGTGTACACGACAGCGGCGTCCGTAAAACCGGCGACACTGGCTGGCAAGACACCCGGGAACACTTCGACCCGTATCGACCCGTCGTCGATCATTTCTACGAGGAAGACGCCGATGGAGTTTGATTCATCATTGAAGGTAGGCGCATCCCGCTCGGGACGGATTCGGCCGATCAGCTCGTATTTCACAAGGCCATCCGAAACACCGATTGTCGCCGGGTCAGGGGCGTTACCTTTGATGCCGTATGCACCGGCACAGGCGTTACAAGCGCCTTCCGGAATACCAACGTCGGCGCCGATAGACACAATCAATGTCGTCGGATCGATGTAGTGATACGCGATGGCGAGGTGCGTCTCCCAGTAGTTCTCGTATCCGGCCGGGATCTCGCCGCCGTTTCCATAGCCCCCGGTGCCTTCAACAAACCAGTTGCCGACAATCCGGCCATCGATGTCGTAATCGATCTTTCCGCCAACCGGCTCGGCCGTTCGCTGGTTGAAGACGAGAACCTGTGAACGTAATGGCTCGTCGTAGAAATCAAACGGATCGAGGGTGTGGACCTTCCAGTCCTCACCGGCGTAACTCTCCGGAACGATGAAACCCGGAAGTGTGACCTCCTGGTCGTGGACCATGAAGTCCATGGTGTTGGTCGAGGCGTTTGCCAGGACATCCCCGGCCTTGATCGGAAGTGCGCCGTACCAGTTCGCGCCGAGTTCGAGTTCACCTGTGAGGGCCATGAGTTCGGGATTTGGCTCGCCGGTGTGGATGAATGTCGTGAAAATTCGACATGAATGTGCGATCACTATCCGGTAGTCCGGCCGGCTTGCGT
>Ga0208879_1002051_pt1 | contig 18283 bp, 7 predicted proteins | sample Knorr_S15_td_Bot_FD_185605 | JGI IMG/M metagenome (GOLD analysis project Ga0208879, IMG submission 185605) | Marine microbial communities from Southern Atlantic Ocean transect - Knorr_S15_td_Bottom_ad_5009_LV_A (SPAdes) (version 2) | ecosystem: Environmental > Aquatic > Marine > Oceanic | place... | reverse complement strand
GAACTGCGAAATCTGCTCTTTGGCCTCTTCCAAAAGTGATGTTTGTGCCGACGTGTACCCCATCGACAAACTGTTATCAAGAACAACCACCGCATGCACTGGCTCGTTGTTCTGATAAACCTGACTACCGCTACCAACCCAATAAGGGCGCGCCATCGCCAACACAAAAAACAACACCGCCAGAGTTCGCAGTGTCAGTAAAATAAGATCCCGGATTTGAACCGCCCGTCGATTCCGTTTGACTGCATTTCTAAGGAACTGCATCGCAGCCCATGGTTGGGTGCGATAACGCCGCCGATTCAGCAGATGAATCAACGTGGGTCCGGCAATGGCAACCGACGCAGTGAGAAATGAAATTGCAAAGAAATTCATGATGATCGAAAAACGCTAACCCTATTTATCGGAAGCCTCATTCTCAGATGTAAATTCGCCTTCCTGCAAAATAGGGAGGTATCGATTGGGTATGCTTAAAACAAACACCCCAACGGAAGTGCCAAATAATTTACCTGGAACTCCGCTAACCCGACCACCATCCCAAGAACCATCCACGGTGGGACTGGTAGATTTCCACTGTGTTTCAACGATCGCGTCACGAATGACTGGGTAATTTTCGCGCCAACGTGTCCCACCAACTTGATACAAGCCCTGAGCCACGTAATACATGGCGTAAGCGTCAAAGGGCATATGACCATTTCGAGTTTTTAAACTACTGATGTCCTTGGCAATATGATCTAAACTACGAGGGATCCGAAAATCTTTATAGAGCCCAAATTCCTGTAAACAAACAGCTCCTGCTGCCGCCATGGCCGTGGTCACCTTTCCGCCATTGTAAGTAAACGCACCAGGCCGCAGTCCTAGCGGATCCGTGCCGTATTGTTTTCCGTCCGCGTCACCCATGGGGCGATAATATCCCCTTACCGATTCAATCGCCTTATCAATGACTGCCGGAGGAATGTCCAATCCGATATCCATTGCCCCCCGCAGAGCTTTGGCCTGCATCACTACTAAAGAAAGATCATGTCCACGGGCTTGGCGCCGAGCAATATAATCCCAGCCGCCATCGTCACACTGAACATCACAAATCAATTTTATTCCTCGATCCAGAACAGGACCTAGTCGTCGATCCGGTACCGCACCATAGGCCTGCGTTAGACAAAACGTTGCCAGGCCATGATTATACATATCACGCCTCTCACCGGAAATATTTAAAAGCCCGGAAGGTTTTGCATTGACGATAATGTAATCCAGAGCTTTTTTGACATTGTTTCCATAAGGGCTGCGACCCGGTGCATGTCCAGCAGAAAGAAAAGCCATCGCTCCTAAAGCGACGAGGCCCAGATCCTGGCTGCCCCAGTTTCCGACGGGTCCCTGATTGTGTGCCAACCATTGCAACCCACGCTCCACAGCCTTTTCGCTCTCAGGGGTGATTTCCCACTCACCTTCAACAACACCCCAGGCGGGTTGTTCGCATACCATTAGACAAATCAATATGATGGTTATCGTTTTCGTCATGGTGGGCTCCGTACTGATAGCAGATCCTCATTATAGGTGGCGTGCGCGCTAAATACATTTAAAAAGACGCTAAAGCGGGATATTTTTCGATGTGGATAATAAAATCCCCCCACCTACTAAGACTCCGCAATTTGACAGAACAATTGGACATTTATTTTTCGTTGAATCCTGCGCTACCGATAAAGCCGAGGTGCGTCGCTTCGGATTGATTGCGGATTGTCAGGGAAGCGTGTCCACTGGGAATAGAGATCCTCACAAAAGCACTTGGGGCTGACTGCCAGAAAGCTCCGTCGGGTTGCTCTTCTTTATTGTCTAAGTCCACCAGCGCATCACGCCCAGCAAAAAGTTCTTTGGAGGTCCAAACCACCTCCTCATCGACAAGGATCTCACAGGGCCCAAAAATCCCGTTGCTGGTCTGCTCACGCCCAACAATCATGAAAAACTCTTTATAGTTCGGCATCAGCTGGTAGACAAATTCGCCTTCACCGGGAAAGACATAGCCATCCGTAATACGCACTCCTCCCGTTTGGAGCGGGATTTCATCCTTTAGAATCCCCACAGGCGGCATTTCTGTGTAACCCGCCAGTGAAAACGAAATCGGCTTGAGTGATGACAGCGGCACATCCGGAACCGGCAAGGTTCCATCAGCTGGTAACCCAGTAATCACGGGTTGCAATCCGAAAGAACCGATCGTAAAGCCCTGTGGCTTATACGTGCCTGCTTCCCGAGGCATGACCTGAACTTTAATTTCAACTTCTTCGCCAAGCATCGCCCCCAATGTCCAGTGCTTCGTATCAAAGGAACCTACACTGCCTGCAAGATTCACGTCTTCATTATCCATGGACAGGATAGGCTCGTCGTTGACCGTAACACGAACGGTGGCTGTTTTGTCACCAATGCCATCGGAAGCACCAGAAAATGTAAGCCAGCTATTATTGAGCGTTAACACAACCTTTTGACTGAATTCCATGATGGGTGTACCGACCGCCGTGGCAACGGGGGTCTTCCATGATAACGCCTGCATCCAGCGACCCTGATCCGGATTCCAGTAAGCCGATAATCTTACGTGTGACTTAAAATTATCCGGAATGTTCCAGTTGGCAAGTTGTGGAGAATATTGCTGAAAACCCCACCAGGCACGGGCCTGCAGCTCCGGCACATTAATCGTTAACAGAGCTCGTATCCACGAGACGTCATCCCGTATATCAAAGGGATCGGCACCACCGGGTCTTCCCTCATCTCCAAAGCCGGTTTCCAACACGATCCGATCACACTTAGTAAAGTCGCTAATGTCAAAAGGCGTATGTCCGTTGATTCCTATCAGATGACCACTATGGTACGCTTCCGCATCGTCACCCCCGGAAATACCACGAAACACTTTGACACGCGCACAACCCCCGCCCTGCGCTACCCGATCAATGCCAACGTAACCTCGGAACCTAGTCACAATATCCGCTGGAATAGCAAAAGCTATTTTACTGTACGAGTGGGTACCGATCCCTACATCCGCAAACATAGTTCCGCTAGCCAGTATCCCTCCACGAACATTCTGATTTCGCTTCCAAGACGGACTGAAGCCTATCAAACTCCGTTTTTCAAGCAAAGTCGCAGGAAAAGACGAGAGAGGAATTTCATTGTGTAACCGGTACCCAAGTACCGCAATCTCGTCGAAAGCGGTGCTGATACTGTCAAGGCTCCAAGCGGGTTGTACCGCGTGATACAACGTCTTGTTTTCACGTTGCTGTGGAACCAGCATATCTTCACGGTAGGTCAGTATAGCGCCGTGCGTAGTAACCAAGCGGGCTATCCGTGCCTCCGGATCGACTGCCGGGGCAAGTAAGTCATCTAGAATAGCGTCCATGTCCGAAAATACCTTGTTCACTGGCGGAACCACCATAGCAAGCTCATCCCAACGGGCATTAAATGAGCTCGTGTCTGAAATTCCTCTTAATCCGGTAGCTGACCAACGCAATTCTTCGGTTGTTAGGATTTGGCCATTGGTCAAGACCACCGTTCCCGGATCGCGTTTGACCTTGGCTATTTTTTGAGTGGATTCCGCCAAAAACACAAGGCGTTTTACGCGATTAGCCTTGATACGAACCGTTCCGTCGGCCGAACCGAAGGGAACAAGCGATCCACGAAGTTGCACATCGAAATACGCTGGTACCCCGTTTAATGTGTTCTCATTTTGATAGCCTACCGCAATTCCTAGCAAAACATCGCCGTTGAATAGTTCAATAAATGGTCCTGTCCGTTCTATCCTGGCATCCAGTTTTTCAAGGTATCGAATGACACCGGTAGGTTTCTCAAATAGCAACCGATCATCGAGTTTGGCTGTGTTCTTGGGGGCCTCCCAGCCAGTTATCTTCTGTCCAAGGACCACCTCATTTTCGCCGAAAACAGCCCTGTACTGGGGTGCATCCTGGCCTAGGCTTGTACCAGCGACGATCAAACACAACACGGTAGTAATGGCCATCAGTGACAATCTCATTTTACAGGTAGTCCCAACAGCTTAAATGTACGGGCATTAATATCAACGTTACTTACTACAACAACTTGATCAGCAAACGTAAAGATCTGTTCAGCATCAAAAAACACTTTATTCTCTTCCTGGAGTGAGAAATGATGTTCCACATTTCCCGTCTGCGGATGAATCCACAATATTCCCCGCTCAGGATCCAATGATAGTTGTGTCGTCGCCAGCGGTTTATCCAACGTCAGGGCAAGTACGTGGTCGTTGTGGATGAGCACCGATTGCGGATTTACGGCGACAGGATATAACCACCTCGTTGCCCCATCCTCCAACTGTAATGATTGAATCCCCGACTGACAAACCAGTATGATCTGATCGTCATAAATCCCAACCATCTTCTGCAAGCCAGGTTGCTGGTGCTGCCACAGCAGACTTCCCGTCATACGATCAAGGCAAACCAGCGCTGGTGACCCTTCTGCACATAGCAGGATCATATTTCCTGCGACCAGCGGAGTTGTTGGAATGATATTGTTGTACAAGTGCTGATCTGCAATTTTGGGAACGCGATCCAACTGCTGAGCCCACCGTAATTCCCCTTGCAGACTCGTGCTGTAGATTACACCCTCCAGCGTAAAAACAATTTGATCTTGCGCTATCGCGCTGCGACCGCGGCGAAATAACTCAGCATCAATTTGCACATTCATCAAGACCGTATTGGAAACCAATTCACCCGTTGTCGAGTCCAGTTGTTGTAGGGTCAAATGTCCGAAGGTGGTCTTTTGCTGGGTTACGGCAAGAACGTAAATTGACGAACCCGCCACAATGGGATCGGCAAAGGGAGTTCCCACTGCCGCAGTTTCCCATAAAGGCTTCCCATCTGCCGGATTAAGCAGAGTCCAGTAGAAGTTCTTTTCCTTGAACACAGAGACAAACACGCCGTTGCCAAAAAGTACGGGTTGGCCACAATACATGTACTCTGCTGGCATGCCCGCTCCGCTATCTTCAATTTTCCAGACAACCTTTTTGGCACTGGGCGAGTAACAGGTTAATCGCGCCGGCTGACTAATCAGCAGGGTGTTACCTAGATCCAGAAAAGAGACTTGACGGGTACGGCGAACATCGGCACGCACACTGCCAGGCAAAGACATGTCCAGCAGCGACACAATGGAACGGTTCTTCGGCGACAGATTTTGCTTGGAGGGTTTGATGTACTGTCGTCCCCGCTGAGCAACCAGTTGATCCAGAAGTGCATTAAACTTGTCTTGCGGGATTATTTCTCCCTCCAGTTCAACGTCAGTTTCAACACCATTGGGCGGCTTTTGTCCGGCTAAGGCCTGGGCCAATTTGCGTTTTGCATTCCACAGGGTGTGATTTCCATTAGCACCATGCTTTAACAGATCGGCAAAATTCTGAGCCGCCGGCAGAAACAAGCCCGCGGAAAGCTGGTGATTCGCCAGCAACTCAATCGCTGTGACAGAAGCGGGCGTACCACGAAACCGCATCGCAACTTGAGCGACGCCGTTCATATCGATGGCAGCAACCGCTTTCTTCAATCGCAAATCCGCAAGATCGGCGTTATCTCGCTGCATCTTCTCGGCTAGCTTGCTGTTTTGTTCTAGTATGGACCGCAGGTAAACACTGCCGGATTGAAAATGGGAGCCTAGCCTATCCACCGGAAACAGCCCCTGCGGGATCGGATTGTCTGTAATCATCTTTGTGGCACTGTCCAGATCCTTTGCCTTAACAGCCTGCAGGATCTCCCGCATGGCATTCACCGACTCCCGGTCTGTCTGAACGCTTGCGGGTCGCTCGATCAGAAAACGAGTCGCATCCGCTGGTTTTATCACTGGCTGCTGTTGTTGTTCAAGGACGTTGGCTGATTCACCCTGCAACCAGTGAGCCGTGCGCCAGGCACTGAACTCCTTATCAGCCAGATTTTTGCCATGCTGTGACAGCGACAAATATTGAATTTTGGTTGTGAAACCATAAAGCTCCTGCCATCGACCGCGATAACGAAGATGATAGAGATACAACCGTGTTAATAATTCAGGAGTCACCGGCAGCTCGTATCGCTCTCGACCACCCGCTCCACCGGGCAACAGCAACCAGTCATCAATCAATAATTTCAATTGATCTGATTTTTCTTCAATCCATAATCGACCCGCCAGCAGATCAAATAAGTGTTGTAGATTCTGCCACGAATGCAAATAGGCATCCGCTCGCCGAATTTGCAAGCGCTGGGGAAACTTAACCAGTGCTTCGTAAACTCGCGCCGTATCGGGATGATAGAGAATTGCATGATGCAACAGCCGCACCAATGCCTCCTGCCGCATGGTAGGCGTCAAATTTGTTTCCAGAGCCTGGGCATAACAAGCCAAACGCCATTTTTCAGACGAAATTGCTTCCGGTCGTTGAGCTTCCAATTCAGACAGAAACTCCGTAATTTTCTTTGTATCGCGCGTTGCTCGTTTAAGCTGCGGAATATTTGTAACGTGGCCCACTGGCAAAAAGGTGGATAACTGTTCAATGAGCCGATCGGTTTTAATAAACACCTTATCCACAGACACGGTGGTTTGCTCTTCACCTAAAACTGTCGTCAGCCCGAAGACAATTTCCCGTTTACGTGGCAAGGACGCATCGAGGGCAAGCGAATGGACAACATTCCAGTGTTTGCCATCCGGACTCATCGAAATGACAAACTGACTCTCACCATAATGGGCCCGCCACCAAACATGATTATTGAATCTGACGCCAGCCCGATATTGGTCGGAGGTGAACACGAGATCCGTTGGATTCATGGAAACCACATAGGAATTCCCCATTTTAAGGAAATACAACGAATAAAACACTTCGCTTTGAGGATGCTGGAATCGTATCCCCGTAAGGTGAGCCGGGTTTTTCATCAACACATATATGTCGGTACTTCCTTGCAGCCGGATGTTGGTTTGTAAATGGACAGGATTGGAGCCTGCCGTTCGTGTCAACCGAACGTCCCCCTGTTCACCAATTTTGTAGGTACCTTTTGAATCCGGCGAATCCGTCAGTACATACCACGGCAATTCGCTGGCTGGTTGCCATTGATTCCCAGCCGCATCAAAATCAGTAAGTCCGTCGAGCGGTTCCAGTCGTATGGGATCGAGGTATTGCAACCGAGCCTTGGTTTGTATTTTTAAGGTCGTGGGTGGAGCATCCATCGGCAAGAACGTCAAAGGGATATCACCTCGTGCAACCACAAATGTTTTGTCTTGAAAACGAAGATCAAAACCAGAACCCATTAATCCCCGCCAGCGACCATTATCGTTGTCGACCAAATCGACTGCTTCTTCAACTGGCACTTCAACCGCCTCGACAAATGGACCGTAACAGTAATGACCCGTTAAACCGGGTCGCCCATCTGGGTCAGCAGACGATCGGAGAGAATCACTGCCAATAATCTGCTTTGGTAAATTCTCACTTTCCCAAGCTAGGGCAATGCGGGCAGTCATCCGATCACTAAAGAATTCCACTTCGATAGGGAACGTGCCAGCCGTTAAATCGATTGCGCCGGAAAGTTCGATCTCGGGCTGAACGGCCCAACTGTCGATGACTTCCACGCCGTTGATCCGTAACCTAACCCCATCATCAGCGACCATACTAAATACATACCGACCATTCGCTGGAATTACGATAAAGCCCTTCCACTGTACTGCAAAATAATCCGGGTCGACGACCTGTTGATTAACCACAGGAGATGCAAGTGCCCAGTTAAAGTCGATTTGCGGGTCAATCCGAGATTCAATAAAATGGCGGCGAAATCGCGGTTCAGAATCGATCGCCAAGCGTCGGACAAATTCCTTAATTGGCAGAGGCTCATAGCGTTTTAAACTAAAGTTGCCGTCGTAGGTGAGCTCAATCTTCTGTGCACCATTATCAGCCGTAATGATCATATTCTCTATGTTCGACATCCGAAGACGCAGGGAACTACCATCATCACGAGGCGGCGGCAACAAAAAGTCGCCTTCAAGATCAAAATACTGAGTCACTCCATCCTGTTCACCAGGTTTAAGTATTCCGCGTTTCTCGAGTGGTTGACGTATGTAGCGGGATAAAGATTTTACCCATGAATGATCAAACCTTGCGGCGGGGTCATCAAAAGCAAGCCAGTTCGGCGTTACGGGGAGCTCGGGCAAAATCAAACCCGTTGCTTCCACGTCAGTCGAAGTGGACCCCTGAGAGTCACCCGCATCTTCCGCAGATGGTTTAGGGGCGTCCGATATTGATTCTGGGCCTGTCAAATCATTAGGATCATTCGGGTCTGCCGAATTCGTGGTGCCAGCACGACTATTGGATTCCGCGACCTGGCCAGAATCTTCCGTCGTGGGGAAATAGAAAAACGCAACTCCAATCCCAATTGCGGCTATCAGCAGGATGGCAGCTGTACTCGCGATTACGGTATTGAATCCCCGGCCCACGTTGCGAGTAGCCGCCAATTGAGTCAACCACGCCACCAACTCATCAAGTTCATCGTCAGGACTGAGAGAAATCGGGATAATTTCGATTCCCTGCGTGCGAATTTCACCCATTACGGCAGCGAACTTCTTGGGATCCGCCTCAATCAGTTCCGTAAGCGATTCCAGCTGGGAATCCGATAAGGGGGATTGCAGGCGTTGTTGAAGTGTTTCAAGTAGATCAGGAGCTGACATGTAAAGACCGCAAACAGAGGGTACTAAATTACTACTTGTAGTCTATGCGATAGCAAATTGGTAAACAACTCCTTAGCAGCGCCGCGTAAAACGCCAGAAAACGATTCTTGAGATTCTTAAGTAGAAATTTCCCTCGAGCTTGGTTGATGATAAAGTCCAGAAGCTTCCGGACAGATTCGCATATTGCAACTTAGTTAGTAGTAATTCGTGACAACTCGTTTACTAGGCAAGCATGTAGGAATTTGATTGGTCTCAAGAAAGGTCGAAGGTGATCGAAATGTGGTGGAAATTTATCTTGTTCCCAGTGGCCCTGTGGCGGGTCGTCAGTAGCAGCATGGCTGCTGGTCAAAGCGGGCCGTGCGTAAGGGCAAGGGGATTTGGTATCACCGGTTGCTGAGTTTCTGTTTGGAAGGAAAGACAGATATGGCGGTAACAAGTTGCTTACAGTCGGGACTCAGACATTTACTGCGGACAACCGGCTTGTCCATCTACCGGTGGGTGCAAGGTGTTCTACATCTCGTCGACTACAACACGAAAAACGCCGACGAACGGTAAATACTGGAAAAAAGGTGGTTCAGCAGGTATAAACAAACCGTGAGGTTTCCCTCGGCACAAATACTCGTGTGCAGGATTTTCTAACGTAACAAGCGAGGTATTTCTTTTTTTGAATATCACCAAGCTACCCCCATCAAGTGTCGCACCGCCACAATACCAAATCCCCGAAATCATAATCAACACCGTTTCTGTCCGGCCATTTCGATCGTTCAACGACTCTGTCTCACGTATTCTCAAGGCACGGGGAATTTCATCAAGTCAGAAACCTGACGTTTTTCTTTCACGATTACTAAAAGACAGCCCAGATTTTTGGCTCGCAAAACTCCAACGCCCTGCCGTCGGTTCAGTCGGCGTTGTTCAATTCAATAAAATCCGCGGAGGCAAAATCGGAGATTGCTCCGTCGTCTTTTCCAAAACACAAAAACTCGAGGGTCCACACAACATTTTCGTCAAAGCTGTATTTGGCAGATGTGCATTTTGTGAATTAAGACCGAAGTTACTAGAAAACGATCTTACGACAGAAACGCATGACGTAATCATGAGTTCAGCGGGAGACATCACTGTCCTGTACGACATCGTTCCACATCTGAATTGCCTGACCCCCATGGACGTGTGGGCGAATGAAACGGTGCCCCTATTCCTACTTGTTCAAAAACGGCCCGGTTTGCTCACGAACCCCGAGCCAATAACTGTTGTGTCACTGGCAACAAGCTCAAAGGATTTTACCACTTGGTGCGCCAAATGTGACGGTAGTGGGCACCTCACATGCAATAAATGTGAGGGTACTGGCATCTATAAGCCCCGAGCTAACTGTCGGCGATGCGGGGGCAGTGGTGATTTCATCGGAAAATACGGGGACGTCATGGGAGATTGTCGCACCTGCAATGGGACCGGTCACTTTGCCCAGCTCGACTGCGGTCGATGCCAAGGCTTTGGTCAAATCCCCTGTAACTCGTGCAATTCTACGGGCCGACAAAAAGTGTCATTTGACCCCGGATTATCTCAATTTCACATCAACGTTAAGAAAACAAAAAGAATCATCAGCGGACAAGACGTACACTTATTCGATTGGCAAACTTCTCAGAAGATCGTTCTTAGTGCGCCAGCGAATGTTTTCAAGGAACATCTAAAATATTTATCCACAACCACCACCACTGACCCCAGAATCCAAGAACTAGTCCGTGAACATGGTAAGGATTTCTCCTTGATAAAAGATTGCTTGAGAAAAAGCATGGAGAGCACGGGACTCATTGAGCGTGACAATAGACCCCTTGAAGTTGGACAACCGTTACCAAGTGCCAATCGCAGTCGAAGTGGCGTAATTTACGATTTCCCGGTATACCGCGTCGCAAAGAAACAATGGTGGAAGGAGGGGACTTGCCCATACCCCCTAGATGATCCCGTCATCTTTGAGGGTAAAGACGGTACTGAACTGAAAATACCATTGCAAAACAGTGCCAATTCTTTGATCGACAACGCTGCTGTGGCGAGTGTCGCGGGGTGCAACGGACAACAACATTCCTATCACCTCGAAATCAAGTTGCCCAAGGACGTTGACATCTCTCTTTTCCCTGATCGATTATTGTTGAAACGTGATCAACCCCCTCCGGCAGAGAAAAAACAAATCCACGCAATTGAAGAGTGGTGTAGTATTGAAAATGCCGACGAACCCGTAATCAATGGCATTTTCAGTCCATTGCCGGAAGTAGACGAAACACCCCCGAATCATTTGTTCAACCCTGGCTTGGCTAATTTCCCCTCTCAGGTCAGGGCGGTTAACATTGGTCTCTCTCGAATTCCAATCGGCCTCATTAAAGGTCCTCCCGGTACCGGTAAAACCACCGTGATCACAGAAATTGTTCGCCAAGCCACCGCAATTGGAGAACGGGTCCTCGTCTGCAGCCAAACTCATACTGCCGTACAAAACGTCCTTGAAAAACTACACGCGATAAATGAAGCAAACAATGATGGTGTCAACACGACGTATAGAATGCTCAGACACGGACGAGAGGAAAAACTCACCGACCTAGAATTGCGGTATAAAGCCGGAGGATCTGGGGATCAGTATTTTAAAAATATTATTGATCATGTGTGTCGGCAGTTAGCGTTACATGATTCTCATGTTCAGACACTCAGTACAGCGCAGGCAAAGTTACCCGCGGCGTTGCAGGCGGCACAAGCGTTAAACATCGTTCGGCACGATACCGCCAAGGCATTTATTCGAGTTGAAGCACGGGCACGCGAGGCGCTGACTCGGCTAAGTCAATTGAAAACCTCACAATTACGTACTATTGATTCCGTAGCGACCCGTGGACTAGAGGACAACACCAACCACAACAATCAGGCCAACCGCGAACTAGCTAAAGTCAAAAAAGTGCAACGGCAACAACAATCTATCATGGCATCCGCTGAGGCCAGATACAAAAAGCGAACAGGAAATTCGCCAACAACAGTTGAAGTCAACGATGGATTCGCTAGTAAACTGGCAAAAAAAATGGTGCCAAACATTTTAGCCAGTAATAATCTAATTCAACAACGTTACTCAATGGCTAAACAGTTGGGTAACCGCGCGGCCACAACCCAAACAGAATTAGAAAACAAGATTCAGGAGATAGCCTCAAAACGTTCATCAATTAAAAAGAAACAAAGTGGATTGGGTAACTTGGCTAAGGACAATTATCAAAAACGGTCAGAACGTACCGACTCATGGAAAACTAGGAATGATACTGAGTTGGCAGAAGCGTTAGCGGAACAGACCGCGGTACACCAGGCGACACAATTGATTGCATCAGATCTTGTGCCCAGCGAGTACCAAGCAACAAATGACATGGAAATCGACGTTTGGGAAGACCTTATCCTGGATGTGGCTACTGATATTAATGAATCCCAACGACGGATTGAATTCATGACTAAATGGAAACTAGCCGTCGAGTCGCAGCCACAAATTCTCAAGTCATTTTACTGGGACAACATTCAAGTATTCTTTTCAACATGTGTTGGGTTAGCCGGTTGGCGAAAATTTATTGATAGCGACTGGGCACCCATTGACCTCGTGATTATTGACGAGGCCGGTCAAGCGACCGCTGCAGAAACAATCATACCCTTACTTCAAGCAAAACGTGCAATCCTGATTGGTGATGACATGCAATTGCAGCCAAAGAAATTCAACGATTTCAAATGTGGGGATAAATGCAGCGAGCTTCTACGACAGATCACTGAAAAACAGACCGCACCGGAAGGTGACATTGCACAATACATCAGCGAACCCGATTGTTGGCTCGAATACAGTTTTTTTGAATGGATTTGGAAAAACCGCGACAATGTTTTTCGAATCATGTTGGATACGCAATTCCGCATGCATCCAGATATTGCTAATTTTGTGGGACACATCTTTTATTCGGGACACTTAAAAACCGAGGTTAGCGCAGACGAACGGAAACTGGGGTTTGGGGAGTTTAATAAACCAATTTGTCTAATTTCAACGTCTGCATATCCCAATCACCACGAAACAATGGTCGGTCACGGTTATAGCAACCCACTTGAAGCACAAATCATTCATCAAGTTATCGACCGCGCCGAACAGGAACTAGATTCATCTCAATCCTTCGGAATAATCACGCCCTATACCGCGCAAAAGCAGTGCGTATCCAAATTACTTGAGAGTTCCGTTGGGAATTTGAAGTACGTCGACTTAACCGAAAACGACATTAAGTCCGTAGATGGGTTTCAAGGTGAAGAACGAGACGTAATTATTATCAGTTTTGTACGAAGCCCCACACCTTGTTCTCGATGCAAATCCCAAACAAACAATCAACGTAAAAACAAAAGATGTTCCAAATGCTTCGGAAAAGGACACAGCGGGTCAGGCCTAACATTTGTCCGCGATTTGCGCAGGCTTAACGTTGCTTTTAGTCGCGCTCGCAAAATGTTGATTTTAGTCGGTGATTTTGACACGCTAAAGGATCCCCAATACCATGGCGGCCGTCGTGGCAGCGAAGTCCTGACGGAATTCAGTGACTATATAGCTGACAAGGGAAAAGTTTTGCATCTTTGGGAAACCGGAAAGGAAGACAACGGTCATGAAGCGTAACACACTTCGACGAACATTGGATCATTGGATCAATAATGGTGAGTCCGATCATGAACGGATAATCCAGGCGTTACCCGTTGCCTACCCGATCGTTGATGTCGTGTTTGACGTGATAGAGATTATTCCCGAAAAGGTTGGACTTATTAATCGGACAATCCTTGAGGGAATTCGTGAATTCGGGCCATGTTCAGCCGAGGACCTAAAGACCTGGACGGGAATCGAAACGGACATCATCGAAACCACACTGGCAACGCTTCAATTGTCTATCGATGACCTTAAATTGGCCGATCAATACTATACGATCGGCAAAAAAGGGGTGGAAATAATTGAATCCGATTTGTACACCAGACGCAACGAACAACGCAGCAAGTACGTGATAAACGGCCTCACGGATGAATTGTTACCGATCGATTTTTGGAGCGGACAAAAACACAGCACACTACTACCTACCAAGAATGCCCGTAACAAAATGCAAACATCCACGGGCGACACAAGCGACGTGAACCTTAGAATGGTAGATCGCAGCGTAAGCGGCAAAAAAGATATATCCATGTTAATTTCAGAAGGGTCAATTGAACAGAAGAAACTAGTTGGTCTGTCTGTTGACACAACTCAGGCAACCCCGGACATATCAACAACCGTCCGCAAATGGGTGGGGGCCTTTATCCTCGTTTATGGTGACAAGCAAGTGCAGGTTGTTTCCGCATATGGAAACCATACGTTCATCCCTAAGGGCAATCTGCCTAAACAATATTTCCACGACATCTGCCAAGGAGCTGAAAGTCGCCATCTAAAAAAAGGGCACTCCTTCTTCCCAGATTCGGGATGGAAAAGTTCATGGCCCGAAAAGACACGTATCAAGAAGGGCCGACGCACCGGTGATGTATTTCTCAAGATTCCCCAAATTAACGAGTTCGATTACGTGCAATCCGACACGTCAAACTCATGGATGTCCCATGCACTGCGTGAGGGGTACAATTGGGAATCCTATTCCGGAAACGTTTATTACATGCGTCCTGGGACGAAGGCCGTGGCTCGCGTCATGCGTCTATTAAGATGCCTGCATGACCTGAAAAACCGACTGAACAATATTGACTATTTACCACAGGAGCAACCCCCACTGAAGGTTGAAGATTGGTTAGCCGAATGGAAAGACAACAATTTAGTGACTGGTCATTCCAAAAGGCGCAGCGATTTCACGCTTAACGATTTAATTGCGTTAGCGGATGCTACAAACAATACGATGTTGATAGAAAAGCTTGAATGGATCTTGGGAAAATTAGATGGCTTGCCAACTTAAAGATCGCGACATACCAGCGAATCTTCATTGTGAGGATTTACAAGACTTGCTAGTTACCACCGAAACCTCTCAAGAACTCGGTGATACTATCATCCAAATGATCGAGACTGCAAGCAAACACATCTATATCATCAATCCCTTAATCTATGACGCGCGGCTTACCAGAGCTATCACTAATGCCCGCAACCGTCGAGTCCGCGTAAAACTCATCACTAATCTTCGAAAAAGGACTGGTGACAAAGCCACGTATCCAACCAAAGGTTTTGATGCAACCAACAAGAAGCAACTACACGAACAGTATCGCGCACCTCGGGCCCTAGCAGAACACGGCGTGCTATGTAAGGAAACGCTATTTTCTCCCCATGCCAAGCTTTTTATTGCGGATTCCCAATCGGCGATAATTTGCTCGGCCAACGGCAATTCAAATAGCCTGGGATGGGGTAACGAGGTCAGTATTGAGGCTGGCATGAAGATTACGGACAAAGATGTATTAACGGAAGTTCTGCAGGGTTGGGCGGCGCTGTGGCAGCAATGCCCTTTTACACTCCACAACCTCGACGGGACTTTCACCTTGGAAGAATCCAACCGCTCAAAATCAGTTGCTTGGCCACTTTCTCAATCTTCTCACGATCGACTTTTTTGGTCGGTTCCAACCCAAATCCACAGCCTGCTAGACACTATCACCAAAAAGGTAAATGCCGCGAAAAATGACATCATTTTTGTTGTATTTTCCTTCTACGATTTGGACAAAATGGTCGACTTAAACAACGCACTGCTTTCTGCGCTGGAGCGTGGAGTACGTGTACGAGTAGTCGTTCGTCCTGATGTTCATGCGCTTACCAAATTCCCTGATCCAAATACCATAATGCTAATGCGGCAGGGGCTTGAGGTATTAGCGTATCCGGGAATGCACGCAAAAGGCTTGGTCATTGACGATACATACTGCGGGATATTTTCAGCCAATATCAATCCGTACTCTCTTTCGAGTGACTTAGATTCAGCAAACGTCGAGATCGGTTATTTTGAGGATTGTCATTCAAATTCAATGCACGAATTCGCGCGTTGGATAAGGTACATTGCAGACTCGGCACCGCACCAATATACTTGCGAAAGTCGTAGTTAATGCGATTCTCGTGGACACACAAGAGGAAAACATGAAGTACAACGAGATACATTTTTTTATTGATGAAAGTGGAAACATTAGCAACGCCAATCGCAGCGATGTCCTGCTGGTTGGAGGTATCTTGTTACTGGGACCGTACTCTGACAAACTCAATAACAGCGTCCTTAACAAACTACAAAAATGCATGGACAAAGCAGGCGGCAAATTCCCCAATGATTTGCACTTCCACCAACAACCAACAACTTCCTCTGAAAAAAGAACGCACCACAAACAAATTCTTGAAGACTTTATTCCCTTGGCCGCTAACGCCATTGACAAGCTATTTGACAATGACAATGAGCTCTGGGGAGTTTGTGTTGAACATCAAGCAGATATTCCTTCGTCTCCCGAAGGATTTCTCGCGGAACAAGAATACGATATTCGCTATCGACGGATGTTATGGTCGCTGGTTGAGTACTTTACGTACGTTGACCCCGAGATCCGTGACAAGCTCTCGCCAGAATCCGAGATTTTTCTGCATGTAGCCAATCGCATTTTCGTCCTCAACGATCCTGATGACCATGACATCGCACATCTTGAGGCAACTGGATACAGTGTCGAGGCGCGACAAAATCAGTTGCAGGTCACTCGTACACTTGAGCCACGAGAATTGACGACTATGTTTCAAATGGCTCAACGACAACGTTGGAAAGACACCTATCCAGTGTTGGCGTTGGTATCGATCGAGAGCATCGTATACTTTAGCAGCAAGGATAGAAGCAAGTTGAGCGAAGGCCTGATGTATTATGCTGACCTTTTTCTTGGTGAACAACGCTCTGCCATCCAAAAGAAAAATCCCAATACGGTTATTCGGACCGTTAACATCTCTAAAATTGTCCCGTACTGCGGAGGACTTGAAACTATTGCTAACATGCAATCCGCACTTAATCGAAAAGCGTTAGACGAATACCTAAACTATGCCACTGATCTCCAAATATTGCCCCCTGACCGCGCTCGTCAATCACTTGATCTGTCCCTCGAGAACCAAGCATCCATTGCCAAAGATTTAGTTCAGCAACAGCCGGTCGCACTAATCAATTTGATTGAAAAGGCTAACGTTCTCATAGATAGCCCTGGATTCTTAGACCGCGGAGAGCGCTTGGTCAACTTTGTAAAAGATCTCATTCCAAGCGACCATACGGATTTAAACCTAGATATGCTCTTAATAAAAGCTGAATTCTCGAACCACAACCACCGTGGGGAAACTGAAAAGGCGGAGGATACGTGGCGCAAATTTCTTGAGATTGAACCTAGATTACCAGAATTGCCCGACGGTGTTGAACTGAAGGCCGCAATCAGAAACCGGCGTGCGGTTAACCTGACCGATAAGTTCCTGCATTTAGAGGCCGTCGATGTGTTACAGGAAATCGTCTCATTACAAATAGGTTTCTATGAAACTCTCGCTGCATTGCATGGCATTTCTATCGAGGAATTGCCAAAGCAACAACTCGGAGAATGCCTAGGCACCTTAGGCCAAGCGTATGCTCAAATCCACGGTCACGAATACCAGCAACTCGCGGTAAGTTGTTTCCAGGATGCTGTACAAATTTTCACGGACTCCGACAGTACTCGCCGTCAGTGCATCTATCTAGGGCATGTTGCGTGCGATGATGGAGAAAACTCGCGCGATCTTTGGCGTGAGGTTTGCGATGCACTTCCTGAACTTAACGCGTCAAACCCGATATGTTCTGATGGAGAACAATACACCTTAGCCCTGCAACTCAAGGGAGCGTTTGTATTTGGAGATTCACAGCAAATCGCTCATTTGGCGGACAATTTACGTGATGGGGCGATCGAAAGACACTACGCTCAAACCGATTGTGACAATCATCCATTTGGACTGATCTACCAATGCATCGGTGAAATATTCTCCGCTCAATGGCAAGCTAGCAACGACACGACGTGGCTGACAGATGCAACTTCTAGTTTTTCAAAATCACAAAAAATCATGTCCCGCGGCGGTCCACTACTTAAATTGCTTTCCTATTTCCCAGCCTTGCGATCTGCCATCCATTGTTTAACGGCCACACCTAGCGACGACGCGGTAAAAGACAATCTGCGGAAAACTCTATTGCTGCTAAAAGCACATAGCTTTGAATACTTTGGCGCACCGTTGTGGCATGAAGACTCAGCGGGAAAGCAAAGTGGTTATTTGGGACAATTTGCATTGGATCCCACCATTGCTTCCCTGAAAGAGCAAGCAGAGAGTCTCCTAACAGCTATCCGTTTCAATTTTTGGTAAGCAGTTTTTTGACTGCACCAGTGCTCCTAACACCCGCCACGAAATGCAATCCGCAATATAATATATACTACCATTCTTACGTTTAGCCACATCTGTCCGTTCCTCCAGTTACACACCAGACCATATACCGCATACCCGGCGTTGGATAAATAAAGTTCTGCGCGTTCTGGTATCCCGCGGCTTCGTGGGCTTTTCCAAGCGGTGCTAGGTACAGCTACCACTGCTTCGTTTCAAAGGCCTCTCAAACGGCCGAGTAGTTGTAACTTC
>Ga0208879_1002049_pt1 | contig 18297 bp, 20 predicted proteins | sample Knorr_S15_td_Bot_FD_185605 | JGI IMG/M metagenome (GOLD analysis project Ga0208879, IMG submission 185605) | Marine microbial communities from Southern Atlantic Ocean transect - Knorr_S15_td_Bottom_ad_5009_LV_A (SPAdes) (version 2) | ecosystem: Environmental > Aquatic > Marine > Oceanic | place... | reverse complement strand
GGCCTTGGCCAAGCGCCTGCCCAAGCTTGGAGGCGATCCGGAAAAGGTGCGGCACGCGTTTTGGCTCTGCTTTTCGCGCGAGCCGGATGCGCTGGAATTGCGACAATGCCTCGAGTTTGTGAAGCAACAACGGGAGCAGCGGCGACTCGCCAAGGGGGATGAGTGGTCGGCCCTGGCGGCGGTGCTTTTGAATTTGGATGAACGACTGACCCGCGAATGAACATCGACTCTGCCCAATCCGATTTTCTCGCCGACCAAACGCGCCGTGCTTTTCTCGGTCGTGCCGCGGGCGGTTTCGGCGGCTTGGCGCTGGGTTGCCTGCTGCGGGAGAACTTGGCCGCGAAGCCGCTGAAGCCACATTTCGCGCCGCGTGCCAAGCGAGTGATCAGTCTGTTCATGTCCGGTGGGCCGTCGCATGTGGACACGTTTGACCCCAAACCGTTGCTCACCAAACTCGACGGCCAGCCGATGCCGGCGGACATCATCAAAAACCACGAGTTCGCGATGATCAAAACCAAAGAGCCGCAGGTGAAGGGATCGCCGTGGGCTTTCCGGACGCACGGGCAAAGTGGCACTGAGATTTCGGAACTGTTCCCGCACGTGTCGGGTGTGGCGGATGACCTGGCGGTGGTGCGGTCTCTGTACTCGGACACGTTCAATCACGACCCGGCAGTGACGTTTATGAACACCGGAAACGTGCGTTTCGGTTGGCCGTCGTTGGGTGCCTGGGCGTCTTACGGACTCGGCACGGAGAACAACGAACTGCCCGCGTACATTGTGCTGGCTTCGGGCCGGAATATTCAGCCGCTGCTCGATAGCTATTGGGGCGCGGGTTTTTTGCCGCCGGAACATCAGGGGGTGCCGCTGCGGACGCAGGGCGATCCGGTTTTATATTTGAGAAGCCCAAAGGATGTGAGCCGCGAGACGCGCGGTGACCAGATCGGTTTGCTCGGGGCGCTGAACCGGCATCATTTTGAACGGGTGAACGATCCGGAAATTTTGGCGCGCACGAAGCAGTACGAGCTGGCGTTTCGAATGCAGGCGTCGGTGCCGGAGTTGGCGGATATCTCGCGCGAGCCAACCGGCGTGCATGAGGCGTATGGTGCCGAGCCGGGCAAGGTTTCGTTTGCGAACAATTGTCTACTGGCGCGGCGTCTCAGTGAACGTGGCGTGCGTTTTGTCCAGTTGTACGAAAAGGGCTGGGATTCTCACGGCGAGATTTCGACGCAACATCCCGAACGCTGCCGTGCTGTGGACCGACCCATCGCGGCCTTGATCGGCGACCTCAAGCAACGCGGTTTGCTGAATGAAACGCTGGTGATCTGGGGCGGTGAGTTTGGGCGAACGCCAATGGCGCAGGGAAGTGGTTCCGGTTTCGGTCGTGATCATCACCCGCACGGCTTCACCGTTTGGATGGCCGGCGGCGGGATCAAGCCGGGGATCGTCCACGGTGCGACGGATGAGTTCGGCTACTTTGCAGAGGAAGACAAAGTGCACGTGCACGACCTCAACGCGACCATCCTCCACTGCCTCGGCATGAACCACGAAAAGTTCACCTTTCGCCATCAGGGCCGCGATTTCCGGTTAACCGACGTCCACGGCCAGGTGGTCGAGAATCTATTGGCATAATTTACTTATGGGGGTTGACCAAAGAGGGGTTGGGTGCGGATGATTTCGAGGAGATGAATGCGAACATTTTTCACGGGTGTATTCCCGCCTTGATGACTCCCTGCGATGCCAGTGGCGCTCCAAATTACGATGCACTTGTGGCGACGGCCAAGCGCCTGGTTGAGGTCGGGATGCGTGGGGTGGTCTATTGCGGGTCGATGGGCGACTGGCCGTTGTTGACGAACGAGCAGCGGCAGGAGGGCGTCAGTCGCTTGGCCAAGGCCGGCGTGCCGGTGGTGGTCGGTACCGGGGCGCAGAGTCCGCGACAGGCGGTGAGTCACGCTGCGCATGCCCGGGAAGTCGGGGCGTCCGCGTTGATGGTGATTCCCCGGGTGCTTTCGCGGGGAATTTCACAAGCCGCGCAGCGGGCGCACTTCGCGGATATTTTGCGGGCAGGCGGCGATCTGCCAGCGGTGATTTATAACAGCCCGTACTACGGTTTCGAGACCAAGGCGGAGTTGTTCTTCGATCTTAACCGGGAGTTTTCCAACCTCGTCGGTTTCAAGGAGTTCGGCGGTGCCGAGTCGCTAAGTTATGCGGCGGAAAACATCACCAACCAGGATCCGAACCTGACGCTGATGGTGGGAGTGGACACGCAGGTGTTTCACGGCTACGTCCGATGCGGGGCGACGGGGGCGATTACCGGTGTGGGCAATGCCTTGCCGACCGAGGTGCTTCGCTTGATTGAACTATGCGAAAAGGCGGCGGAAGGCGATGCGAAGGCGCGCCGCTTGGCAGGGGAGTTGGATGATGCCCTGTCGGTGCTGGCCAAGTTTGACGAGGGCCCAGACTTGGTTTTATACTACAAGCAACTGATGGTGTTGGAGGGTTACCCGGACTACGAGCACCACATTCACTCGTCGGATGCGTTGAGTAACAGTCAGCGCGAGTTTCTCCAGAGTCAATGGAAGCAGTTCCGGAGTTGGTGGAATCATTGGAATGGCAAACCGTAACTTTTGTTAAATCCAACCTAGGTAAACCATTGTAAATGAAGTGGTTCCTTCTGGATTTCCCATCTTGTTGAGATTTATCAAATACAAATCAAATAAGGAATTCATGTTTAGTTTGTATTTGATCTGTCTTTGATATTTCTCACTAGGTTCCATGGAACCCAAGGTAAAAGCGCGTGTTAGGGTTCGGGCGGGCAAGGGGGAGTAAGCCAAGCGCTTGGCCAAGCGAAGAGTTCAGTCGGCGACGACGACTTCGATGCCTGTTTGTTTGAGTTGGTCGACGAGGTCGGCGGGGGCTTGGGCATCGGTGACGATGGTGTCGACCACGTCGAGTTCACAGAGGGGGGAGACGGAGCGGCGATTGAACTTGGTGTGGTCCAGGCAAAAAATGATTCGCTGCGCCGACTTGAGCATTGCGCGTTGGATGTCGATCAGTAGCGCATGGGAGTTGGTAATGCCGTCGAGCGTGATACCGCCGGCACTCATCACGGCGACGTCGGCGTGCATCCCGGACAGCGATTCCACGGCGAGCGGGCCGACCAACACGCCGAGCCTCGGATAAATCACCCCGCCGGTGACGAGCACCTCGACGCTGTTGTCGGAGCCGAAATGGTTGGCCACCGGCAGCGAGTTGGTGATGACGTGTGAGGCTTTCCCACCCAAGTGCTTGGCCACATGGTAGGCCGTGGTTCCCGAGTCGATGATCACGCCTTGGTTGGGCTGGATGAGTGCAGCGGCCGCTTGGCCAATCGCCTCTTTCTCGCCGAGTTGATGGGTGTCACGGGCGGTGAAGATAAACTCATCCGACTTGGGCGCCACCAGGCGCGCGCCGCCGTGGGTGCGGCGTAGCGCGCCCTTGGCCTCAAGCAGTGTGAGGTCGCGGCGGACGGTGGAAACCGACACATCGACCCTCTCCGAAAGCTCCTCAAGCGAGGCGAACTCCACTTTTTGGAGGTGCTGTTCTATCAGAAATTGGCGCTCTTCTGCCTGCACGTGGGAGGAATCTGGAAGATTATGAAATTATTTGCAAGTATTTTGTTGACAATCTTTCAAATTGGGCCATTTTCCTTTCCGAGGAGCGATTTATGGCTGTTCAAGCTAATCCAGTTCACAGAGCCGTGGTGGAACATTTGGTTCGCCAGGCGGTTTATCAGCGAATGGGCAAACCGGTGCCGAGCACGGGTAATGCGCCCAGTCCGTTGGTGGTGAACATCAGCGCCCGCCACTGCCATCTCACGCAGGAGGCGGTGGAGGCCCTGTTTGGCAAGGGGCACCAGTTGACGCCGATGAAGTGGCTGTATCAGGAGGGGCAGTTCGCGGCCGAGGAGGCGTTGACGCTGGTCGGCCCGCGCAGCCGGGTGATCTCGAACCTGCGCATCCTCGGCCCGTGCCGGACGTTGAACCAGGTGGAGCTGGCGTACACCGACGCGATCGCGCTTGGCTTCGACATTCCGCTGCGAAAATCCGGCAACATCGACGGCACGCCGGGCGGGATGCTGATGGGGCCTGAAGGATTTTTTGAGATGCCGGACGGCATCATCCGCGCCGAGCGGCATGTGCACATGCACCCGGAGGACGCGGCGCATTACGGCGTCGCGGCCGGTGACCGGATGAAGTTGAAGATCGGCGGGTCGTGCGCGGTGACGTTTGATGAGATGCTGGTTCGCGTGGATGAGAGTTTCAAGCTCGAGGTGCACATCGATACCGACGAGGGGAATGCGGTGGACCTCAAGCCGGACACACCGTGCGAGCTGGTGAAGTAATTTTTTCGTAAAACCCAAAACATATTATGAGTGAAGCATTAGGAATGATCGAAACCAAGGGGTACGTTGGCAGTGTTGAAGCCAGCGATGCCATGGTCAAGGCAGCCAACGTGAAACTGGTGAAGACCGTGCCGATCGGCGGCGGCTTCATCACCGTGTTGGCCAAGGGAGACGTGGGCAGTATCAAGGCCGCCGTGGACGCAGGCACCAACGCCGCGGCCCGGGTCGGCGAACTGGTCAGCTCGCACGTCATCGCCCGTCCGCACGAGGACCTGTTGAAGGCGTTCAACAATCCGCCGGGCAAGGCAAACAAGTAACCAAAACCATTACGCAAAAAAACATCATGGCTGAACAAGCAATAGGAATGATCGAGTGCAAGGGCTTCTGTGCGTTAATGGAAGCCAGCGACGCCGCCCTCAAGGCGGCCAACGTCACGATGACCGGCTGGGACAAGGTCGGCAGCGGATTGGTGACCGGTTTTTACCGGGGCGATGTCGCTGCGGTGAAGGCCGCGACCGATGCCGGTGCCTCTGCGGCCGCCGCCGTCGGCGAAGTGGTGAGCGTGCAGGTGATCCCGCGCCCTCACGAGGATCTTAAGGGATTGGGTGAGTGGCTGCAGTAAGCGCCGCTTGGCCAAGCGCCTGGTTGAAATTGCGTGAAAATACTCATCGCCAACCTCGGGTCGACCTCGATGAAGTACCGCCTGTTTGATTTTTCAAGCGGCGACGGCGAGCTGTTGACGCGTGGCGGGCTGGAGCGGGTGAGCGACCACGCCGAGGCGATCGGGCAAGTGCTCGGCGAGCTTCGGGCGGGTGACTGGATCGCCTCCGAGGATGACCTCGCGGCGGTGGGCTTCAAGGCGATCATGGCCGAGGGGCGCACCGGCTGTCTCGAGTTGACGTCGGAAGTGATCGACTCGATGGAGGCGTGCAACAACATCGCCCCGGCGCACAACCCGCCGTACATCCGGGGCATCCGGCTGTTTGCGGAGAAGATGCCAAGCGTGCCGCTTGTGGGGCTGTTCGAGACGGCGTTTTACCAGTGGGCACCGGAAGCCTCGACGTGTTACGCGGTGCCGCAAAGTTGGCACGACGCGGGCGTTCGCCGCTGGGGTTTTCACGGCGCAAGCCACAAATTCATCGCCGAGCGCTCGGCGGAACTGCTCGGCCGCGAAGACGTGGCCCAGCGCGCCCGCAATCTTTACGTCGATGACGCCGGCTCGCCGGTGGACGGCCCGCCGTTGCGGGTAATTTCCTGCCATCTCGGCGGCAGCTCGTCGATCACCGGCATCCTCAACGGCGCGGCGATCGGCAACAGCATGGGCCTGAGCCCGCAGTCGGGTTTGCCGCAAAACAATCGCGTCGGCGACCTCGACGCGATGGCGGTGCTGCACATGATGCGCCGCGACGGCCTGTCGATCGACGACGTCGAAAATGCGCTTTGCAACGAGGGCGGACTCAAGGGGTTGAGCGGCGGCCACAACGACATCCGCGACATCGTCTCGGAGGCCGGCTCCGGCAACGCGCGGGCCAAGCTCGCGCTCGATGTGTACGTGCACTCGGCGCGGCACTGGCTCGGCGCATACCTCGCGCAACTCAACGGGCTTGATGCCCTCGTGTTCACCGCCGGCATCGGCGAGAACCGCGCCGGCATCCGCGCCGCGATCTGCGCCGACCTCGACCAGCTCGGCATCCGGCTCGACGCCGAAAAAAACGCGGCGGCCCAAGCCGGGGAAACGGTCATCAGCGCGGACGACTCACCGGCCAAGGTCATGATCATTCCCACCAACGAGGAACTGGTTGTGGCGCGCGAGGTGAAACGTTATTTGGACCACAGGCGAAACTGATTTTTTTACCGCACAAAAACCAAAACAAAAACTGATATGTCACAACAAGCAATAGGACTGATCGAAACGCGGGGCCTCGTGTCCCTGATTGAAGGAACCGACGCCATGCTCAAGGCGGCCAACGTGGAGTTGTCCGGCCCGGTGCAGCAGGTGGGCAGCGCGCTCGTTAGCTCGTGCGTCACCGGCGATGTCGCCGCTGTCAAGGCGGCCACCGACGCCGGCGCGGAAGCCATCAAGGCCATCGGCGGCGAACTCATCAGCGTGCACGTGATTGCGCGTCCGCACAGCGACGTCGGCACCATCCTGCCCAAGACGGCCAAGAAATAAGGAGGCCTTGGCATGTTCCTCGCCCGAGTGGAAGGGTCGGTTGTCGCGACCAAGAAGGATGAAGGACTGATCGGCCGCAAGCTGCTGCTGGTTCGTCCCCAACTGGTTGACGAGAGTGATCCCGCCAGGTTTCGCCCCGGCAAAAACACCATCGTCGCGGTGGACTCCGTCGGCGCTGGCGAGGGGGAACTGGTGCTGTTCACCCAAGGCAGCTCCGCCCGGCTGGCGCCCAACATGAAGAGCGCCCCGGTGGACGCCGTGGTGGTGGGCATCGTCGATACCGTGGACGCGCTTGGCCAAGTGATCTACGACGCAAAGACTGATGGCCAAGCCTGAAGCCGCTTGGCCAAGCGGGCCGCAAACCGATAAAACGAATAAGACAACATGGCAAATGCAGTGAATGAAGCATTGATCCGCGACGTGATCGAGAACGTCCTCGGCCGCTTGGGCGGCAGCACGGCGATCGCCGCCCCGCTGCCCGCAGCCAAGCCGGCCGGCGACAACGGCTCGTGCGGCTGCCAAGCCAAGGGCAGCAGCGGCGGCAAGAATTTTGGCGTGTTCCAAACCGCCGACGAGGCGTGCGACGCCGCGGCCAAGGCGTTTCAGCAACTGCGCGGGCAGGGTATCGAGGCGCGCCGCCGGATCGTCGAGATCGTCAAGAGCCTGTGCGAGGACAACGCCGAGGAATGGGGCCGAATCGAGCTTGAGGAAACGAAGATTGGCCGGCTCGATCACAAGATCGAGAAGCTCCAAATCATCCGCAACGTGCCGGGTGTCGAGTGGCTGCGGCCCGACGGGCTCAGCGGCGACCACGGCATCACGCTCGAGGAATACACGCCGTTCGGCGTCGTCGGCGCGGTGACGCCGTCGACCCACTCGATCCCGACCTTGGCCGGCAACATCGTCAACATCGTCGCCGCCGGAAACGCGGTGGTGTTCAACGCCCATCCGGCGGCCAGCCGCTGCGCCGCGACGGCGGTGCGCGAATTCAACGAGGCGATTCATCGCGCCATTGGCATCGAGAACATTGCCTGCATCATCGAGCAGCCAACGCTCGAGTCGTTCGGGGAAATGTGCGCGAACGAAAACGTGCGCCTGCTTTGCGTGACCGGCGGGCCGGGTGTCGTGGACGCGGCGATGAAGACCGGCAAGCGCGCGATCTGCGCCGGGCCGGGCAACCCGCCGGTGCTCGTGGACGCCACCGCCGACATCGACCGCGCCGCACGCTGTGTCGTGCAGGGCGCCGCCTACGACAACAATTTGCTCTGCATCGGCGAGAAGGAGGTTTTCGTGTTGGACAGCGTCGCCGATGCGTTCATGTCCGCGCTGGAAAAGCACGCCGCCGTGAGGCTCAACGGCTCGCAACTCGACGCGCTGACGCAGGCCGCGTTTGTGTTCCCGGAGGGGCAGGGCGCCGGCTGCGGCCACGCGGCGACGAACAAGGATTTTATCGGCAAGGACGTTCCGGTGCTGGCGCAGGCCGCCGGCGTGCGTGTGCCAAGCGGCACGCAGTTGTTGTTTGCCGAGACGGATGCGAACCACCTGTTTGTCGATGAGGAACAGATGATGCCGATGCTGCCGATCGTCCGTGTCCGCAGCGTGGAGGAGGGCGTCGAGGCGGCCAGGAAGGCCGAGCACAACTACCGTCACACGGCGATCATCCACTCGCACGACGTGAACCACATGACCGCCATGGGCCGTGCGCTCGACACGACGTTGTTCATCAAGAATGGGCCGAGCATGGCCGGGCTGGGCTTGGGCGGCGAGGGGTACCTGAGCTTTTCCATCGCCACGCCGACCGGCGAGGGCGTGACCAATCCGCGGACGTTCACCCGTGTGCGCCGCTGCGTGATGGTCGATAACCTGAGGATTTACTGAGCATGCGTTTGGCACGAGTCGAGGGCAACGTGGTTGCCACCCGCAAGCATCCCAGCCTGGAGGGCTGGCGGCTCATCGTGTGCCAACCGATCAACCTCGAGGGCGAGGACGACGGCACGCCGATCATTGCCATCGACCCGCACGGGGCCGGCATGCACCAGCGCGTGATCGTCTCGTCCGACGGCTTGGCCGCGCGCCGCGCCGTCGGCGACAACCGCAGCCCGGTGCGCATGATGATCAGCGGCATCATCGACGAGATGGAGGAGGACGCCACATGAGGCTGGGCAAGGTCATCGGCCGCGTGACGCTGAGCCAGATGATTCCCGCGTTTGAGGGCGGCCGCTGGCTGGTGGTTAACCCGTACACACGCGACCAATTCCAGAATGGCGACACGCCGCCGGAAGGCCTGAGCGCCGAGCCGAGCCTGGTTGTTTTCGACGCGCTCGGCGGGGACGTTGGCCAGACGATCGGCTTCATCGAGGGCCGCGAGGCGTCCGCCCCGTTTCCCAAGCCAACGCCGGTTGACGCGATCAACGCCGCACTCGTGGACACCGTGTATCACGCACCCAAAAAATAATTTTACCGCATGAAAAAAGTTTACAGCGCGAGGGACATTGACGAACTGCACCGAGGAGGGGGCTTGGGGGGCATCCCGGCCGACGCCATCCTGACACCGTCGGCCCGCGACCGGATGAAAGAGCTTGGGGCGGCCACGGCCAAGCGCAACGGCAGCCCGGCCAAGGGCGTGGCCAGCGACGGAGGCATCGACCTGTCCGTCCGCGCCAACAGCCCAAAGGCCGACCTCGAGCGGCTGTTCAACTGCCCCGCCGTGCACGAGCTCAAGGAGCAAATCTGCGAGGTCGGCCGGCGGCTCTGGCAGCGCGCCTACGTCGACGGCAACGGCGGCAACCTGTCGATCCGCCTCACCGAGGACGTCGTGCTCTGCACGCCGACGCTCGTGTCGAAAGGCTTCATGAAGCCGGAGGATCTCTGCCTCGTGGATCTCGACGGCAACCAGTTGGCCGGCGTGAAAAAGCGCACGAGTGAAATCCTGATGCACCTCTCGATCATGAAGGCGCAGCCCAAGGCCCGCGCCGTGTCGCACGCGCACCCGCCGCACGCCACCGGCTTTGCCGTGGCCGGTGTGACGCCACCGACCTGCATGATCCCGGAGATCGAGGTGTTCATCGGCCGTGTGCCAATCGCTTCGTACGAAACCCCCGGCACGCCGGAGATGGGCCGCAAAGTCGCCGAGCTCGTGGGCGAGCACAACACGGTGCTGATGGAAAACCACGGCGTCGTCTCGTGGAGCCACACCATCGAGGACGCCTATTTCAAGATGGAGATCGTCGAGGCGTATTGCCGCACCGTGCTCGTGACAACGCAGCTCGGTGTGCAGCCGAAACAGTTTTCGCCGAAGCACCTGCAGGATCTGCTTAACATCAAAAAAACGCTCGGCGTTCCCGATCCGCGCTTCGGGCTCAAGGAGTGCGAACTGTGCGACAACGACGAATGGCGCCCCGGCGTCAGTTGCGCCGTGCCGGCATCCGGCGGCAACGCCAACAGCACACCGACAGATCCGCAGGCGGAGACGGTCGTGCAGGCGGTCACCGCCGAGATCATGAACCGGCTCAAGGGCTGAGCCGTTGCGCTTGGCCAAGCGGCCACGAAAATGAAATCGCTCGACGCCAAGCTCGCCGACATCCGGGCCAACCCCGGCTCGAGCAAGGCGTTCATCATCGCCGACGCCAAGGATCCCGACATGGCGTTCGGCGTCAGCGCGCCGGGCCACCGCCGCTACCTCTCTGCCAAGGGCGCGCACCCGGCCCGATTCTCGCCGGAACTCTGGACGCGCGACGAATTCGGCCACCGCAATCTTCCCGAGTTGCTCGACATCATCCGCGAAGTGGCCGCGCAGGGGCTGGTGGATATCGTGCTGATGTCGGCGCACGTCAACGAGCAACTCACCATCAAGGAGGGCCTGTTTCGCGACTCGCATATCACGCCGGCCGCCCGCGCCAACGACGCCACCGACGTCTGGGCCGCGCGCCACGGCAACTACTTGAGCCACGCCGCGCAGCCGTTCCGCTCGGCGAGCATCGACCACATCCAGTGCGGTAAACTGGACTGCGACCGCGACGACGGCGACTTTCCCGGCGCCAACCTTGGCCTCTACTCGATCACCTACCTCAACGACCTCGAGCGGGACAAGCGCACGCTTGAGGCGTTCCACGCCTTCCGCGAGGAGGCCGAGCGCAAGCGGTTCCGCTACTTCCTCGAAGTGTTCGATCCCAATGTGGACAGCGGCATCTTGCCGGAGAAGTTGGGCGAGTTCATCAACGACCAGATTCTGCGGACCCTCGCCGGCATCGCCGAGGCCGGTCGGCCGGACTTCCTTAAAATTGTTTATCACGGGCCGCGGTTGATGGAGGAGATTTGCCAGTACGACCCGAATCTCATCGTCGGCGTGCTCGGCGGCAGCGCCGGGACGACGTACGACGCCTTTCGGCTGCTGCACGATGCCAAAAAACACGGCGCGCGTGTGGCGCTCTACGGCCGCAAGATCAACAACGCCGAGCACCAGTTAGCGTTCATCGAGTTTTTGCGATTGATCGCCGAGGACACGGTCGGCCCCGAGGAGGCGGTACACGCCTATCACGGCGTGCTGCAAGGGAAGGGGATCACGCCCAAGCTTTCGCTGGAGCAGGACTTGGAGTTGACCGAGCAATCGATGCGCTACAGCGACACCGGCGGTAAGCCAAGCGTGGCCATCCGCAACAACCCCTTGGCCAAGCACAAGCCGCGGCCAAGCGCCACTTGGCCGACCAAGCCCGGCGGCACGCCCGACTTCGCGTCGATGACCCCCGCCCAGCGCCTGTCCTACCACACCGCCCGGCTCAAACGGTGACCGAGCTTGGCCAAGCGACAAAAAAAGGGCGGCCTTCCGACCGCCCTTCGAAATATATCGACCGCTAATTATTCTTTTTGTTCCTCAATGGCGACCGGTTTGTAACCGCCGATGCTCTTGAAGTAAACTATGAGCAGCAGGTAGATCACCGCCATGGCCGCCGGGATAAATGAGTCAGCTTTGAGTGTTCTCCGGTCGCCCTCGATGAAGGCAGCTTGCACCGCCTTCTCATCATCAGTCGGTGTTTCTTTCTTCCCGATGGCATCCAGCTTTTTGAGATCCAGACCGTTTACTTCACTCAGGAAAAGCCACTTGCTCGGAGTCTCGGCCTTGTACTCTGCGTAGAGCGCAGGGTTGGTTTCGTTCAATGCCTCACTGGAGAAGCGATCTTTGGCGTAACCCAATCCCGGGGAACCCAGCAGCCCCGATGACATCATCCCGATGCCGCCCATGATGCTGATGGCGATGGCGCCGGAACGCGGGAAACGGTCGGATGCAACAGCGAGCATGGTTGGCCAAAAGAACGTCTTGCCGAAGCCGTAAATGGTCAGGGCGATTATGGCACCTGTAAAGGCAGTAGCTTCACTGACCAAGTTCAGCCCAATACATGCCAGCGTGGCGCAGATGAACAGCAGCATGACGGGTTTGATCTTGAGGGTTTTCTCCATCCAATTTGCGCAGAAACGTAGTCCGAACATGCAAGCTGACGTCCAGATAAACAGGATTTTACCCTCCTCGGAACTCAGCATGTTGCCCATGATGTTTTGGATCCAGCCATCTGTGCCCAACTCGACGGCACCCACGAGTGCGTGAGTGATGAACAGGACGAAAAGCAACCAGTGGCCGATTGAGAAACGGGTGATGACTGCAATCGCGATTAAGAGGGCCGCGCCGATTAGCCAGCCAACTAAAGAGTAATCAGCAGGCAGGATGCTCTGGAAAAATAGAACGAGCAGATAGCAGACCACAAGACCGCCAAGAATGCCGACTTCCTTAAACATTTCACCCAGGCTCAGTCCTTTTTGAGCGGCTTCAGATTTCGGGTATTTCTGCCCAATGAACATCAGCCCGTAAATCACGGTAGGGACAAGGTAGAGCGACAATTGGTATTGCCATTTCCAGTTGAACTTGTCGTCCAGCACCCAGCCGATGATGCCGCCTAAAACCAAGCCGGCTGGCCAGGAGGCGTGCAGGATGTTCAGGTAGTGATTTCGGTTATGAGGAAAGAGCGTGGCGACCAATGGGTTGGCTACTGCTTCCAGAGTGCCATTTGCGAAGGCGAAGATGAACATGCCCCAAGCTAGACTTAAGTATGCTGTATCTCCAGCGGTTGTAAACGTTACCACGGCAGACAGGAAATGGAGAATGAATGCCACGAAAACGAGTTTTCCATAGCCAATTTTGTCCACGACGACACCGCCGATGATGATTCCGAAGCAGAAACCAGAGAAGCCCATTCCTCCGATTGCCCCGAGTTGCGCCCCGGTGAAGCCGTACTCGGCTCCCCAGTTGTCGAAGATTCCGCCACGTATGGCGAACCCCACACCTGCTGCCAGAATGGCCATGAAACCAGCCCAAAGGAGCCGCTTAGCATTCACTTCACTTATGTTGTTTTCGTTGCTCATTATTTGTTTTGTGGTTCAGAAAAAAATTACAGGGTGAAGGTGGGGAGATCGACTCTTTGGCCGCCTTGCTCGGCGCTTTGGTGGGCGCAGATGCCGACGCAGGTCCAGTTGGCCGCTGTCTTGGCGTTGGGCCACGGGTCGCGGTCCTCGACCAGTGCGCTGAAAAATTCGTTGACCATGTGCGGGTGGCTGCCGCCGTGGCCGCCGCCCTGCACGAAGGAGAGGTGATCGGTGTCCTCTATGCTTTGGGTGAATTTCTGGATCGGCTCGGGCAGCAGATGCGCGAAGTCGGGCACCTCCACTCGCTCGGGAATCTCCGCCTCGGGCCGCTTGGCCACGTGCAGGATGTGCGGGTCGTTCTCGGTGAGCGTCCACTCGAAACTTTTTTTGGTGCCGTACACGTCGATGCTCTCGCGGTACTGCCGGGCGACGTCGTACAGGAATCGCCAGACGTGCGCGGAGAGGTCGCTGTCTTTGATTTTGATGTGGCAACTCTCGACGGCGAACTTGTTGCCGCTCTTTTGCGCGATGTCCTCCCGCACGGTGCCGCTGCCGAAACAGCTCACGTACTCGGCGAGGCCATCGACCATCCCGAGGCAGGGGCTGACGACGTGGGTGGCGTAGTGCATGGGAATCATCTCCTCCCAGTAGCTTGGCCAGCCGTCCATGTCCTGCGGATGACTCGCCGCGAGGTACTGCAGCTTGCCGAGTTCGCCCTTGTCGTAAAGCTCCTTGATGAACAGAAATTCGCGGCTGTAAACCACCGTCTCGGCCATCATGTATTTTAGTCCGGTTTCATTGACGGCCTGGCAAAGCTCCTCGCACTCGGCGATCGTTGTTGCCATTGGCACGGTGCACATGACGTGCTTGCCGGCGCGCAGGGCCTTGATGGATTGCGGCGCGTGATCGGGGATCGGCGAGTTGATGTGAACGGCATCAATCTCCGGATCGGCCAGCAGTTTGTCGTAATCCGTGTAGCGCTTGGGGATACTGAACTGGTCGGCCACGGCGTTCATCTTCACCTCGTTGCGCCGGCACACGGCGACGAGGTTGGCGTTGGGATGCGCCTGGTGGATGGGAATAAACTCTGCCCCGAAACCGAGGCCGACGAGGGCTATATTAAAGGTCTGTTCGCTCATTCAGCGTATGTCCGGTCACACACAACGGGCCGTGGATGTTGGGTTGCATCCATCAGGTCGCGGGGATGACACCCCGCAAGCTCCGGGCTGTCAACGCCTTTCCGGCAGAAAAACGGCTGGGATGGGAAGTGCCGAGATGCCAAAAAGCACACCCAAGCCGGGTGTGCATTTTGACGTCTTGGCCAAGCGGCACAGTTACTCGTCCTTGAAGAAACGCTCGAGGATGTCGTCGATCCGTTTGCTGGTCTCGCTTTTCGGCGCGAGCTTTTGAGCCTCGAGCAAAAGCTCCTTGGCCTTGGCTTTGTCGGTTTGGAAATGGATCGTGCCTTTGTAAAAAAGAGCTTCCTGCAGTGCGACACCGGTGGGCTTCTTTTCCGCGATGAGTTTGTCGATGGCGGCGAGGGTGTCTTCCGGCTCGCCGCGACTGCCGCGCATGGTTGCCTCGAGTTCGGCCTTGAACCCCACGCTGTTTTTGAGTCCGGCAAACTTGGCCTTGAGTCCGGCTTCGTTGTCGGCGTCCAACTCGATGATCTGCGACACCACGTCGCCGTAAGTCTTGAGCGCCATCTCGTCGTTCACGAGCGACAATCCCTCGGCGAGCAGCTTGGCCTTCTCCGTGCCGTCAGCTTTTTCGGCTTTGGCAAACGCCGCGTCGCGCTTGGCCAATGTGCCGAGTTGATCCTTCAAGTTGGCCACATATTTTTCCGCCGGGTCGCCGCTGTAGCCGACCGTCTCGTAGTACGGGCGGCCCTTGGCGTCGGCGAGGAAGATGGTCGGCACACCCTTGATGCCGTACTTGGCGCTCAAGGTTTTGTACTGCTCGATCTCCTCCGGCGTCTGCTTGGACTTGTCGCGCGGGCTGTCGAGCTTGAGCAGGACGAAGCTCTTGGGCATCTCCGTCTTGAAGACATCCTTGACCAGCACGTTTTTGTGCAGCGCCTTGCAGGGCGGGCACCAGTCCGAGCCGGTGAACTCCATGAGGATGCTTTTGCCCTCCTTGGCGGCCTGGGCCTTGGCTTTCTCGAAGTCCACAATCCAGCCTTCGGCGGCCTGTGCGGCGACGGTCAGGGACAGAATTGCAGCGGTTCCAACGCCCAAAAGGACGTTCCGAGGAATGAATCGTAGCGAGTTCATTGGCCGGCTTTGCTACGCCCGCAAAGGGGCTTTGGCAACCGTATATCGACAAAAAACAAAGTTTTTTTGCCCGGTTGAATTCTCCGGCAGTTTTTGGCAGTTTACCGCCAATGAGCGACGACAAAAAGAAAACCAAGCTCTACGGCGAGTCGATGGAAATGCTCGGCGAGGATTTGGGCGAGAGCAACGCCAAGCTGGGCGGCGAAGCCAAGAACGACGAACTTGGCCAGGCGGCAGCCGAGGCGATGCGGGCACTACTGAAAAACAAGAAGACCGACGAGGAAGATTAGTCTTGGGCCGCCTCGGGTGTCTCGCTGGCCGGTGCTTCCACGATGGGCGGTGGCGTCGGGACCACCGGCAGCGCACTCGCGCTTGGCCAAGCTTTGAACGAGAACAGCGCAAACATCGCCACCGAGCAGACCAGTTTGCCGACCACCCCCAGCGCCAAGCCAAGCACCGCGCCGACACCGGCCTTGGCCGATTCACGCGCCTCCCGCCCGAACGCCCACTCAAACCCCATCGCCCCGACGAACGGCCCCACGATCAGCCCGATCGGCGGAAACACAAACACCCCCACGATGACGCCAAGCACCGCGCCGACCATACCCTTCCACGTCGCGCCCAGTTTCTTCGCGCCGAGCAGCGTCGCCAGGTAATCTAGCCCGAGCGCCAGCAGCCCGAATATCGTCAGCCCCGCCACCCACCACCAGCCGACGCCGCCCTGCCCGGCAAAGTAAAGTTGATGCCCGACGGCACCGGCCAAAATCAGCGGCGTGCCGGGGATGCCGGGGATGAGATTACCCATCACACCGATGAACATAATCAGCAGCACGATGCCGTATCCGGTCCAGAGTTCGATCATGAATTCGTTTTCGTTTTTGCTTTGCGCAACTCTTGGAGCACCCGTTCAAAGTCGCTTGGCCAAGCGGCCTCGAACGTGAGCCGCTCGCCGTTGCGCGGATGAGTGAACGCCAGCAATCGCGCGTGGAGCATCTGCCGTTCGGCGCGCACGCCGGTGTCGCTCGCCAGTTGCGCCGTCGCCTTTGTGCCGTAAAGCGCATCGCCCACCAACGGAAAACCGATGTGCTTGAAGTGCACGCGAATCTGGTGTGTCCGCCCCGTGAACAGCGTTGCCTCAACGAGCGTGCAATTGGCCAGGCGCTCGACCACGCGCCAGCCGGTGCGGGCGTTGCGGCTCGCGCCGGGCTGCACCGACATCAGTTTGCGGTTCACGGGATGCCGCGCGATCGGCGCGTCGATCTCGCCCTCATCGTTGGCCAGCCGGCCGCAGACGATCGCGTGATACCGCTTGTCCACCTCGCGCTCCTTGAACTGCGCGGCCAGGCCAAGATGTGCCGCGTCGTTCTTGGCGGCGACGAGGCAGCCGGTCGTGTCCATGTCCAGCCGGTGCACGATGCCCGGGCGCACCACGCCGCCGATGCCGCTCAGGCTCCCGGCGCAGTGGTGCAGCAGCGCGTTGACGAGCGTGCCGCCCTCGTGCCCGTGGCCGGGATGGGTCGGCATGCCGGCCGGCTTGTTGACGACGACGAGGTCGTCATCCTCGAATAAAATATCGAGCGGCAAATCCTCCGGCTTGGCCTCGAGTTCCCTCGGCACCGGCCAGGTGACCTCGACCGTCTGGCCGGCGACGGGGTGCTGCGTCGGCTTGGCCGGTTTGCCATCGACGAGAATGCAGCCCTCGCGCATGAGCCGCTGGATGCCGCCGCGCGAGATGTGCGGCAGCCTCGTCGTGAGATACCGGTCGAGCCGCTCGCTGGTGAGCGTCTCATCGATCGTCACCACCGTCGGCTCCGGGGCGGCTTCGCCAGTTGAAAGTTCATCGTCCACGTCGCTGAGCCAAGTTGCCGACAACCCCCGCCCCGACACAAGCCAAAGCCGCAAGTGATCATTGCGCTTGGCCAAGGGCGGCGGTAGCTTCGCGGGCGTGAAAACCAAGGCGGCTGTTCTTCGGCAAATGGAGTTGCCACGCCCGTATGCGGAGTCGCGCCCGCTCTCGGTCGAGGAGGTGGATCTCGACGGCCCCGGCGAAAATGAGGTGCTCGTGCAGGTGGCCGGTGCGGGGTTGTGCCACTCCGACTTGTCGGTGATCAACGGCTCGCGCCCGCGCCCGGTGCCGATGGTGATGGGGCACGAGGCGGCCGGGATCGTCCGTGACGTTGGCCCCGGGGTGAAGGGGCTTGCGCCGGACGATCACGTGGTGTTTTCGTTCGTGCCGTGCTGCGGCGGGTGCCCGATGTGCGCCATCGGCCGGGCGCCGCTTTGCGAGCCGGCCTACGAGGCGGCGGTCGCCGGCCGGTTGTTGCACGGCGGGCGACGCTTCAGCGTGAGCGGCGGCGGGGAGGTCAACCACCACCAGGGCGTGTCCGGTTATTCGGAGTTCACCGTGGCCGCGCCGGAGTCACTGATAAAAATTGACAAGTCGTATTCGCTCGAGATGGCGGCGCTGTTTGGCTGCGCGGTCATGACCGGCGTCGGCGCGGTGGTGAACACGGCCAAGGTGCAGCCCGGCACGTCGACTGCCATCTTCGGCTTGGGTGGCGTGGGGCTGAGCGTGGTGCTTGGGCTGAGGCTCGCCGGCGCGTACCCGATCATTGCCATTGACCGATTGGAGAACAAACTGGCCCTGGCCAAGGAGGCCGGCGCGACGCATGTGATCAACGCTGCCGAGGCCGACCCGGTGGTGGCGCTGCGGGACATGACCGGCGGCGGGGCGGCGGATGTGTTCGAGGCGGTCGGCAGTGAGAAGGTGCTTGCCCAGGCGTACGCCGCCACGCGCAAGGGCGGTCGCACGATTACGGTTGGGCTGCCTGACCCGGCGCGCGAGTTGACGATCCCGGCGTTGTCGCTCGTTGCCGAGGAACGTCAACTCATGGGCTCGTACATGGGTTCGTGCGTGCCCAAGCGCGACATACCGCGCTTCATGCGACTCTACGCCGAGGGCCGGTTGCCGGTGGATGTTTTGAACAGTCGCTTCATCGAGCTCGAGCAGGTCAACGAAAGTTTCGACGCCCTTGCCCAAGGCGAAGTCGCCCGGCAAA
>Ga0208879_1002045_pt1 | contig 18309 bp, 8 predicted proteins | sample Knorr_S15_td_Bot_FD_185605 | JGI IMG/M metagenome (GOLD analysis project Ga0208879, IMG submission 185605) | Marine microbial communities from Southern Atlantic Ocean transect - Knorr_S15_td_Bottom_ad_5009_LV_A (SPAdes) (version 2) | ecosystem: Environmental > Aquatic > Marine > Oceanic | place... | reverse complement strand
TTATGCATTTATCAATTATCTGCTGGTAACAGTCACCCTTTTTTCTATGTTTTCTGATAGCCACCGTGATAATTTCCATTTCCGAATCCGCTAGTGGGCTGTAAATTGGTTTGCGTATATTCCGCTTCATGACGTCCTCGGTAATTAGCGCCATTTCCCACTGCTTCATTAGGACCTTCATGAGTGTTACTCGCGCCCTAAGACGCTTTTCGTGAACTCCAAAGGTGAACCATTCCCTTTCGCATTTTTCAATGATCTGCTCAAACGTGATGCCTTCGCCCGAATACGCGGCGATGCCGCCATAGACCGCCTGTAAATCATCGCCATATCGTGTTCGCAATAGTTCTAAATTTGTTCTCTTTATCTCATTACCATCCCCGTCTGTTCCATAAACTGGAATTTCTTCCACTGCGATTCTGACAAACTGTGGCAACAGTTTTTGATCTCTCTCTTGGTAAATATCCCGTGTGACCCGTGGGATGTGAAGGTTTAGGAATTCCTCCCGCAATTGCCGTGTTTCCAGATGGTCCAATTCCAACTTCATGATGTGATACATCGCCGGATAGTGTGCCTTCATTGTCTCCTCTGATGACATATATCCGGCGATTTTTCGGGCGTTTGAAATCATCGTCAGCAGGTGACCACCCGCCAGCATAGTATTGTCGTAATAACGAACACCGATATTCGTGGGTAACAAAAAGGGATTGGTGATGCTCTGTCGGAGACTGCCGCCGCCAAACCGAGTGCCGATGTTGACGCCGTTGTCACCGATAACCGACATCCGCTGGCCGTCAATAGTTCTAGTTGGCTCATAATCAAGCAACCGATTAATCTTAGCGTTAAAAATGAATTCACTGATCAACCAGCGACGGTCCACCGTGAAACCCATCTCGGCTATATACTCACCGGAGAATAGCTTCTCGTGATCGACATAATTTCCGTAACCCGGTAACCGTAACTTGTCTTCGAGTTTGGACGCGTTGTATCTATTAAGCTCTGCCGACACCCAAGCTAACAATTTCGCACGCCCCGCCGCCGTAGGTTGTTCTTCGTCCTTGGGCGGCATCGACTCAAAAAAGATCTGTGTCTGAGCTTTGTTCAAAAGGTCCAACCGATCATCCCTCGATAGGTCCGCAATATTGTCCAAACGAATATTGCCCTCCTGAGCCTCGGCATTGTGGCAAACCACGCAGCGGTTATTCAGGACAGTTTCAACCGCGGTCGGAATCACGAAAGCCTCAACGCCGACCGGTTCTTTTTCAGCAGAAAGCCATTGAACTCCGTTCGCAATTGCTGCGACACAAACGACCAACAAAAGCATGGTGTGAAATCTACTCATGTAGTACTTTCGCGGGATTCGCGAGTTAAAATTAAACGCATTAAAAGTCCACGGGCGCGCTGGAGATTTGGATTATACCCGAACCTGCCATATTGAGAGAGTCCGAATACGATAATTCCGCCCGAAACCGGATATTGAACGACCAAAATACCCAATTGCCAGGTAGTTCCTGCTGAAGCTACTCGACGGGCAAGAACTGAATGGCGTCCACAATTACATATTTACCTTCGGTGCCTTGAGTATTAATCGTGACCGACCCCGACGTCCCCTGATGGAACCGATACGTTCCCAACGGACGGAACAGCTTTTCAATAGGGGCTGGTTCTCCCTCGTTCACCTTCACCACAGTCACACCGTCAGCGTGACGGATAGTAACCGGCACTCCGTTAGCTCGTCGAACATTCGAATTGTGGGACATGCGAACTTGGTAGCGACCAGCCTGCGGCAAATTGGGGGTGAACGTGGCCGACTTTTGACCCTTCCCTTCCTTCATATCATGAATGTAACTCGCACCGACAAAGGGAGGAGTATGTACAGAATGTTGCCAGATGCCGATCAGTTTTGCGTTCACATCGTCCACTACAATACCTGGAAGCTTCTTGATATCCGGGACGATAAAGCGAATCATCTCCGGTTTGTCGACCTGCTCAGGCTTTGGCAGCGACGGCGGTTCCGTACCAAGAAAAAGTGCAATTAGCCCAAGTATAAAAGATAACTGAAACTTTACAAACGTCACTGCAGATACTCCAGCACCCCTCAAGGGGCGAACAACTTCTTAGTGAACCTAACGCTCAACAGCGCGATTAAATAATCAGTGATGGCTCGCAAAGCGGCCGTCAGCCATAAATTTTGGCATTAAGCCAGTAGCTCATGAATGACTTCGCCAGCCACATCGGTCAGCCGGAAATCCCGACCATTGAACCGATAGGTGAGTTTCATATGGTCGATTCCCAACAAGTGTAAGATTGTCGCGTGCAGGTCATTAACGCCGAGTCGTTTTTCAACGGCCTTATATCCGAATTCATCGCTAGCGCCGTATCGAATACCACCCTTAATTCCGCCACCGGCCATCCACATAGTGAAGGCATGCGGGTTATGATCTCGACCTAGCGATCCCTGAGAATCAGAAGTTCGACCAAACTCGCCTCCCCATACCACGAGGGTCTCATCAAGCATCCCTCGTGCCTTGAGGTCCGCCAGCAGCGCTCCAATCGGTTGGTCGACACTTTTTGCGGCAATTTTATGGTTAGCACCAATATTACTGTGACCGTCCCAAGGTACATCGTCGACTCCACCGCCACCCCCATTGGTTCCGGCATAGAGTTGAACAAACCGCACGCCGCGTTCAATTAATCGGCGGGCTGAAATACACTGTTTGGCGACTAATTCAGTCTCTTTTTGATCAACACCATAAGATTTATGAGTGGCCTCGGTTTCCTGACTAATGTCCAAGGCCTCGGGGGCCGCTTCCTGCATTCGATACGCCAGCTCAAAAGATTCTAGCCGAGCAGCTAGATCAGCTTCGTGCGGCCGCAGTTCTTGATGTTTTTGATTCATCAACCTTAGCATGTTAAGTTGGGAACGCTGCTGTTCTTTCGACATGCCGTCGATTCTTGTCAGATTATCTATGGGCGTAGCACTGCGGCCATCAATGGATGTCGGTTGAAAGACTTTCGGCAAAAAACCGGGCGACCAGATTGGTTTTCCGCCACGCGGCATAGCGCCACGCATCACCACAAAGCCAGGTAGGTTTTGATTTTCAGAACCAAGGCCGTATGTCACCCAAGAACCCATACAAGGGCGCCCCTGCAGGAACATGCCGGAGTTCATCTCCAACATGGCTGGAGTATGATTATTGGATTGCGAAAAACACGAATTCATGATCGCCATCTCATCAACATGGTCGGCAATATTCGGAAATACTTCTGAGACCCAAGCACCAGATTCACCATGTTGTCTGAACTTAAAAGGAGATCTTAATAGCTTTCCGCTGGTGGTAAAGAAACCAGTTTTTGGATCGGCTCCCGCTAACTTCTGGCCGTCCCGTTTTTGCAGTTCCGGTTTGTAGTCAAAGGTGTCAACCTGCGAAGGACTGCCGGGCATGAACAACCAAATCACCGCTTTTGCTTGGGGAGCAAAATGCCGTGTCCGGGGCTGCATTAACCGCGGGACCTCCGCTGCATTTGCCGTTGAGAGCAAGCCTTGATCGTTTAACAAACTGGTAAGTGCAAGTGATCCACACCCCAGTCCAGCATTTCGCAGAAACGACCTTCTCGATCGAAAATCAAAAGTATTATTCGGCATAATAGGTGGTCCTGATAGTAAACCTGATCTAATCGATAAAGAGAAATTCATTGAGGCAAAGCATTAACTGGCAATAATCTACAACCGCCTGATTCATGGCTTTATCTGAGTCGCCATATGACACAGCCTGATCTGCGATAAAATCGCTCATATACTTTTTTTCACTAGCTGTTGGAGTGCGTGAAAGCGCTAAAGCGTACGCTCGATCCACAACTTGTTCTCTCGTCGTTTCTGATGCGGTATAAATACGTTGGGCAAACTTTTCAGCCAACTGCCTAGTCAGTGGCGAGTTCATTAGGGCCAGGGCCTGCGGTGGAACCGTGGTCACATCGCGATGCCCGATGCTTTGAATCGAATCGGGCGCGTCAAAGAGCTGTAAAATAGGAATTAAGTTGCTTCGCTTGACGGTTAAGTAAATACTCCGTCGTGGATTGGCTTGATCAAGCGAGCCTTTGCCAAACATTGTTATGTCAAGCGATCCACTCACGGCAAGCAAGGTATCACGAATGACTTCGGCCTCTAGGCGGGTGGCTCCTCGTCTCCACCAGAGTGAATTCCCGGGATCGATCTTCGTCGCGCGTTCATTGTCTTCGCCGGTTTGCCGGTAAACCGCGCTCTTCATAATTATCTGATGGATAGGCTTAAGCTGCCAATCATTACGAATCAATTCGGTTGCCAAGTAATCCAGCAATTCAGGGTGTGTGGGAGCAGCGCCCTGACTGCCGAAATCGCTAGGCGTGCCGACAATTCCACGCCCCAAATGGTGTTGCCAAAGTCGATTGACAATAACACGAGCCAGTAAATATCCCGCGCCATGATGTTCGTCAGTTAACCAATCCGCCAATGCTACACGCGGCGGTAGTTGCGCTGGTGTTGCTACATCAGACTCACCTGAGGTCAACCAATCCTTCTCCGTCTGATCACTTGCCGTGAGTACGCGCAAGAAACCTGGGGACGCCAGGCCCTTCTTGGCATTCGAGTTGCCTCGCGCTAAGAAGTAAACTTTACGCGTATCCGCTCCGAAATTATAAGTCGCACCGTTCTTCCTAGACGCATAGATTTTTGTGATCTTAGGTTTGGGTTGCTGTTTCAGATGTTCCCGCTCGGTTTCATCCAGTTTCGCCCAATCTGCATCTCGCGGAGAATACCATTTCAACAATTCCTGCTTTTGTTTGTCGTTGCGTTTGTCTGCGGCAATACCAATGATGTCTCGGATATTTTTTGGAATGGCTGACTTTGTGCTAAAATAGAAGCCTGAAGGACCAGAGGCATTTACAATCTTGATCAACAAATCGTTGCGGCCTGCATTTAGTTGCAAGGTTACTTTGTCCTGATCGGCAGCTACGCCGCCCGTCACTTCTTTGGCGAGGACTTGTTTGCCGTTGAGAAACACCTTGATTGCGTCGTCTCGGCCCAGTGAGATTTCTAATGGACCTTTTTGAACTACCTCAATTGTACGGTACAGATAGTTGGCACTATTATCGCCACTAAACGTATTGTGGATTTCACCGTCAGCCCAATCAGGTTGGGGAACCCATTTCAGTTTCTCATAGGTTGCCTTTAGGTCAACTTTATTTTCGGGGGCGAAGGCTTCGGTATATGCTTTCTTAAAGTCGACCGCGGTAAATGGACCGATGGTTTGCCAAACTCCAAGTTTTTCACTGGCCGGTGGATCCGAATCAGATTTCAACCACTCATTGAGCCGCAGTGTTAATTCAGAATTTTCAAAGTTGACCCGAGCATCTACCAATGGCTTGTGGGCAGCGTCAAATGCATCCTTAGCCGCTTTAGTTCCCGCCGGATCCGGATCATAGTCAAAATCTTGAAATCCAGTTTCTGCAAAACACGCCGTGAAACGATAATAATCGTCGGTGGGGAGCGGATCGAACTTGTGATCATGACAACGAGCACAACCAATGGTCAGCCCTAGCATGGAGGTACCAATCGTACCTACGATATCATCCAATTGCTCGTATCGACTTCGCTCTCGTTCTTTCTGGGTTTGCTGTGAAGTGAATGTTCCCGCCGCCAAAAAACCTGTTGCGGCTTGTGACTGGTAATCGTTCGGTGCAATCTGATCGCCAGCAATTTGCAAGCGGACAAATTCGTCATAAGGCATATCTTGATTTAGCGCCTTAATCACAAAGTCTCGATAATGAAAGGCGGCCGCCCTATCTTTGTCAAATGCATAACCGTTACTTTCTGCAAAGCGTGCCAAGTCAAGCCAATGCCTACCCCAACGTTCACCATAATGCTGCCCAGCCAGCAAATGATCAACTAAAGCTTCGAAAGCATCCGGAGCCGTATCGTTGACAAAGTTTTCCACCTCCGTTGGACTGGGAGGAATCCCCCACAAGTCAAAATATGCCCGGCGTATCAATGTATGACGACTCGCTTCTCGATTGGGCTCAAGTCCATTTTCATCCAATGCGGCGTAAATATATCGATCAATATTATTGCGAATCCAAGGCGATTCTAAATCAGCAGGAGGATTGGATTGCTGAAGTGGTTGAAATGACCAGAAACCACGCCCCGCTTCAATGTCGATTTCCATCTTTTCAATATTGGTAGTTGGTTCCTGGCGTGGATCCGGTGCCCCCATTTCAACCCACTTTATAAAATCAGCTATGACTTTCGACGGCAACTTGGTATCTGGTGGCATATTGAAGGCATCGTGCTGAATAGCTTTGATCAGCAAACTAGTTTCGACCTCACCAGGAACAACTGCTGGTCCGCTTGCGCCTCCTTTGCGAATGCCAGCTTTCGTGTCGAGTAGTAATTCACTCTCTAAATTATCGTTGAGCAGCGCCGCACTCGAATGGCATTCATAACAGTGCTTGACTAATACAGGACGTATCTTTGTTTCAAAAAAACGAAGGCCCTCGACTGTAGGGTCTTGAGCATTTAGAAGAGAGTTAACCAATGCACAAAAAACAGTTGCTAGGATAAATCGATACATGGATTGAGCTTTGCGGGGGCAGGAAATAGCGAAAATTCAAGTTCTAAATTTTCCGAAATTGGAGGTGGTCGGACGCGACATAAGCACGGCGGGAATTTGAGGGAGGTAACTACATTATCATGCTATACGAATAACTCACCATCCGCCACAAGTCAAGTAAACGGCTCTCGGCGCACCGATTTGTAAGCGCCGATAATAGTTATTGTCACTCGTACAGTCGATGCCATTTTGTAGGCAATACGGTGTCGGTCCTTAAATCTAAATCTCCCGCGTGCCACATGCTAGATTATATGTGTCAGGATTAACATTTTTCAGGGCCAAAATCATATAATCAGCGAATCTATAGGAAACATACAGTTGAAACGCCCTTCTTACATCTTGATTGCATTTGGTACGGTTCTTTGCGTGGCCGCGACCCTCATTGTTCTTTCCGGTAAATTGGACCGGCTTTCTAATGACGGAACCGCTAATTCCAAGGTCGCCTTACAGTCGATTGCGTTGTATTGGCTACTGGGTGTCGCGCTGGTGTTACTGGTGGCCAAGCGTGACCGTTATTGGAAACAATACCTGCTAGGTATATTCTCCGCTGTGATTTGTATTGTTTGTCTGGAACTTGCACTGAGGTCCCTGTCGCCGGCATTAGCACTGCGAGAATTTCACTTTTTGAGGTCTGCACAGCACCATCACGAATTAATGCCCGATACACGGTATCATCTTGGACGATTTGAAGGCGAAGATATCGTTGTCCAGACCAACGAGGACGGACTACGCAGTACTCACAGTCGAGAGGAATTTTTGACGTTCGATAGACGCATCGTTTGCCTAGGAGATTCTTTCACGTTTGGTGCATGGGTTCAGGATGCGGCAGCTTATCCACAGATACTAGAATCGTTACTTCAGGAGACGGCCGGAGACCAGTCTGTCGGAGTGCTTAATGCAGGAATCCTCAGTTACTCGCCGCTCCTGGAAGAGCAGTTGCTCGAACACGTAGTAAAACACTACAGACCCCAGGTGGTTACGTTGATGCTGGATTGCACGGATGTGGGCGACGATTATCACTATTCACTCGAATATGATCCGCAGCAACCGGGCGGACCATTTAGTGGTCCGTATGTCACCAAACCAAAACCGCATTTTGGCGCATTGTGGCGGTTTGCCAAACCACTCCACCCTACTATCCTAGCGCCGTTTAAACTACTCGACCGACTTGGAGGTGGCTATCAACCATTGGATCCATTTGATTACTATAAATTCAAACTACAGGTCGCTGGACAGGTTGAAACGGAACGGTTTTTCATCTACCGGCATCCCTTGGATGTGACCCGCCAATATTTCGACGCTACCTGGGATACAATCAATCGCATTGCTGAAAGGTGTCGCCAACTGGATGCGGAATTTATTCTATATGTTGCACCAAGATACCATCATTGGAATGCGAATGAGTCTCCGGAGAACTGGGAGACCTTTGCCTATGGATTAGAGGAGCCCTATCAATTCGAAATTTTTAAGTATTTCGATTCCAAGATTGAGTCTGCGCCCTTTAAAATCGTGAACATGCTGCCGGCATTCCAAGCAACCCAAGAATATCCCTTAGTTTTCCGTACTGATCCACACTGGAATCCCCAAGGGAACCGTTTTGTTGCCCAGTTGCTACAGCAATCTTTGGAAGTCAGCCAAGCGAAAGCGTCGTCGCAAAATTGATTTTCGCCTTGCGCCCAAGCACCTCGGACGCCGGCATTGTGTTTTATTTGCTTTGATTGAAGCGGACATCGAACGTTGAATTACTTCATTACGCGCATGTCGTGTAATCGTTTTGAATATGGTATAAATTTGCTAACCCTGTTGCAGGAAGTGTATTTATCACGTCGGAGACAGTAACGCCCATTTTGTCACACGAGCAAGCTCGCGGTCGCGTTTGCATGAATGTTATTTTCATTCATGCCCAAATTTCACCTCAATTTAACCATCCGCCAGGATATACGGAAAATAATTTCATCATGACTAACTCGCTTCGACCCATGACGGCCCTTAAATTATGCGGTTCCATTCTATTATGTCTGTTTGCATCTTTGCTTTCTTTTTCCTCTTTGGTTGCTCAGGACAAAACTGGTCAGAACAAAGCAACCCCGGTCAGTCACATCAAAGTAGCGACTGGTTTCAAAGTCGAACTATTGTATTCAGTTCCCGCCAAGGATCAGGGCTCGTGGGTAAACCTGTGCGTTGACAATAAGGGGCGAATAATTGTCAGCGATCAATTTGGTGGTTTATACCGAATGCAACCGCCAGCGGCCGGAACTCCGCTAGATCCGACAACTATCGAGAATGTCCCAGCACCGATCCGAGCCGTCAATGGAATGGTCTGGGCATTCGATGCACTCTATGTCGGCGTAAATGACTACGAACAAAAAATCTCGAGTGGGCTTTATCGGCTTACGGACAGCACCGGAGATGACCAGCTCGACAAGGTTGAACTCTTGCGGGAAGTTAAATCTCGCGGCGACCATGGCGTACATGCCGTCGTACCCACGCCGGATGGAAAATCTCTTTTTCTAATTACAGGAAACAATTCCAAACCACCTCTGATTGAATCCACGTCACCCGTCACTCAGGTTTGGGGCGAAGATCATTTACTTCCCAGCATGCCTGACGGACGTGGTCATAATCGTGGCGTTCTAGCTCCCGGGGGGATCATCTATAAAGTCTCTCCTGATGGCAAACAATTTGAGGCCTATGCCTCTGGGTTTCGCAATATCTTCGGAGCCGCGGTTAATCGTGACGGCGAACTCTTTACGTACGATGCGGATATGGAGTACGACTTCAATACACCCTGGTACCGACCAACACGAATCTGTCTGGTTACCAGTGGCGCAGAATTCGGCTGGCGAAACGGTGCGGGGAAACGACCAGTATTCTATCCCGATAACCTGCCGGGCGTTTTGGATATCGGTCCCGGGTCCCCGACCGGAATGACCTTCGGCTACGGTGCTAAGTTTCCCGCTAAGTATCAAAATGCGCTGTACGCGTTGGATTGGAGCTGGGGCAAACTCTATGCGGTTCACCTGAAATCCGATGGGTCGGGTTACACCGCCACAAAAGAAGAATTCGTCACCGGAGCGCCGCTGCCAATCACCGATGCCATGATTCACCCTGGCGATGGTGCCATGTACTTTACTATTGGGGGACGGCGTGTGCAGTCCGGCCTCTACCGAGTCACGTATGTAGGGGACGAGTCCACGATCCCCGTATCTGCCAAACCAACAGTCACTTCCTCCCGCGAAACGAGGCATATGCTTGAGGCTTTTCATGGCGAACCAAACCCGCGCGCTCTAAACGCAGCGTGGCCCCTGCTGGATCACCAGGATCGCTTAATTCGCTGGGCCGCCCGCATGGCTGTTGAACACCAACCCACGGAACAGTGGGCGGAACGAGCGTTGCTAGACGACAATCCAAACACCCAAGTTGAGGCCTTGCTTGCATTATGTCGCATGACGGGAATTTGTCCCCAACATCGAACGGATCAATCACCTGCCGTCGACGAATCCATGGGACGGAAATTGATCCAGGCACTGCTGGCCGTAAATACTGAAAAGTTGAAACCCGCCCAGCAATTGACTCTTATACGCACCTTGCAGATTACGCTCGTTCGTTTTGGTCGCCCCGACCCAGCAATTGTTTCCAAGCTGAACCAGAAATTGGATCCGCTGTTTCCCGCAGATACGTTCGAAGAAAACTGGCTGTTGTGCGAAACCCTGGCCTGGCTAGAATCTACTACCGTTGCCGCTAAAACTCTAACGCTCATGGAAAACGCTGCGACGCAAGAAGAACAACTTCAATATGCCCGTTGCCTGCGTTTGCTACGAGCAGGGTGGAGTACAGAATTGCGTACTCAGTACTTCAACTGGTTTCTCAAAGCTGACAGTTATCGCGGAGGGGCGAGTTTTGATATTTTCCTGAAATTTATTCGTGATGATGCCGTCGCGTCGCTAGATACAGATTCCAAAATATCTCTCGCAACGTTATTGGCTACGAAACCTGTGCGCAAATCCGTCATTGAGAACTTAGGAGCGATATTCGAAGGTCGCGATACGCACGACTGGAGTCTCGACACTCTGTCGGCTGCCGCAAATTCAGATTTGAAAAACCGTGATTATAAAAACGGAAAACGCATGTTCGCTGCCGCGGCCTGTTACGCCTGCCATCGATTTAACAATCAAGGTGGGATTACCGGACCCGACCTGACGTCCGCCGGGCGACGTTACTCTCCTCATGACTTACTTGATCAGATTATTAATCCAAGTAAAGTCATCAATGAACAATTCACTGCTGTCGTTGTCATTACCGATGCTGGGATCATTCACACGGGAGTCGTCGTCAATCTGAATGGGGACAGCCTGATGCTCAACACCGATCTTACCAATCCCAACCAACAAGTCCGACTGAACCGCAATGAAATTGATGAGATCAATATTTCAAAGGTATCGCCGATGCCAAAGGGGCTCCTTGCTAAAATGACCAAGGAAGAAATACTGGACCTCGTAGCCTATGTCATTAGCGCGGGTGATCCGCAACATAAATTGTTTAAATAAAGAGTTATTTGATATGGGACGCGTCTTCTTCTTTGGTATTTTGATCCTCGGGCTAAGTGGCATAAACTCGGCACTAGCCGCAAAACCAAATATTGTACTTATCTTTATTGATGACCTCGGTTGGGCGGATATTGGCTGTTACGGCAATGACTTTGTTGATACCCCACGGATCGATCAGCTTGCTGCGGAAGGTCTCAGGTTCACGGATTTTTATGCCGCGGGCGCGGTTTGCTCACCCACTCGATGTGCTGTGCAATCAGGCCAAAATCAAGCACGGATCGGAATTACCGCACATATTCCCGGTCATTGGCGACCCTTTGAACGTGTCATTACACCGCAAACAACCATGGCGCTACCACTCGATACCGTTACCATCGCAGAAAATTTAGCCCAGAGCGGTTATGAGTCTGGATATGTTGGAAAATGGCATCTTGGCAATAGCGCCTCCTTTCAGCCGGACAGCCAGGGTTATGGCCTGTCGGTAGTTATCGCGGGACCACATCTGCCAGGAAAGTTTCGAGTTTTGGGTGATTCCGCACGCAAGCCCAAGCCAGATCAATATCGAACCGATTTTGAGAGCGACATATGTGTTGACTTCATCAACGCCAATAAGGACAAACCGTTTTTCCTGATGCTGTCACCATTCGCGGTCCACATCCCACTGGGCGCCATGTCCGAAAAGGTTGCTAAATACCGCGCAAGACAAACCGAGCAGAATCGACAATTACCTCACCCCGTCTATGCTGCCATGATTGAACACTGTGATGATATGGTGGGGAGAGTTGTCGACGCAGTGGAAGCCAACGGATTAACAGACAATACAATGATCATATTCACGTCCGATAATGGCGGACTTCAACGCCGCTATGATTACCGCGAACAAGCGGATGACGTTGTGGCCAGCATGGCTCCGCTCAAGGGTGAAAAAGGGGCATTACATGAGGGCGGGGTTCGCGTACCCTTGATTATCAAATATCCACCTTTGACCCGTGCTAATACCGTTTGCGCCGAACCAACAATCAGTTATGACTTTTATCCCACATTCGCCGAATTGGCGGGCGCACCCCTTCCGGTCAATCAACCGATAGATGGTTTGAGCCTGATCCCCCTGCTAAAAACCCCCACAGCGCAGTTGTCCCGAAACGCGCTGCATTGGCACTACCCCCATTACCATCATGACCGCCCGGCAAGTAGCATCCGCGCACGCGACTGGAAACTGATCGAGTATCTGGATGGGACGGGCGATGTGGAATTGTACAGACTGGCTGACGACCTCGGAGAGAGCCGCAATCTCAATGAGATGTTCCCCGGCCGCGCAGCTGACCTTAAAAAAAAGCTAAATCAATGGCGTATTTCCGTTGGTGCCCGTATTCCCATCGTCAACCCCGCTTACGACGCTGAGCGTGCTCACCAATGGTGGAGCATGCGATCTGGCAAACCGGTGGACAGCGACAGTCGCAAACGTTTTCCGACAACCGAATTGGCTCCCTGATTTTCGCCTCGTCAACGGATACGGAAACACGCTACACCACTCTGGGACCACCTCTTTTCAAGGACAGACAGCCGTTGTATATATAACAGGCAGTACACACTACGCAACGCAGAATACGACTGGAGAGAAAATGAACAGCGAAAGTAAGTGCCCGATGTTAAACCCGTCACAGCGACATACGGCGGCGGGTGGCCTGTCCAACCGGGACTGGTGGCCAAATCAGTTAAATCTGCAAATGCTCCACCAAAATTCTCAGCTGTCTAGTCCGATGGGCGAAGACTTCGCCTACGCTGAGGAGTTCAAAACTGTCGATTTAGAAGCGTTGAAGGTCGATATATTTGAGTTGATGACGACATCTCAGGAGTGGTGGCCCGCCGACTACGGCCACTACGGCCCGTTCTTTATCCGCATGGCATGGCATAGTGCAGGTACATACCGTATCGCCGACGGACGCGGCGGCGCGGCAAGCGGAACACTACGTTTTGCTCCATTGAACAGCTGGCCCGATAATGTGAATCTCGACAAAGCCCGACGGTTACTGTGGCCGATTAAACAAAAATACGGGAGAACACTTTCTTGGGCGGATCTGATGGTCTTCACCGGAAATTGTGCGTTGGAATCGATGGGACTCGAGACCTTCGGTTTCGCCGGCGGACGTGAAGACGTGTGGGAACCTGAATTGGATATTTCATGGGGTCCTGAAAGTGAATGGCTTGGAGATGAACGCTATAGCGGAGACAGAGATCTTGCTGATCCACTGGGAGCGGTTCAAATGGGTCTGATCTATGTGAATCCCGAAGGCCCTAACGGTACTCCGGATCCACTTGCCTCAGCCATCGATATTCGTGAGACCTTCCGCCGTATGGCAATGAATGACGAAGAGACCGTGGCACTGATAGCCGGGGGTCATACTTTCGGAAAAGCCCATGGTGCCGCCGACCCGGACGACTATGTTGGTCCGGAACCAGAAGGTGCCAACCTCGACGACCAAGGACTGGGCTGGAAAAACTCCTTCGGTACCGGCAATGCCGGCGATACGATTAGCAGCGGCCTAGAGGGTGCCTGGACTACCGAACCTGCAAAATGGGATAATAACTATTTTGACAACCTATTCGGGTACGAGTGGGAACAGGTTCAAAGCCCTGCCGGCGCTACGCAATGGACTCCTACGGATGATTCCGCACAGGGTACGGTGGTCGACGCTCACGATCCGGATAAAAAACATGCCCCGATGATGTTTACGACGGACATGGCATTGAAATTGGATCCGGTTTACGGACCCATTTCAAAACGCTTCCACGAGAACCCTGCCGAGTTCGCAGACGCGTTTGCCAAAGCATGGTACAAGCTAACCCATCGTGATATGGGTCCAGTCTCGCGCTGTCTGGGATCCCTTGTACCGGAACCGCAATTGTGGCAAGATCCCGTTCCGGAACTGACTCATGAAACGATCTCGGATCAGGATGTCGGCGATCTCAAGGAGCAGATCCTTGCGTCCAATATTTCCCTTTCACAACTGGTCTCCACAGCTTGGGCCTCGGCGACCACTTTCCGTGGCACGGACAAAAGAGGGGGTGCAAACGGAGCACGCGTACGACTCGCGCCCCAGAAGGATTGGGAAGTGAATAGCCCCGCGCTGCTTGCCGAGGTACTGCAGGTTTTGGAAGGCATACAGGCGACCTTTAACAGTGCCCAATCCGGTGACAAACGAGTTTCCTTGGCAGACTTAATCGTACTGGGAGGATCGGCTGCAATCGAAAAAGCGGCCAAACAGGCGGGCAATGACATCCAGGTACCCTTTACCGCGGGACGAACGGATGCTTCTCAGGAACAGACGGATGTCGAGTCATTTGCGGTCCTGGAACCGATTGCAGATGGATTCCGAAACTATGCCGGAAGCGACCAAGGTTTTCCGCCAGAGGAGTTGCTGATCGACCGAGCTCACTTGTTGACGCTGACAGCTCCGGAAATGACGGTTCTTGTGGGTGGACTGCGAGTGCTCAACGTCACGGCTGGGGATTCGGGCCTGGGTGTATTCACAAAGAGTCCGGAAACGTTGACCAATGACTTCTTTGTGAACTTACTGGATAACAGTATCGAGTGGAATAAATCGTCAAAGTGTGAGCATTTCTACGAGGGCTGCGATCGCGGTACAGGTGAGGTCAGGTGGATGGGTACGGCCGTGGACCTCGTATTTGGATCCAATTCCCAACTGCGCGCCGTTGCGGAAGCGTATGCCTGTGACGATTCACAGCAAGCGTTTGTGGGTGATTTTGTGGCTGCCTGGAACAAGGTTATGAACCTTGACCGATTCGACCTTTAGACGTGATACAGTTTCGAAAAGAGCCGGATAATGGGGATTAGAACTCCCACAACAGAGGTACATAATCATGCAATTCGTACCGTGATCTGATAAGTTGGTTGATTGTGGTCTCTACAAGATCACGTTAGAAATTGACCATGTACCAGTTTAGGTGAGGATATCGTGATTATAAAAGTAACCCGACGGGTCGTTGTTATTCTATTGGCGCTGGGCGCATTTCTAGGCCTGGGACGAAAACGTTCCCAAGCGGTGCCGGCTGATGACAGATTAAAACGAATCGAGCAGTGGGACCGTACCCACGATCGCGTTTGGATAGGGGGCGAGTTTTGGAGCAATCCCATGGAGGATTGGCGTGTGCAGGATGGCTGGGTTCAGTGCCAAACCACGGCCGGCAATCGAAGTATCCATTCCGTCACGCGCCAACTGACGGATCCGGGATCGCCTTTTGTTATGTCCGTTGAATTGTCCCAGTCTGCGCCGATCGACAACGACGGGGGAGCCGGATTTCGGATCGGAGTTCGTAGTGACCTGAACGAGTACCGCTCCAACTGTTTTGCCAAGAACGGTTTGAATGCGGGACTTGTCGGCAATGACCTAATACTGGGCAAAGCGAGAAAACCACTTAAGGACAAGCGCGCGAATTCACACGTGCTGTTGACCCTACAAGGAAAGACACAGGAAAACACCTGCCTGCTGACATTGACCGCCCGTGATGCTACCAACGGCAAGGAAGTTGGACTCGTGCAGCAGTCCGTGCCTCTGGACACGTTAAAGGGCAACATCGCGTTGGTTAGCCATTATCAGGGAACCCAACGTCGTGTTGCCACACCGGGCTACCGTTTTCGAAATTGGAAGATCGGCGGTACGGCCATCACGCACCGGCCAAAACAGACTTTTGGACCACTGCTCTGGACAATGTATTCGTTAAGTGACTCACGCGGTAAGGATGGGTTTGTTCTCAAGTTAACCGCGCTTACGGGACCGCTTGGAAAAGATGATAACCAGGAAGTAGAACTACAGGTTAAGCGACTGGACGAATGGGTGACTTTGGGAAAAGCCAAGCTGGATCGCGAAGCGTGGACCGCGACATTTCGTATCGCCAACTGGAATGAGAAGGAGGCAACGCCCTACCGAGTGATTTACGAACAGTCATTCAAAGAAGGTGATCCAATTGCCGACCACTGGCACGGATCGATTCGTTCGAATCCGATGGGAAGGCCGTTGCGATTAGCCGCGCTTACCTGCCAAAACGACTATGCTTTTCCCTATGAACCGGTGGCCAATAACGTGGTTAAAATGGATCCAGACATGATTTACTTTTCTGGGGACCAGTTGTACGAAGGACATGGGGGATTCGGTATAATTCGTGACCCAGCGGATCCGGCGATTCTCAATTATCTGCGCAAGTTCTACCAATTTGGCTGGTCATTCCGTGAGTCAATGAGGAACGCCCCGACGATCTGTATCCCCGATGACCACGACGTCTTTCAGGGTAATATCTGGGGTGAAGCCGGCGCGGCGATGAAGGACCAGGACAAGGGCGCTTCCTCCAAGGGTGGCTATCGAGAGCCGGCCCGCATGGTCAACGTTGTGCACATGACCAACTGTAGTCACCATCCAGATTTTTATGATCCGCAGCCAGTCGAGCAGGATATTAGTGTATATTTTGGCGACATGGTTTACGGCGGGGTGAGTTTCGCCATCCTCGGAGACCGGCAATGGAAAAGCGGACCCGAGCGAGTCGAGACAGGCTCGGGGCGTGCGGATCACGTGCGGGATAAGGACTTCGATACCTCGGTACTTGATAAACCGGGATTGGTGCTGCTGGGTGAGCGTCAGGAAGCGTTTCTGAAGGCGTGGAGTAAGGACTGGCGGGGGCACACAATGAAAGTGCTGCTCAGTCAGACGGTATTTGCCGGTGTGGCGACTCACCACGGCAATTTTAACGGCTACTTGAAAGCTGACCTAGATTCAGGGGCCTGGCCTCAAACAGCCCGGAACCGAGCAATTGAAATTATTCGTGAATCCATGGCACTGCACATTAACGGTGATCAACACCTAGCATCGATCTGCCAATACGGTGTGGCCAAACAACGCGATAGCAACTGGTCTTTCTGTACCCCGGCCATTGGTGCCGGGTACCCACGCTGGTGGCGTCCGGACGAAGTGGGAATGCCCCACCAAAATCGCCCGCAACATGGTCACGCACATACGGGTGAATATCTGGATGGGTTTGGAAACAAGGTTTATGTTTATGCCACGGGCAATCCCGAGGTCGCTACCAAGGGTCCTCGTTATGAACGGGCACACCAGAAAGGGAGCGGCTTCGGTTTCGTGACAATCGACACGGAAAAGAGGATCTACACGTTAGACGCCTTTCGGTTCAACGTGGATCCGACCGACGGTAATCTAAACAACCAGTTTCCCGGCTGGCCGATTACACTTGGGCAGGCGGAAAACAATGGGCAGAACCGTGTCGTCTGAAGACGTATTCAACTCAAATAGAATAGCGCGCTTCGGTTGGCTAGCTCATACTCAAATATGTGGATGCTCAACTAGACATTGAAGTTGACGTAACTCGGTGGCGGTCTGTCCAGCGATGATATCAATAACCACCACATGGGGTATAATCAAAAAACCGAAATCCTGCTGGTTTCACAGGCAGCGTGTTACCACTGGAACTATTACTGAGCTGTTTTGTAGCGACAAGGAAATAAGCCATTGCAGAAACTGATTGCCGGAATCCGACGATTCCAAGCTGACGGGTACGTTAATAACCAAAAGTTGTTTGAGACGCTGATCGGAGGCCAGAACCCGCTGGCGCTCTTTATCACCTGTTCGGATTCACGAATCGACCCGAACCGGTTGACAGACAGCCAGCCTGGCGAGTTGTTCATCCTGAGAACAGTCGGCAATATTGTGCCGCCCTTCGGTAGTATGGTCGCGGGCGAGGCAGCCACAATCGAATACGCAGTCACCGCACTGAATATTCGCGATATCATCATCTGCGGACACTCGCATTGCGGCGCGATGAGTGGATTGCTTGATCCCGAATCCGTCGAGGACATGCCTGCCGTAAAGGAGTATCTCGTGCATGCCGAATCGTCACTTCAAATCGTCGACGAGAGGAACAGTCACGTGATTGACTCAGAGATACGGCTCAAACGAACCATCGAAAACAATATCCTTCTGCAGCTTGAAAACCTAAGAACCCACCCGGCAGTCGCAACCGCGGTTGCTCGTGGAGTTATGCACCTGCACGGGTGGCTTTATGAATTTGAAACCGGTGAGGTGCTCGTTTTTCAT
>Ga0208879_1002044_pt1 | contig 18317 bp, 16 predicted proteins | sample Knorr_S15_td_Bot_FD_185605 | JGI IMG/M metagenome (GOLD analysis project Ga0208879, IMG submission 185605) | Marine microbial communities from Southern Atlantic Ocean transect - Knorr_S15_td_Bottom_ad_5009_LV_A (SPAdes) (version 2) | ecosystem: Environmental > Aquatic > Marine > Oceanic | place... | reverse complement strand
TGCGCGAAGACGCCAACGCACTCTAGGCGTCTGTCACCAGACGTTTCATTCGAAGAACATGGAGGGTCAACATATGGCGGATGTCCTCGCCCTCGTAGAGCAGCGTGACGGGCAGATCGGGGGAGCGGGCCGCGAGGCGGTTGCGGCCGCAAGGCAGCTGGCTGATCACTTCGGCGGTGCGGCCAGAGCCCTCGTCCTGGGCCCACCGGGGATGTCCAACGTCGAAGAGCGTGTCGGAAGCGCAGGAGCCGCCTCCGTCGCTCTAGGTGAACACGAAGCCCTCGCGCGGTATAGCGCGGAGGGGTACGCGCCCGTCGTAGTCGAGCACGTGCGAGACGGTGCCTTTGCAGCAGTCGTCTTCGCCGCCACCGAACCGGGCAAGGACCTGGCACCTCGAGTCGCCGCGGCACTTGATGTGCCTCTCGCCTCCGACGTCACCGGGATCGAAGTCACGGACGGGGCACTCTCGTTTGTGAGGCCGGTGTACTCCGGCAAGGCCTTCGCACGCGTCTCTCTCGACGCGACGCCGGCGGTCCTCTCGATCCGGCCAAACGTGTTCACGCCGGGCCAGCATGCCGCGGAGTGTGAGGTCTTGCCCTTCACGCCGAAGGTGGACCCCACGCAATGGCGGACCCGGGTGATGGAGCGAAAGCCGACTCCCGACGGGCAGGTCGACGTCTCGGAAGCATCCGTTATCGTGTCTGGCGGTCGGGGCATGCAGGATCCTACGCACTGGGGCCTGCTGGAGGACCTTAGGGATGCCCTCGGCCCCGATACGGCTCTCGGCGCATCTCGGGCGGTCGTTGACGCTGGGTGGCGTCCACACTCGGAGCAGGTAGGCCAGACGGGAAAGACGGTCGCACCGAAGCTCTATTTCGCGGTCGGCATCTCGGGAGCGATCCAGCACTTGGCCGGAATGCGCACGTCCCAGACGATCGTGGCGGTAAACCGTGACGCTGACGCGCCCATCTTCGCCGTTGCCGACTACGGTGTCGTTGGGGACCTCTTCGAGGTGTTGCCGCGCCTGACGCAGGAGATTCGGGCGCTCAAGGCGAGCGACTAGCCGGAGTCCGAGACTCCGTGCGGACTGCCGAACGTCTCGGCGCCCGGCGCATCCGAGAGAACGACCACGTCGACCGGGTCGCCTGCACTGATCTGGGTTGTCGATTGAGGCACGATCGCTAGGCCATCAGCCTCCGCCAGCGGCCTCATGAGGCCGGACCCTTGCACGCCGGTTAGGCTGGCACGGAGAATTCCCCGCGACCCGTCCAGGCGAACACGCAAGAAATGCGCGAGATCGCCCGGGCCGCGGAGCTCCTCGGCCGCCTCGCATCGGATCGTACGTCGAAGGACTTTGCTGTGCCCGGCCAGAGCCAGCACGAACGGTCGAACAAACAACTCGTAGGTGACGAAAGCTGACGTAGGGTTCCCAGGCAAGCTGAACACGGCCTGTCTCTTCGCTCCGTGTTGCAGCCATCCGAAACCGAAAGGGCTACCCGGTCGCATCTTCACGCGCCAGAAGGCTTGTTCAAAGCCGAGTCCGTCCAGCACGCGCTTCACCAAGTCAGCCTCCCCCATCGACGCTCCTCCGATCGTGATGAGCGCGTCGGCGTCAGATGCGCTGTCGATGGCCTCCTCGAGGGACGCGACGTCATCTCGTGCGATACCTAGAGGCATCGGACGTCCGCCGGCGTGAAGAACCGCGGCCACCAACATCGGGCCGTTGGACTCCGGGACCCCTGCGCCGGATATGACGTCATCGTACTGATCGGGAGTCCGAAGCTCGTTGCCCGTGGACAGGACCCCGATCGTAGGCTGTTGGAAAACAGCTGCCTTCTCGACTCCAAGAGCGGCCAGCAGCCCGACGCGAGTCGGTGTCACAACCTGACCAGCCCGGAGGACCACGTCACCGACCCGCATGTCCTGCCCGGCGGGGCGGAGATGCCTTCCCGAATCACGGCTCCGTACGATCTGTACGGTGCCCACGTCGGCTTCTGCATCGGTGTCCTCGACCCTGACGACGCTGTCGGCACCCTCCGGTACGGGCGCCCCCGTCATCACACGCACGGCCTCCCCCGGGCCGACTGGACCGCCAGGGGGTTCGCCCGCGTGGACGATGCCTGTGACGCTGAGTCGGACCGGCGTCGACGGCCCGGCCGTCGCCACGTCCTCGGCCCGGACGGCGTACCCGTCCATCGCACTGTTGACCCAGGGGGGAAGCGTAGCGCGGCTGCGAATGTCCTCAGCGAGGGCCCGCCCTAGGCAGTTGGCGGCTGGCAGGAATTCGGTCCCTACATGTGTGGCCCCGCCGAGGATCTCAGCTTGCGCCTCTCGCCAGGTGAGCCAATCCGCCGTACGGACCTCGAAGTCTGCTCCGCCCCGGCTCAAGGGGCTAGAGCTACCAACGGAAGATGCCCGAGATTGTCAGCCCGAGACCGCGGACCCACTCGCTCGATTCGACCGCCTCGAAGTCGCGCGCTGGATCGCTGAATCCCGGTGGCGTCGCGAGCTTCCAGAGAGTGAACTGCCCATCGACCCGTAGTGCAATGCCGTCGCGCAGATACCAATACATGCCGGTCCCGAGCGTGCCCAGGAACCCCCTGCCGAAAGAGAATTGGTCCGCCGCGTCCAGACTCTCTTCTGCCTCGACGGGAGAGCTCTTCGCATCCCACACCATTCCGCCGCCGAAAATGAGGTGCGGATTGATGCCGTGCCACGCGCGGTGTCCGACCAGACTGAATCTCAGTCGAGCATCGACCGACGACAGAAGGGCGTCGGTTGTACCGACGATACGATCGCCTTCATCTCGGCCCGGGTTGATGATGTCTCGTTCGCTCTGGATCGTTCCGATGACGCCCTCAAGAGAGACGGGGCCAGCGAGATGAACGCCATAACGAACGCCGAACAGGGCTCCACCGCTCGGCCCGAACCCGAACCGGCCCGTCGCTGCGGAGACCGACCCCGCAAAAGGCCCGACCTCTTGGGCCCGTTCGAGGAAGCGGTATGGAGACGGAATCGACTGGCCGGCCGCACCACTCATGCCGAGTGGGGACGCGACCAGAACGGTCAGGAGAAGTGAACGATACGAAAGCCGCATGGAGGAGACGCTCCTGCCCCACGATCTGAATTGATTGACGCCCTCTTTCGGCCCCGGCAGATTTCACCTGGGATAGCCCGTAAGAATGCACGAACGCCCTTGTAACACCATCCGACGGGGATCGTTTCAGCCTTGATGACAAGCCGACAAGCCAGGGTCCGGCGGTATGTCCCCCTCGTGATTCTTCTGCTCATGACCCAGGCGAACGACGGTCGAGCGCAGAGTTTCGGGCAACTCAGCTTGGAGGAGAATTTTCGCGCGGCCCCGAATGGAGAACTTCTCCTGAGGCTCGAGGAGGGCGCGCTCGTCACGATCGTCGACCGACGAGATGGTTGGCTCGAGGTCGACCTGGAAGGATGGGTTTGGACCCGTTCGCTTCAGGCCGTCGAGTCGGGCCAGTACGACTTGGTCGTTTCGGAGGCGGAAGGGGAGAACCTGCGCGAATCGCCCTCCGGTACGATCGTGGGGCGGCTCCTTACAGGCACGCTGCTTCGTGCCCTGCGACGAGAGCCGGGATGGATCCTCGTGCGCCGCCGCGGCTGGATCTGGGCTGCCTCCGTGGATGAGAGCCCGTTGCAGGCCCCGGCTCGTCCCACCGCCGCCCCCGAAGGGCCAGCTACGAGCCGTCCGCCCCGGTTCACAGATGTCGGAACGAATGGAGCCGCCATCCTCACGGCCCCCGACGGGGATACCCTCGCTCAAACGCCCCCGACCACGCAGTGGGAAGTGCTCGCGCGCCAGGGGAATTGGGCGCGGGTCAGACTCGAGGGTTGGACTTGGCTGCCCGATGCGGCGGGAACGTCGAGCGGTGAAGTTTCCGGTTCGCCTCTGACGCCAGATGACCTCAGCCTGGATCCACAGGCGTATGTTGGCCGCGTCGTGGCGTGGCGGCTTCAGTTCATCTCGCTTGAACGCGCGGAGTCGGTGCGCACGGACTTCTTCGAAGGAGAGCCGTTCCTGCTTTGCCGATTCGGAGGGTCGGATGGACCGTTCATCTACGTCACGGTGCCCCCCGAGCGGTCCGGCGATGTTCTGGGTCTACAGCCGCTCGAGTTTCTGACGGTCACCGCCCGAGTGCGCACCGGTGCTTCGACTCTCACGGGGACCGCGATCATCGACCTCCTGGGGCTGGAGCGGGAACGGCTAGCTCGGTGACTGCCCGGAGACTTTGGACTGCTGGACTCATGCTCGGCGTGCTCGCCGGCTGTTCCGACGGACCAGTCCAGCCCGGGCTGCCACAGGTCGAGGCCGTGGTGGCTGGTGGGAACGGACAGTTCGGCACCGTCGGCCAACTGCTTCCGACTCGCCTCCAGGTCGTGGTCCGTGCGACATCCACGGGGGCGCCGCAGGAGAACGTGGCTGTGTTGTGGGAGGTCGTCGGCGGCAGCGCTGAAATTACGACCGCAGTGGCCACATTGACGGACGAGACTGGCTCGGCGTTCGCGACCGTTCGTTTGGGCGCAACTGCCGGAGATGTTCGGATCCACGCGACGGTGACGGCGCAGGAGACGGCGACGGCGCTTTTCGAGCTGTTCGCGATCGACCCGCCAGAGCTCGACGGGCTGTCCGCTGATCTCGCTCTAGCCGGGGACACCATCGTGCTGACCGGCGCCAACTTCAGCGCGTTGGTGGATCAAAACGTGGTGCTCTTTTCAGGCATCCGCGGCCTGGTCACAGCAGCCACCGCGACTCAGCTCAGTGTGGAGGTGCCCCCGTGCCTGCCAACGAAGTCAGTTGAGGTAGTCGTGCAGCTCGGTGTCGTAGCGAGTGAGCCGCAAGCGCTCGGCGTGACGGCGACGGGCCAGGCGATCTCACTCGATCCTGGCGAAGTGATCGACGTGGCTGATCCCGAGGGCCTCACGTGCCTACGACTAGCCGGCGGCATCGATATGTCCTACTTGACCATCGTCTACTCGGCCAGTGAGATCGCCGCTGCCCAGCACGGCTTCGAGTTGACCGGTTTGTTCGGGAGCGCCGCCGCCGCTTCCCCCGTCCCGGAGAGGGCGAGCCCGAGCCTCGCACCACAGGGGTCGGTACCGACCCGTTCCTGGCTCGCCACGCAGGGAGCCTGGGAAGCCGAGCTTCGGTCTCTCGAGGCGTCTGCCGTTCGCAACAGAGCCGGATCGCTTGTGGCGCTCTCTCCCGGGCTCGCAGCCGCGAAGGTCGTCCCGTCGGTAGGAGATCGCCGCACGTTCAGCGTCTTCAACGGACAGGGCGGCTTCGACCAGGTGGAAGCTGTTGCGGAGTTCGTGGGCGAGCAGGCCGTACTGTTCATCGATGAGACCGCCCCCGCCGGTGGCCTCAGTCAGGCTGATCTCGCCGCATTTTCGGATCGTTTCGACGAGGTCATATACCCGACCATTTCGGGCGCCTTCGGCGAAGTGCCTGACCTCGATGGCAACGGTCGAGTGGTGATCGTGTTCACGCCCACCGTGAACCGATTGACACCGAGAGGCTCGTCCGGCTTCGCCGGTGGGTTCTTCTTCGGCATCGACCTCCTCCCGGAGCGCGAAGGCAGCAACGAAGCCGAGGCGTTCTACATGCTCGTGCCTGATCCGGCTGGAGAGTTCTCCGATGCCCGTTCGACGAGCAAGGTCCTCGAGGTGACGCCAGCGATCTTGGCTCATGAGTTCCAGCATATGGTCCACTTCAACGAACGGGTCCTTAAGTTGGACGCTGAGGCGCCGGAGGCGCTTTGGCTCTCCGAAGGGCTCGCGCAAATGGCTGAGGAACTCGTCGCGCGCGAATACGAGGAGACCGGAGACAACGAGGCGGCGGACCTGTTCCGTGTGGGGAACCGAGAGAGGGCGCGCCGATATCTATCGAACCCATCGGCAGCGAGTCTTATCGTCGCCGCGGGACAGGGCAGCCTCGAGGAGCGTGGGGCCGGATGGCTCCACGTACTCTACCTCACCGCACAGAACGGCGAGAGCGTGCTTGGGCTCATGACCAGAACGACGCGCACTGGCATTGACAACGTGACGGACAGGATCGGTCGCAGTTGGTCTGATCTGCTCTCCGACTGGTGGGCAGGCATTTTTCTGGACGGTAGCGTGACCACGCCTTCGCTGTCGTATCCGGGATTGGACCTTCGGACGCTCCTGGGCTCCGCCTCGTTCGCGCTGGCCCCTGAGCAGATGTCCGGCACCGACTTTATGAGGGCGGGGTCGCTATGGTCCTCATCGGCCGAGTACTACATTGTGGTGCCGAGTTTGCAAGGCTCGGTAGCGATACGACTCGGAGGTGAGGCAGGGGGTTCGAGCAGTGCTGGAGCGGCTCTCCGGATGCGAGTGATTCGGGTGTCCTGACGCGCTCTGATGGCTGAGACCCCCTGAATCTTCTCGATTTGGCCTCCGTAAGGAGCAGAGTCGTCGCCTAGAAAAACACTCCTGGCTCGTGGCGATAAATGCGCTGTTCCACCTGTGGCGAGAACCTTCAACCCGGCGCGGTGCGTTGCCCAACGTGCGGCACGGCGACCCCCGTGGGGATGGCGATCACGCGTCCTGTCGGCGTCCGCCGGTGTCCGAGATGTTCTTATCAGGGTGAAGGGATTCCCTATTTCCGCCGCGCCGGACATGTCGGTCTGCTCGTCGGGGTGTCGCTGTTCACGTACGGGATCGGCGGAGTCATCTATTGGGCGGCGCGCCGCCGGCATCTCATATGTCCCCGCTGCGGGCTCGGTTGGGAGCACGCCTCGACAGCGCTGGCTGCGGCGGGTTCGGAGCCAGAACGACACATGATGGAGTCCCATCCGGACGAGCCGCTGCCGAGCAACGGTATCAAACGGCGTGTACTGGGTGTCGGGATGCTGTTGGGGGCGACCCTCACGATACTCCTCGGCATCTTTAACTTCGTGATGCCCGCGGTTGCGGTAGGCTCGGTTCTCGGTGCGGCGGGGTCGTCGATGTTCTACTGGGGGTGGAAGGCGCTTCGGGACAGGCAGGCCGCCATCATGCAGGGGTTGCAGAGAAAGATCCTCAAGCTCGCCGACATGAACGGGGGCACATTGACGGTCACTCAAGTCGCAGCCGACATGAACCTCTCTCTGCCCGTCGCGGAGAATCTCCTGACTGAGATGGACGACGGCTTCAGGGTTCGGTCGGAGATCTCTCCGGAGGGTGTGATCTACTACGAGTTCCCGGAGTTGCGCCATCGGCGTGAGTTGGGTCCGGGGAGCGAGCGAGCCTAGCGAGCGTCAGCCCTCCCAGAATGACGGCGGCGCCCACTAGCTGAAGCGCTGTGGGCGCCTCGCCGAGCCAGGCCCACGCGGTGAGGAGCGCCGCCACCGGGACCAAGTTCGAGTACACCGCCGTGCGATTGTTCCCCAGCCGTTGCACGCCCCGATACCAGAGCAGGTAGGCGATCGTGATCGCGAACAACCCGGCATACGCGATGCCCAGCCAAGCTCCGAGGGAAACTTCTCTCAGATCAGTCCTGAGCAACGACGGCAGGCCGAGGAGCACCATGGGAGGTGTACCGACCCACAGGGTCCACGCGGTGATACGCAGGGGCCCGTAGCGGCGAACTGGGCTCCGGCCCCCGACGGTATAGCTGGCCCACAGCGCCGCGGATAGGAGTATCAGGAGGTCTCCGCGGAGCGTCTGGCTGCCGACCTCGATACCGTTTGCACTGCCCAAAATCACGAGCGACACACCGGCGAGGGTTCCCACGACTCCAGCCAAGACACGGAGGTCGGCGCGCTCGTGGCCCCTCGCGGTGGAGAAAATCACGGTCCATACCGGAGATGTCGCCAGGAGGAGGCTCGCGTTCCCCGCGAGTGTCCAGTTCAGGCCGAATATGAACATCAGCTGGTAGAGGACGTGTCCGAGAATACCGAGCCCAACAATGCGCGGAAGGTCTTCCCGGTCGGGGGCGAGCGGGCCGGGCAGTCGGCGGACCAAGAACCACAGCGCTACGGCGGCCAAAGGGAATCGGAGCGCGTTGACAGCCAGTGGCTCGACTTCCCTGAGAACGAACTTGAGGACCGAGAAGTTCACGCCCCAAATCACGGCTAAGAGAACAAGCCCGAGGTCGGTTGCGACGTCCCGCCTGGGGAGTTCCATCGATGTGCCGGAAATGGGTCGTTGTGTGAGTCGCGCCAGAGTCACTAAGTTGGGATCGTGTCCCTGAGAAAGTACCCGTAGGGCTCCACATGTCCACGTCAAACGTCCTCAGGCTCAACGACTACCGCGACCGCCGCAGTCAACGACTGCGGTTAGCGGAGTCGCTCCATCGTGCCTCGCCCCAGCGCTTGGCGCTGCTTGGCCATGTCGCGGAGGTCTGCACGATCACGGGTGCTGACCGCGCGGCCGTCGTTTGGGTTGATGAATATGGTCCGGGCATCGTCCATGCCCATGTCGTCTTGGACCAGTTGGCCGACCGCCCTCGGCGAGTGTTTCCGCCCGAGCCCCTCAAGAGGGCGTGGGAGCTGGGCGTGCCCGGCGCCCTCGACGAGCCGGGATCGACCGGCACCACGAACCAGAGCACCCTCGCGGTAGCGCTTGGAAGTGATGGGACACGCGCGTGGTTCATGATCTCCGAGTCCGTCGGCCCGCGCGCTCCGCTAGACTCGGAAGCCCGGGACCGGATCATGTTCCTGTGCGGTGAGTGCTCCGCCGTCGTTCTCCACCGAGAGCTCGATGCCAGCCCCGGCGTGGGGTCCGAGAGCGACGTGGAGGCATCTGACCGTTTCGGGGGCTGGCCGATCCTCAAGGACTTGGGCGGGGAGGACCGGGACGGGCTCGATGGCAAGAAGATCTCTCAGCGCTTTGTCATCGCTCGACTCGCGCGGATGTTGGTAGAGGACGACCTCGCTCTGCCGGCCGATCGACTCGGGGAGCAGGTGGCGAGAGCCCGGCGTGAGATCTCTGCGATCGTCGACGAGGTCGGGCGGGAGGGGCAACTTTGGCTCGGAGTTCTCGATGCATGCGAGGCTTCGCGGCTGGATGATCTGGCCAAGGCGCTCGTCGAGCTCGGCGAGGCGGTGGAGCAACAGGGTCACCACAACGGTGCTCTCGAGTTTTACCGATGTGCCTATGACATCGCGGCTTCCATCGGACTCCCGCTTGAGGCGATCGACGCGGCTCGGTTCTCAGGCCGCGTGTACCGGAGACTCGCGGGCTGGGAAGAATCGATGCGATGGTACTCGCTGGCCCGAGGCATCGGTGAGGCGGCTGGCGCCGACAGTCGCACCGCACTGGTGCTTGTTGGACTCGCGGAGATCCAGCGTGGCCGCGGCAACCTTCCAGGCGTTCGTGAACAGCTGGCCGTGGCTTTGCCCGTGGCGGTGCGGGGCGATGACGCGGAAGCGTTGGCCACGGTCTACGCGAGTCTGTGCGGGCTAGGACCCCGAAAAGCACCGGTGCTGTCGCTGGTGTAGTCTGTCGTGACAACCACACCGATCTGAGGACGATGAGAGACTTTACCGATTCCGACGGAACCCAGTGGACCGCCGCCTCCGTCGAGGAGAGCGGTGTCGACTACAAGGGGCGGTTTTTCCTTATCCTCACGAGCGCGAAGGGTGTCACCGTTTCGTTGCCAGACGTCCGCTGGAACACGCAGCGAACCGCGGCCAGGACGCTGAAGACGATGTCCGAGGTGGAGTTGCGTCGTCGCCTACGATCCGCTCGAGGAAGGGGGTACGAAGCAATCCCCTGAGTCCTGCATCCTCCTAGCCCCCGCCACTCCTCCGCGGAACCGCGATCCATTGGCCCGGGAGAATCCGGTTGGGGTCCAGTGTCGGGTTCGCCCGTAGCACAGCGTTCAGCGAGAGGCCAAGCCGCTGAGCGATGACCGACAGGTTGTCTCCCTCCAGTACCCGGTACCGTTCAGACGCTACCCCGGCTTGGGTGCGGGAGGGTAGGGGGTTCTCGACGACCACAGACGGGGCCCCACCCGGGCCTCGCGAAAACGCTGCGAGGCGAGCTCCAATCAGGTTTTCCACGCGCTTGGCGCGGGAGGTGGACGGGGTGCCGTTCAGCAGGATCGAAAACGCCAACCTTTCCTGGTCAGCGGAACGGACAACTCCGCTAAGGGCAGAAACGCCCTCGATAGTGCCGGTCTTGGCTCGGAGATTTCCGGCGGCCGGAGTGCGGTACATCCGCCCCAGCTCGCCTCGTGTCCCCGCCTCTGGCAATGAGGCCCAGTACTCTGCCCAGCTATCCGTCTCCGCCATGCGACTCAGCACGTTGACGAACGTACCCGCGCTTGCCCGATTTCCGGCGGAAAGTCCGGAGCCATCCAGCTGCAATACATCGGTCATCTCAACACCGATCTCCGACAGCGCTGCCCGAACGGCGCGGGCGCTGGCGGCGGAGCTGCCAAAACCCCCGTCGGTTCGGCCTAGTGTTCGAAACAACAACTCGGCGAAGAGGTTGTTGCTTCGCTTGTTGATGATGGGCAGGTACTCGGCCAGAGGGGGGGAAACGTGGGTCGCGAGGACCCGTGTGCGTGGGAGCCCTTCGACCGTGGGAGCTGATATCTTGCCGATGATCGACCGGGCCGGGCTCTCGACGACGCGTATGGCGCCGTGGATTCGGATACCTCGCTCCGAGAGCACATGCCGAATCGTTGAAGCGGCGAAATGCGGTGGCGACGGGACCGTCATCTGCCGCCACACATCTCTGGAGCCACGCGGAATCCGGCCTTCGATCTGGATGTCGTCCAGGGAGTTTTCGCGGAGAATCGCCAGGCGGGGGCGGGCGAGACCCAGCGAAGTCAAGGCGTTGTTTTGCACTGTGAGGCCCGCGTTGTCCGGTACGGTGTGGATCTCAGGAGGGCGTCCAATGCCCGCCGACGGCACCACGCGGAAGGACACGACGTTCTCGTTGTACGACAGCGCGGACACCGCCGCCGCGAAATGCTCATTCAGGTCCTCGGCCTCCCACCCGTCGGGCCGCAGCGGGCCAGCGAGATGAGACGCGTCGGCCACGAGATCCCCGGTCACCGATCTCACACCGGCAGCCTCGAGCTGATCCGCGAGTAGCTCGAAGACCGTCTCCCTGTCAGCGAAGAAGCGATCGGAGATTCCCGGGTCGCCTGTCCCATAGAGGACGAGATCACCGTGAAGGACTCCGCCCGAGACCGTCCCGTCCGTGAGCAAGTACGTCCGGTAGCGGAACTCTGGTCCGAGGATTCGAAGCGCGGCCGCAGTCGTGAGGAGCTTCACATTGGAGGCCGGGGCGAGCGCGGAGTCGGACGCTTCAGCGAACAGCGTGTCGCCCTGATCGATCGAGACCACCAGAACGCCCCACTGAGCGTTCGGCCATCGATAGCTATCCAACAAATCAGAGATGTCCGCACGCAGCTCGGCGACTCCCTGAGCCGCCACAGGGCCTGTGGACAGAAGCGTTACGAGTACGAAGGGCCCCGCCAGCGAGCGCACGCGGGATGACCTCACGCGGTGACTGGGTGGCTCACCGAAGACGGCTCAAGCGGGGACGGGGTTGGGTCCGCCGCTCGGAACACAAGCGCTGCAATAGCCCGACAGCTCGAGGCTATACCCAGTCACCTTGAAGCCAGTCGCCCGGGCGCTCAGGGCATCGATCTCGGCGGCTGCGACGTCACCGCCGACATCCGTGACTCGACCGCATGAAAGACAGCGCGCGTGGTGGTGCGGGTCGGTCCGTCCGTCATAACGTGCCGACCCGTCGCTGTAGCTCAACTTGACCGCGAGTCCGCACCCCACCAGCGTTTCAAGGCTCTTGTAGACCGTGGCCAACGAGATGCCGGCCTGATGCCGACGGACGGCCAAGAACACTTCATCCGCGGTCGGATGGACGCTGGTTGCACACAAAAACCGATAGACGGCCGCACGTTGTTCGGTGAACCGCTGACCACTGGATTCGAGGGCTTCTCGAAGGCGCAGATCGGTAGCCTGAGCTTGCATGTCCATACTTTAAGGGGGCGTTGGAAAGGGTGTCAACCCGTTGAAACCAGCCGCGAAGCGACAAGTCGGTGAATTCACGCGTGATTCATCGTGAGTGACGGATCCGGTGAAGCGATCCTCACGCTCGAGCCGCTCATAGAGGTCGTCCGCGAGGGCGTCGAGATCGGCGGCTGGGAGTTGTCCGGGCTGCAAAAGACCACGAGTCATCAGTTCGAGGGTCGGTGGGAGGGCGACTCCACACGCAGTGCCTACCTGTTCTTCCACAACGCGACGGCTGTGGATGTCAGCATCGATGTCTATCTGGACGAAACATCTCGTGGGCTGACTGGCAACCTTGCGTTGGTCGTCGAGCTCATGCCGCTCGCCGAACTTGGAGGAGCCGCCTCGGTGATCGACACGCTCGCAGCGCTGGGTCGAGATGCGCTTCCATCCGGGCATCGAACTCCACTCACGCTTCGTCTTCGTCTCGGAGACCAGCGCGCTCAAGCCGGATCGGCGGAGGCGGAAGTCCGCTTCAAGCTTCAGCTCCCGCGCGCGACGATCGCGGCGGGCCACGCGGCCGTTCTCTCGCTCACACTCGAGACGGTGGAGGCTTTCCAGGTACTGCTTGGAAGGGGCGAGCTCACTCAGCTCATGGCCGTACACGGGCAGTGACGAGAGCGTCGCTGCGGCAATCATGCGCCACCCCCGTCAGCAAGTAGCCGCAGACCATTGAAAACGACGAGGACAGTGCTCCCCTCGTGTCCGATCACCCCTGCGGTCAATCCGATGTTCCCGCTGATCGCCAGCACGACCAAGGCGATCATGACTCCCACGGAAAAGACGAGGTTCTGGCGCACGATCCGGCGCGCCCTGTGACTCAGGCGGATCGCGTGGCTGATCGCATTCAGGTCGTCTCCCATGACGACGACATCCGCGGTCTCGAGCGCGACATCCGACCCGACTGCGCCGAGCGCGATTCCGACGTCGGCGGTGGCCAGCGCAGGTGCATCATTTACCCCGTCACCAACCATAGCGACGGGCCCGTGTTGGCGACGCACATCAGCCAGAAATGCGGCCTTCTCGTCCGGAAGCAGAGATGAGCGCACATCATCGAGATTCAAGGCTTCCGCAACGCGGTGAGCGCTGGAGGCAGCGTCGCCGGTGAGCATCACCAGATGCTCTATTCCGGCATCGCGCAGCGCTTCAAGCGCGCCTTGGGCGCCTGGGCGTAGCGCGTCTTGCACCCAGAGGGCCGCGGCCACGTTTCCGTCGATCGAGGCCAGGATCGGCGTCATGCCTCCCTGGCTTACTTCGTCGGTCAGAGCAGCGTCTTCATAGGTCGATTGCGGTGGCTGGTTGGATATCCAAGTCGGACGCCCAACGCGGATCCTCTTGCCGCTGACCGTCGCCTCGATGCCGCGTCCTGGAAAGGAGCGAAACGAGGACGGCTCAGGTACTTCAAGGCCCCGTTCCGCTGCCGCGCGGACGAGCGCGGCCCCGAGCGGGTGCTCGGAACGGGATTCCGCGGCTGCGATCAACTGGAGCACAAGATTCTCGTCGAGAAGTCCGTCCTCCGTCGAGGGTGCCGACGCCTCGCCGGCCACGGCCGGCGTCATCAAGCAGAGCTTCGCCAGTTCTGGACGACCGACCGTCAACGTGCCGGTCTTGTCGAGCGCGATCGCGCGAATGTCCGCCAGGGCATCCAGATGCGCGCCCCCCTTGAAGAGGACTCCGTGTCGGGCTCCGTTGGAAACGGCTGCGACGATGGTCGCGGGGATCGAGATCACCAGAGCGCACGGTGACGCGACCACCAGCAGCGTCATGGCTCGATAAAACGCGTCGTCGACCGACCACCCCAGCAGCAGCCACGGGACGAGGATGGCGACGATCGCGCCCACAATCACGGCGGCGGCGTATCTACTCTCGACCCCTTGGATCCAGCTTTGCGTAGGCGCTTGGGTCTCCCTCGCATCTTCCACCATCCGAATCACCCTGGCCAGCGTCGTGTCGTTGGCCGGGCGGGTCATGCGGACGTCGAGGGAGCCAGATCCATTGAGGGTTCCGGCGAACACCGCCGCGCCTATGTCCTTCGAGATGGGGACGGGCTCCCCGGTAAGCGTGGACTCATCGACGTAGGACTGGCCATCGACGACACACCCGTCCACGGGCAACCTGTCGCCCGGACGAACCCGCACGACATCGCCGACGAGAAGTGCCGCGAGACCCACACGCTCGGGAACGCCGTCCCGAAGCCGAGTAGCCTCGGCAGGCCGGAGATCCATGAGCGCCCGTATGGAGCTGCGCGTCCGGCCGAACGCGTACGTTTCGAGGGCATTGCCGAGAGAGAACAGGGCCAATAGCACGCCGCCTTCGAGCCAATGCCCCACCACGGCCGCACCCAGGGCCGCGAGTAGCATGAGGAGGTCCACATCCAGTTTTTGTTGTCGAAGTGCCTGGAGTGCGCGGATCGACGGAGCCCACCCACCGGCCGCGTAGGCCAGCACGAGCGATGACATCGATGCGGTCGACAATCCGGCGGTTGCCAGGAGCCAGCCAGAGGCCGTAGCCACCGTGCACAGTACCGTGGTAGCCGCGCCGCGCCGGGCGGCGGCCTCCGGGTTTCGGTCTCCCGGATCGCAGCAGCCGCTCACACAATATCCTTAACGATAATCATTCTTAATAAGCTACTCGCTGGTGACCGATGTTCAAGTGGGTGGATGACTCGAAGGAATTCCTGTCGGGACACGCTGGACCTTGCTCCAGCCCTGGGGCGCACAGATTCTTCCCCACTCTGGCTTCTGGCCCTTTCTCTCAGCCACAACGGCGCGGCATCGAGGACATTTGATGAGCAAAGACCCCGGCGCTTTCGAAGCCCTCCTCACCGAGAATCGGCGCTTCCGTCCCAGCCCGGAATTCACCGCACGGGCCGTGGTCGGGGACGAAGAGCTGTACAGCGCGGCGCAGGCCGACCGAGAGGCCTACTGGGCGGAGTGGGCTGAGAGCCTTCACTGGTTCCGGCGGTGGGACTCGGTGCTCGAGTGGACCCCACCGCACGCCAAGTGGTTCGTCGGTGGTAAGCTGAACGTTTCCTACAACTGCCTGGACCGGCATCTCGACGGTACGCGAGCGGATCAGCCGGCGCTTATCTGGGAAGGCGAGCCTGGAGATAGTCGAACCTATACCTACAGGGAGCTTCACGACTCTGTTTGCCGGTTCTCGAACGCCCTGAAGGGCCTTGGGGTCGGCCGAGGCGATCGTGTGACCATCTACCTCCCGATGATCCCGGAGGCCGCGATCGCCATGCTGGCATGCACCCGTATCGGCGCGATCCACTCAGTTGTCTTCGGTGGCTTCAGCCCCGAGTCCCTGGCGGACCGCAACAACGACGCGGAGGCCAAGGTGCTCGTCACGGCCGATGGCGGTTGGCGCAGAGGGGGCATCGTTGAGCTCAAGGCGAACGCCGACGAAGCGCTCGAAACATCGCCGACCGTCGAGCACGTGGTGGTCGTCGAGCGCGGAGGCGCGCTGAGCGAGACGGTTGATGCCAACATGCGTGAGGGTCGAGATCACTGGTACCACGATCTGATGGCCGAGGTCGGCCCGGACTGTCCCGCGGAAGAGATGGATGCCGAGGACACGCTGTTCATCCTCTACACATCGGGGACGACAGGGAAGCCGAAGGGGGTCGTGCACACGACAGGGGGTTACCTCACCCAGGTTGCGGCTACCACCAAGCTCGTCTTCGACTTGCAGGACGATGACGTCTATTGGTGTACCGCCGACGTCGGCTGGATCACGGGGCACAGCTATATCGTGTACGGACCCCTCGCGAACGGTACGCGTGTATTCATGTACGAGGGGGCCCCGGATACTCCGGATCGCGGACGCTTCTGGGACCTGTGTGAGCGGTACGGCGTGACCGTGTTCTATACAGCACCGACCGCGATCCGAACCTTCATGCGATGGGGTGACGACTGGCCGTCCAAATACGATCTATCGAAGCTGCGTCTGTTGGGTACGGTGGGTGAGCCGATCAATCCTGAGGCGTGGATCTGGTACCACCATCTGATAGGCGGCGAGTCCTGTCCGATCGTCGACACGTGGTGGCAGACGGAAACCGGCGCGATCATGATCACGCCGCTCCCAGGTGTGACCGAGACCAAGCCCGGAAGCACGACCCGGCCGTTTCCAGGCATTGAGGCCACGATTCTGACCGAGGCAGGCGACGAGACCTCGGCTGGTTATCTCGCGATCACGTCACCCTGGCCCTCCATGTTGCGGACGGTGTGGGGCGACGACGAGCGGTTCCGGGAGACGTACTGGGCCAAGTGGGATGGGATCTACTTCCCGGGTGATGGAGCCAAGCGAGACGAAGACGACTACTTCTGGATCCTCGGGCGAGTGGACGATGTCTTGAACGTCGCGGGGCACCGCATCGGGACGATGGAAGTCGAAAGCGCCCTGGTCGATCACCCGTCCGTGGCCGAGGCAGCGGTCGTGGGGAAGAGCCACGACATCAAGGGTCAATCGATAGCCGCATTCGTGACGCTCAAGGATAGCCAGGAAGCGACCGACGAGCTCCTGAGCGAGATTCGCAACCACGTCGGCAAGAAGATCGGGGCGATCGCCAAACCGGAGATCGTGATCTTCACAGCGGACCTACCGAAGACGCGATCGGGCAAGATCATGCGGCGTCTGCTGCGCGACATCGCTGAGGGCCGGACCGTCGGAGACACAACCACGCTCGCGGACCCATCCGTCGTTCAGAGACTCCAAGCGATATACGAGGAAGACGAGTAGCCTACGTCCCGTCCGCCATGGGGTCGGGAGTCCGTGGTGCCTTGTTGGCGCGCTCGTCGGCCGACTTTTCCTTGACCTTCTTGGCCGGCACACCGACATAGACCCAGTGCGGATCGGTGCTCCGTGTGAGCATCGATCCCGCCCCTACCATCGAGTCGTCCGCGATGTGGGTGCCTGCCAGGATCGTCGCATGGTAGGTGATGCGCACGCCTTCTCCGATGACGGTCTTGGGTGTGTATACGATGCGGCTGTCAACGATGTTGTGAGAGTGCGAATACACGTTCGCGAAGTCCGAGACCGACGATGAGTGCCCGATCTCGATCCCGCCTCGATCGTCGAGTAACACGTGGCGATGGATCACCACGTCGTCTCCCACGTGCAGGTTGTATCCGAACGAGACACGCACATGCGTGAACGCCTTGAAGTTGGTCCCACAGGTGCCGAACACGTGCTTGGCCAAGACCCTTCGGAAGTGGATCCCGAGTTCGATGTTCTCGCCCAAGGCGCTTCGGTCGAACATCTCCCAGAGCCACAGCAGCGGCTTTCTGGGGGCATAGAGCTCGACGTCGATCTCCTGATAGTACTCCGGCTCAAGCGTCACATTCCGAGGATCCATGTGCGCCAGCGCGACTCTCGTGGATCGCGAAAGCGCGGTGGCATCTCCGCCACCGAGTGCCGGATAGTAGATGTCCGTCAGAACGCGGCGGCACAGCTCATTCCGATCGCAGTGCGGTGATTCCAACTCTTCGGACAGCCACGCCAGCCACTCCGAATAGAGTGAGCCGGCTTCGTCTGCGACCGGGACCGGTCTCAGGGGCAGGAATGACATGGATGACGTTATCTGGATTCGAATCGCTGGCAAGTCCACGCTGGCAAGGGTTCGCCAGGTCCAAAGGGCCCCATTACAATTAGAATCCACTCGGAACGCTACGGCTCAACAAACTATGCACGACGTCCTGCGCCAGCGGCTTATTCGCACCATCGAGAGCCTGCCCGACGAACAAGTCTACCAAGTGCTCGATTTCATCGAGTTCTTGGAGTCCAAGTACGCGGAGGGTGCCGCCGTGGAGGCGTCGGGACTGCAGAAGTTTGCCGAGGGCCTGGAAGACAAGCTGCGCAAGAAGGCCGTCAGCCCGAACACCATCCGGGAGGCATTTCAACTGATTTCGGCCGCGGATAGGATACTTTCAGGTGTTTCGTCCGCAGGCAAGCGTGTTCTCGCGGACCTGAATCAGGTACTCGAAGCGCCGGCGGAGGTCGAGGAAGGTGAGGTCGAGGACGGCGACGTAGAGCGCATCGAGGCCGATCCGGCCGCGCCAGGGGACCGGAGTCCGACAGGTCGTGAACGCGAGGCGCCCGAAGCGAGCTAGGGAGGGCGTTCCGAACCTTCGTTCGACGGGCCGAGACACCGCCAGAATACCACGAAAGGGCCGAGCGGGCTTCACCCGACCAAGAGCCCGTTGACGCTCCGGGGCCCTCGGGATATCCTCTCCTATGGAAAGATTCACGTTCTTCGGAACGGGTACGTGCCCGCTCTCAGACGCTCGTTTT
>Ga0208879_1002042_pt1 | contig 18335 bp, 10 predicted proteins | sample Knorr_S15_td_Bot_FD_185605 | JGI IMG/M metagenome (GOLD analysis project Ga0208879, IMG submission 185605) | Marine microbial communities from Southern Atlantic Ocean transect - Knorr_S15_td_Bottom_ad_5009_LV_A (SPAdes) (version 2) | ecosystem: Environmental > Aquatic > Marine > Oceanic | place... | reverse complement strand
AACGGAGCTGGACTCGACCGACGGGAGAGAGACTTCGCGAATGCGAAGTAGTGACCGAAGGGAGCGGCAACCTCCGTCTACAATCGGGCGAACAAAATGAAGGTGGCGCTAAACCTTGACCATCTTATCGGCGCGGTAGGACGAGCGGACGAGCGGGCCGGACGCCACGGCATCGAAGCCGATTTTGTTGGCGGCATCCTCTAAATCCACAAACTCGGCCGGGGTCACAAACCGCTTGGTCGGGGCGTGGTCGCGCGTCGGTGCCATGTATTGCCCGATGGTCAGCAGGCGCACGCCGTGGTCATAAATATCCTGCAGGCATTCCATGACCTCGTCGTTGGTTTCCCCGAGTCCGAGCATGATGCCGGTTTTCACCCGGATCGAGCGATCCCCATATTCAGCCGCATTTTTCAGCACGCTGAGCGAACGCTCATACGTCGCGCCGGACCGGATCGACCGTTGCAGACGTTTGACGGTTTCCATGTTGTGGTTGAAAACCAAAGGCCCGGCATCCAGCACCTTATAGAGCGATTCCTTGCGGCCCCAGAAGTCGGGCGTCAGCACTTCCACGGTCAGCCCGGGCACACGCTCTTTCACCGCGGTGATGGTCTGGGCGAAGATTTCCGCACCGCCATCTAGGATGTCGTCGCGCGTCACGCTGGTAATGACCACATGCTTGAGCTTCATCTTTTGAATGGCATCCGCCACGCGTTGCGGTTCCTCTAGGTCGAGCCCCACCGGCTTGCCATAGGCAATGGAACAAAAGCGGCAATCGCGCGTGCAGATATTGCCCAGAATCATCACCGTGGCGGTGCCGCTGTTCCAGCACTCGTGACGGTTCGGACACTTGGCATCTTCGCAGACCGTGTGCAGCCCGTTCTTCTTCATGGCATTGTGCGTTTCCGAATAGGCCTTGTCGGTCTGGATCGGGCGGCGCAGCCACTTGGGCAAACGCATGGGTTTTTCTTCGATTGTCGTGCTCACGGTCCTTCTCCTAGCTTTTCAGCGTATCAATCATCTTTTTGAGTTTGCCGCTCTTTTCGAGCAGCTCTACCTGCCGCTTTTCCTGAACGGCAACCACGTCCTTCGGAGCCCGGCTCACGAAGTTTTCGTTGGCAAGCTTCTTGGTCACGTTCTGCAGGTGGCCATTCACTTCCGCCAACTCGGCGGTCAGCTTCTTGATTTCGGCGGCGACATCGACCAACCCTTCGATCGACATGTAGACCGTGCCCAGGGTGCTGATACCGCTCGGCATCGCGCCACTCGGTGCAAAGTCGATATCCACATGAATCGCTTCCGCCTTCAAGGCCGCCATGATCGAGGCTTTGTCACTCTCGATTTGCCCGGCATAGGTGTCGTTGGCCGGCCGCACGTTGAACACCGCTTCCTGCTTGTTGGTCAGGTTGTATTCCGCCCGCAGGATCCGGCCCACGCGAATCAAGTCGTGCTTGCCATCGACATATTTGATCACGCTCGCATCGCCCCCGCTGGCCACCGGCTGTTCCGGCCATTCGGCCAGCATGATGGTTTCCGCCGTATGGTTGTATCCCATCCCATGCCACAACTCCTCCGTAATAAACGGCATGAAGGGATGCAGCAGGCGCAACGCGGTCGAGAAGGCATAGTGCATCACTTGCAACGTATGCTGCTTCTGTTCCGGAGTTCCCCTGAAGAGCACCGGCTTGGCATATTCGAGATACCAGTCGCAATAGCTGTGCCAGAAAAAGTCGTAGATCGCCACGGTCGCATCGTTGAAGCGATAGCGCACCAGATGATCGTTGGTCGCGTCGATGGCTTCGTTGAGCTTGGCCAGCAAATGCTGGTCGTCCGGCGTGAGGTCCGCTTCGTTGAAGGCAAGATCCTTGACATCGAATCCTTCCGAATGCATTTCCATAAAGCGCGCGGCATTCCAGATCTTGGTGCCAAAGTTGCGGCCGATCTCAAATTTTTCATCGGAAATATACACATCCTGCCCGGTGGCAGTGATCATCAGCAACGAGAAGCGCAGCGCGTCGGAGCTGTATTTTTCAATGATGTCGAGCGGGTCGATCGAATTGCCGAGACTCTTCGACATCTTGCGGCCTTGATCGTCGCGCACCGTGCCGTGGATGTAGACGGTGTCGAACGGAATATCGCCCAGCACCTCCATCCCGGACATGATCATGCGGGCCACCCAGAAGAAGATGATTTCGTTGCCGGTGACGAGCGTCTTGGACGGATAATAAAAATTCAGGTCGTCGCTCTTCTCCGGCCAGCCAAACACGCTGAACGGCCAGAGCCACGAAGAGAACCACGTATCGAGCACATCCTCGTCCTGCCGAATGTTGCCGCTCGAGCAGGCCGGGCAGGTTTCCTGCGCGGTCTTGGCCGCCCACTCGTGGTTGCAGTCGTCGCAATAAAAAATCGGAATGCGGTGGCCCCACCAAATCTGGCGCGAGATGCACCAGTCGCGGATGTTTTCCATCCAGCTCATGTAGGTCTTGTTCCAGCGCTCGGGCACAAACTTAATGCGGCCGTCGTTAACGGCTTCGATCGCCGGGCGCGCCAGCGACTTCATCTTGACGAACCATTGGGGCGACAACCGCGGCTCAATCACCGTATCGCACCGGTAGCAATGGCCGACGGCGTGATGATGCGTATCGACCTTTTCAACCAGCCCGCCGGACCGGAGATCGTCCATCAGCTGCTTGCGGCACTCGAAGCGGTCCATCCCTTCGTACGGCCCGGCGTTCTCGTTCATGAGGCCGGCATCGGTCATCACGTTGATCTGCGGTAGATCGTGGCGCTGCCCCATTTCAAAGTCGTTCGGATCGTGCGCCGGCGTAACCTTCACGAGGCCGGTTCCAAACTCCGGATCGACATAGTCGTCGGCAATGATCGGGATTTCGCGATTGGTGATCGGCAGCACAATCATTTCGCCGATCAGATCCTTGTAGCGCTCGTCGCGCGGGTTCACGGCCACGGCCGTATCGCCCAGCATGGTTTCCGGCCGCGTGGTGGCGACCACGATTTTACGCTTCTTGCCCTTCACGGCATAGCGCAGGTGATAGAGCGCGCCTTCAACGTCGACATGCTCGCTCTCTTCATCCGACAGCGCGGTTTCGCAACGCGGACACCAGTTAATGATGCGGTTGCCGCGGTAGATCAAATCCTTGTCATACAGCCGGCAAAACATTTCCAGTACGGCTTCGCTCAGCCCTTCGTCCATCGTGAAGCGCTCGCGCTCCCAGTCGCACGAAGCGCCCAGCTTTTTCAGCTGGTTCGAAATCGTGGAACCATATTCTTCTTTCCACTCCCAAACGCGTTCGATGAATTTTTCGCGGCCGAGGTCGTCGCGGGTCTTCCCCTCTTTTTTCAGGGCGCGTTCAACGACGTTCTGCGTGGCGATGCCGGCGTGGTCAGTCCCCGGAACCCACACCGTATTCTTGCCCTGCATGCGCGCGACGCGCGTCAGCACATCCTGGATATTGTTGTTCAGCGCGTGGCCCATATGCAGGATGCCGGTCACGTTCGGCGGCGGAATCACAATGCAAAACGGGTCGCCCCCATCCTGGGGGTCGCCATGGAAGCGGCCGTCATCCATCCACTGTTGATACCATTTATCCTCAACCTGCTTCGGGTCGTACTTTTTTGCCAGTTCTGCCATCGGTAGTAATCCGTAATTCGTAATTCGTAAAAAAAATCAGGCACCGATCCAACGCAACACGCAACCCAAGTTACGCATTACATCTTGCTCGCTATGCCTTTTCCTCATCCAGGAACAGCTTGTATTCCACCCCATCAACCAAAGCCTCCCACGACGCTTCGATGATGTTTTCCGATACCCCGACCGTGGCCCATGAATCCTTGCCATCGGTCGATTCGATCACCACGCGCGTTTTGGCGGCGGTGGCCTCTTCGGGATCGAGAATGTTCACACGGTAGTCCGCCAGCTGCACATCGCTGATGCTCGGGTAGAATTTTTCGAGCGCGCGGCGCAACGCCGCATTGAGCGCATCGACCGGTCCGTCGCCCTCGCCGACCGCGACCGCCTTGTCGCCGTTTACCTTCAGCCTCAGCGTCGCCTCGGACAGACACGGTTCATCCTTGCTGCGCTTCTCGACAATCACGCGGAACCCTTCCAGCGCAAAGAAGCTCTTGTGTTCCTTCAGCACCTTCTTGATCAACATCTGGAACGAGGCATCGGCCGACTCGTAGACATAGCCGCCCTTCTCCATCTTTTCGAGTTCCTTGAGAATTTCCTTCACTTCCGGCGACTTGCGGTCGAGCGACAGCCCCATCTCGAGGGCCTTTTCCACCACGTTGCTGGCGCCCGAAAGCTCCGAGATCAGGATGCGGCGCTTGTTGCCGACCGACGCCGGCGGAACATGCTCGAAGCTCTGCGAAGCCTTGCGAACCCCGTCGACGTGCATGCCCGCCTTGTGCGCAAAGGCGCTGTTGCCCACAAAGGCGGCGCGCGGATTGTCGCGCAGGTTGGCCTGCTCGTTCACAAATTGGGAAAGCTGTTTAAGTCCATCCAGCTTGGCCTCGTCGGCCAGACAGGTCCAGTCGGTTTTCATGATCAGGTTGGCCATCACGGCGAGCAGGTTGCAGTTGCCGCAGCGTTCGCCAAATCCGTTAATGGTGCCCTGCACCTGCACCGCACCGGCCCGGACGGATTCCATCGCATTCGCGACGGCCGTTTCCGAATCGTTGTGGGTATGGATGCCGACCGGCACGTCGAATTTCTCGCGAACCACCGATGTGATTTCATACACCTCATGCGGCAAGCGGCCCCCATTGGTGTCGCACAACACGAGAATATCCGCCCCGCCCTTGGCGGCGGCCTCCAGAGTTTGGAGGGCATACTCCGGACTATCGAGATAGCCGTCGAAAAAGTGCTCGGCGTCATAGACGACCTCGCGGCCGTTTTCCTTCAGGAAGCGGCAGGTGTCTTCGATCATCGCCAGGTTTTCGGCCGGCGTGGTCTTCAGCACCTCGGTCACATGCAAGAGCCAGCTCTTGCCGAAGATGGTGCAAACCGCCGTATCGGCTTCGAGCAGGGCCCGCGTGCCGCGATCCTCCTCGACCGCAATGTTGGCGCGGCGGGTGCTACCGAAGGCCGCGATTTTCGCATGCTGGAGGTTTTGCTTCTTAATCTCCCTAAAGAAGGCCATGTCCTTCGGGTTCGAGGCCGCAAAGCCGCCCTCGATATAATCCACCCCGAACGCATCCAGCATTTTCGCCACATGGATCTTGGCAACCGGCGAAAAGGTAACGCCTTCCGCCTGCGCGCCGTCGCGCAGCGTGGTGTCGTAGATAAAGACTTTATTTCCAGCACTCATGGTGATTCACCTGTTTTTTCCAAAGGAGAGCAACATACCCCACCCATTTAGGGCGAACCAAGCCCGAAGGCCGTTTTTTTGGACCCGTTTCGGTAAATATCCCCGAATAGAGAAGCCGAGATAAACGCCCCGGAAAGCGCTTTCGGGTTCCGGGGCGGTTCACCAAGACGGATTGGGTCAGGTTTGGTTGGAATTAGGAGGAAATACGCTTTAGAGTGGACGCTCTATTTTTGAACCCTTTTGATTTGGTAGGACCATTATGCTAGCACGAAAAGATGAACAAGCACCGTTGCGAGAGGATATCCGTCTCTTGGGCGATTTATTGGGCGAAACCCTGAAGAATCAAGTCGGCGAGCGGTTGTATGATTTGGTGGAGGAAATCCGCTCGCTTTCCAAAGCCGCGCGGCAAGAGGAAAACCGGGAAGCGGAAACCCAGCTGCGGGAACTGATTCGCTCCTTGGACGATGAAGAAACATTGGTCTTGGCGCGGGCCTTTGGCCATTTCCTGAACCTGGCCAATATTGCCGAGAACTACCATATGATGCGCAGCCACCGGAACTATGCCGCGGATGCCATGTCGGATCAGCATAATTTGCTGGAAGAGCTGTTGCCCGCCCTCTTGGAGCAAGGGCTCGACCAGGAGTCCATTGCCCAGACCTTCAGCAATATGGAGATCGAGCTGGTTTTAACGGCTCACCCGACCGAGGTCAAACGCCGGACCTTGATTCAAAAAAACGGGCGGGTCTACGATCTGCTCGCCCAACGGGATCGCCAGAACCTGACGCCCTTTGAACTCGCCGAAACCCGTGAGAATTTAGAGACCTTGATTGCCAGCACCTGGCAAACCGACGAGATTCGCCGGGTTCGGCCGACGCCGGTCGAGGAAGCCAAATGGGGCTTGGCGATCATCGAGGAAGTACTTTGGCATGCGATCCCGCGCTACCTGAAAACGTTGGACAACATCGTACGTCAAACCTTGGGGACCTCGCTACCCTTAACGTGCTGCCCGATCAAGATTGCGTCCTGGATGGGCGGCGACCGGGATGGCAACCCCAATGTCACCGCCCAAGTGACCCGCGAGGTCTGTTTTCTTTCGCGCTGGACGGCCGCAGAACTGTACTACCGGGAAATCGATAAGCTGGTGCAGCGCTTTTCCATGGCGGATTGCAACGAGGAGTTGCGGGCGCTGGTGGGAGACGTGCGGGAACCGTATCGCGTTTATCTACGCACCGTGCGCAATAAAATCCAGCGGACGAAGGCGTGGTGCGAAGCGCAGCTGAATGGCCAGAAAGGCCCGGCGCCGGACGATATTTATCTGGAGGCGGAGGATTTGCTCGATCCGCTGATGATTTGCTACCGCTCGCTGAAGGACAATAAGGCCGACTTGGTGGCCGACCACGGCTTGCTGGACCTGATTCGCCGCGTGGGCTGTTTTGGGCTCGCGCTGGTGCGGCTGGACATTCGCCAGGAAGCACCGCGCCATGAGGAGCTGTTGAACGCGATCACCGAATATGTCGGGCTGGGCTCGTATCAAGACTGGAGCGAGGCGGAAAAACAGGCGTTCTTGATCCAGGAATGCCAGAGCCGCCGGCCGCTGATGCCGCAAGAGATGCCCTTGACGGCGGATCAGCAAGAGACCATCGATACCCTGCGCATTTGCGCCGAGCTGCCGGCCGATGGATTGGGCGCGTATGTAATTTCCATGGCCAGCTGCCCATCCGATGTGCTGGCGGTGCGGCTGTTGCAAAAAGAAGCCGGCATCCAAAAAACCATGCGCGTGGTGCCGTTGTTTGAAACCCTGGCCGACCTGGACCATAGCGCCGAAGTCATGGATTCCTTATTTTCGATGCCGTGGTACAAGGCCGATATCCAGGGCGACCAGGAAGTGATGATTGGATACTCCGATTCCGGAAAGGATGCGGGCAAACTGGCGGCCAGCTGGGCGCAGTATAAAGCGCAAGAGTCTTTGATGGAGGTCGCCAAGAAACATGGGATTCGACTCAACCTCTTTCATGGGCGGGGTGGTTCGGTCGGCCGCGGCGGCGGCCCCGTTGAGCATGCCCTGCTCGCCCAGCCGCCCGGAACGGTGGACGGCCGCATGCGCGTCACCGAGCAGGGCGAAGTGATTCAGCAAAAGTATTCGATTCCCGAAGTAGCGGTCTACAACTTCATGCAATACACGACCGCCGTCGCCGAGGCCACGCTGATGCCACCGCCCGCCCCCAAGCAAGAATGGCGGGAACTGATGGAGGTGATGTCGGACGTTTCGTGCCGCGAATATCGCGGCGTAGTTCAGGGCCATGAAAAGTTTGTGGACTATTTCCGGCAGGTCACGCCCGAGCAGGAACTGGGGCGCCTATATATCGGCAGTCGGCCCGCGAAACGCAAGGCGGGCGGGGGCATTGAAAGCTTGCGGGCGATTCCCTGGGTGTTTGCCTGGACGCAAGTCCGCGTCATGCTGCCGGCCTGGCTGGGGACCGGCACGGCGCTGAAAATGGCGATCGACGAAGGCCAGGAACCGCGGTTGCAGGAAATGATTGAGCATTGGCCCTTCTTCTATTTCTTCATGGACATGCTCGACATGGTCTTGGCCAAGGCCGACTTGCGCGTCGCGAAGTATTATGACGATTGCCTGGCCAGTGAGGACGTGAAGGAGCTCGGTCAGGAGTTGCGGGCGAAACTGCGCACCACGCTGGAAGTCGCCGAACACATCGTCAAAGATTTGCCCGTCGCGGAAGAACGCCAGGTGCTGCGCGCGTCTATTTTCGTGAGGAACCCCTATGCCAACCCGTTGAACCTGTTGCAGGGCGAGGTGCTGCGCCGCATCAAGAACAAAGACTATACCGATCTGGCGGTTCTTGAAGATACCCTGATGGTGACCATTGCCGGCATTTCGGCCGCCATGAAAAACACCGGCTAACGAAAGCGGAGGGAGGCCTACCCGAAAAAGGCGTTGCCGAGGGCCTGGACGGCCCTCTTGCGATCCGCTTCCTTGACGGCGAACATCATGCTGATTTCGGAGGCCCCTTGGTTGATCATCTCGACGTTCACGCCGGATTCGGCAAGCGCATTCGTGGCCTTGGCAGCCATGCCGACGGCATAGCGCATCCCTTCGCCCACCACCATCAACAGCGCGAGACCGTGCTCGACGGAAATATCGTCGGGGTTCAGCTCGGCGGCAATGCGCTCCATGACCTTCTGTTCCTTTGCGCCGAGTTCCGCGGATTGCAGAATCACCGACATGTTGTCGATGCCGGAGGGCGTGTGCTCGAAGGAAATTTCCTCGTCTTCCAAAATCTGGAGCAGACGGCGGCCGAAGCCGACCTCGCGGTTCATCATGTATTTGTCGATATAGATGGCGCTGAAGCCGTCGGCGCTGGAAATGCCCGCCACTTCGGTCTGTTCGTATTTGCGCTCCGGCACAATCAGGGTGCCCGGCGCTTCGGGCCGGTTGGTATTCTTGATGCAGATCGGCACCTCGGCATGGACGGCCGGAATGATCGCCTCGTCGTGAAAGACGCCAAAGCCGGCATAGGCCAGTTCGCGCATTTCGCGGTAGGTCATCAGCTCGATGGCCGGCGCGGTCGGAACGATGCGCGGATCCATGGCGTAGACCGAATCCACGTCGGTAAAGTTTTCGTAGACCTCGGCTTTCAGGGCCGCCGCGAGAATGGCGCCGGTAATGTCGGACCCGCCGCGCGGGAAGGTGGCCACTTCGCCCGCCTGGGTATAGCCAAAGAAACCGGGGAAAATGACAATGCAGTTTTCATGCTGCAGCGCGGCCAGTTTTTCGAACGATTCGTCCAGGACTTCGGCATTGCCGAATTCATCGCTCAGCAGCATGCCGGCATCCCCGGGGTTCATATAAACCGCCGGCGCACCGCGTTTGCAAAAGGCCTCGGCAATCACCTTGGCGTTGTTGTCTTCGCCGGACGCTTTCATGGTGTCCATGAACTGTGCTTCATTGGCGCCCCGCTGGGCAATCCGCTCGCGCAGGTCGGCTTCGATCTCGGCCGTGATGTCTTCGGGCAGCTCCAAATCCGTCTGGATTTCCGCATAGCGGGCAACGACGGTCAGTAAAGCCGTCTCGTAGTCGTTCCCTTCGAGCACCGTCTGGGCCAAGGCAATCAGGAGATCGGTCACCTTGGTATCGTCGCCGTGGCGTTTGCCCGGGGCAGATACCACCACCACCCGGCGCGCGGCATCCGCCGTGACGATATCGATGATCTTCGCAATCTGCTCCGCATTCGCTACGGACGAGCCGCCAAACTTTACAACCTTCATATCAACTTCCTCACTTACAACCGCTAATGGACGCGAAACAACAATAGAAACCGCGAATAGACGCTAATGAACGCCAGTGAACACTAATGTTCCGACAGGATAACGCGCTTCCACTCTAACTTTGAATTCTTGAAATTAATGAGAAGCCCCACCTTGAGACCCGTAACCCTGAGATAATTCAGCATTTGTCCCAGCTTGGAGTCACCAAGGGCATCTACTGTTTTTGTGTCAACGACAACCCGGCTTTCAGCAATCAGGTCCGGAATATAAGTATCAACCTTTTCACCTTTATACATAACGGGAAACACAGCTTGTTGCGAATACTCGACTTCTTGAAGCCCAAATTCCAGGCACAGCGCCCGGTCATAGGTTTTTTCGCGCAGGCCATGCCCTAATTCGTTCAGCACTTCCATGGCACACCCAACAACCTTGTAAACCAATTCCTTCTCTTCCAGCTGTTGATTCGCGTTTATTCGCCGTTCCTATCGTTGATTCGCGTCTATTCGCGGTTTCTATTCAAAATCTTCGAGGCGCATGCGGATCGGCTCGCAGCAGGAGACCTCCAGCGCGTCGATTTCGGCCAAGGCCGCCACAAACTCGGCTTCCTTGGCGCTCTGCGTCAGGATCACCACCGGCGCATAGCCTTCTTCATGGCGCTCCTTCTGCACCACGGACGCAATGCTGATATTGTGGGCGCCGAAAATATTCATCACCTGCGCCATCGCACCCGGTTGGTCGGCGAGGCAGAGGCGCACATAGCACCGCTTCTCAATGTTATCGGCGGAGCAATATTCCAAGGTGTCCTTTTGCAGCATCATGGTTACGCTCACCGGCGTTCCGACGCCGTGCAGCTTGTCGGCCGCCGCTTCCATGATATCGCCGATCACCGCGCTGCCGGTCGGCAAGCGCCCAGCGCCGCGGCCGTAGTACATGGTCTCGTCGACGATATCGCCCTTCACAAAGACCGCGTTGAAAGAATCGCTGACCGAAGCAATCATGTGCTCTTTGGGCACTAGGGAGGGCTCGACAGAAAGCTCTACCGCACCAGCGGTCTCCTTGATGATGGCCAGTAGCTTGATGCGGTAGCCCAGCTCATCGGCATGGGCAATTTCCTGGTCGGCGAGGCCGCGGATCCCCCGGGTCGGGCAGGCGTCCATCGGCACCGGCGCGCCGTAGGCCATCGAGGCCAGCACGACCGCCTTGTGCGCGGTATCAATGCCGTCGATGTCCAGGTCCGGCGGGGTTTCGGCATAACCCAGCGCTTGGGCATCGGCGAGGATTTCGTCGAACGGCAAGCCTTCGCGCTCCATGCGGGTCAGGATATAGTTGCAGGTGCCGTTAAGAATGCCATAGATGCTCTCAATCTGGTTGCCGATCAAACCGGCCCGCTGCGCCCGCAGGATCGGAATCCCGCCCCCCACGGCCGCTTCATAATAGATGCCGGTGTTGTTTTCGCGGGCGGTCTTGTAGATTTCTTCGCCATGGTCGGCCAGCAACGCCTTGTTGGCGGTGATGACCGGCTTGCCATTTTTCAGCGCGGCGAGCGTGAAGGTGCGGGCCACCGCGGTACCGCCAACGAGTTCGACAATCAGATCAATATTTTCATCGGCAATCACGGCCATCGCATCCGTCGTCAGCACACCGTCCGGAACCGTAATGCCGCGGTCGGTTTCAATGTCGAGGTCGGCAATCTTAGCGACCACCGGCGTGATCCCGGTTCGTTCCGCCATCAAAGCGCCATTCTTTTGAATCCCTTCCACCACGCCGGCACCCACGGTACCAAATCCGATAATTCCGATGTTGATCTGTTTCATAATTCGCCTTCTGCTTCGTAAAAAGTGAAGCGCAACCATAGTTAAATGCCATTTTGACTCAAGCCTGAAAAGCGGGCTTCGTATCGGCCGCCAAAACGCGGGACGGGCTTCGAGACCGTCCGTGAAAAAGAAAAGCCCCCGCCCCTCTGCAGGCCGGGGGTTGAAAGGATCGCACGAGCCCGGCCGGAACCGGGTGGGAGTTGGTTAGCTCCAGGTGGATCTAGCGGGTTCGAATTTTCAGAACGGTGTACCACCGTTTGAGGCACAGAACGCTATCGTAAATAGTATCGCGCCCCAAGGCATCATTCCAGCGAGGCGGGAACTTTCTCGAAATTATGATGCAACCAATTTGCAACGCGCAAGCCACTATTTACGGTACTTTACGCCTAAAATGCAACTAAGGTGGTTTTTGAGTGTAGACAATAAAAAATCCCTAACTCGTGATGAGTCAGGGATTAAGATGGTGGCGAAACCCAGATTTGAACTGGGGACACGCGGATTTTCAATCCGCTGCTCTACCAACTGAGCTATTTCGCCGTAAAAATGAAGCGCGCAGTATACGGGGACACGCTTTTCCGTCAACCGAATTTATGTTTCCAATCCGGTGTAACCGTCTTCGCTCTCCGCGTTGCTGCGAGCAAAGAATGGTCGGGGCGACTGGATTCGAACCAGCGACTTCTACGTCCCGAACGTAGCGCTCTACCAGGCTGAGCCACGCCCCGTGTCGACCAAAAGAAGAGCGTAGTGTACGAATCCGCCATTAAATGGCAAGCGGGAAAGAGGCTGTTTTTTCCAGCGCGAGGGAACGGCCCTGTAGACGGAGCTTCCAGCTCCGTTGGACGACTCGTAACGTATCATTCAACCCAAACAGAGCACAAGATGCTCCATCGACGTTCAAGCCCGTGGGTGGGCCAGCTGGTAGACTTGCTTCAGGCGCTCGACGGATACGTGGGTATAGATCTGCGTGGTGGAGAGCGAGGCGTGGCCCAGCAACTCCTGCACGCTGCGCAGATCGGCGCCGGCATCGAGCAGATGGGTTGCGAAGCTATGGCGCAGGCTGTGGGGCGTCAGCTCGGCGTTCAGCCCGCAGAACAGTACATATTTCTTCATCATGCGTTCGATGGAGCGGGCCGAGATGGCCCCGCCGTTCTTGTTGAGGAAGACCGGGCTGCGGGCCTCCTTTGTACCTTCGAGCAGCCAGACATTTTCCCGCAGCTCGAGATTTTTCATCAAGGAGCGTATGGCGGGCGAGCCGAGCGGACAGAGCCGCTCCTTCTTGCCCTTGCCGCGCACGCGCGCCACGCCCGACAGGATGTCGATGCTTTCTTCCGGCAGCGTGACCAGCTCGTTGATGCGCATGCCGGTGCTGTAGAGCAATTCTAGAATGGCGGAATCGCGCGCGACCATGTATTCGCGCCACAGCTTCTGTTTGGGATTGGTGGACGGCTGCGTTTCAGCATACTTCGCGGGGGCGTCCAGTAACTTGCCCACCTCTTTAACGGACAGAATTTGCGGCAGATAGTTCCCTTTCTTGGGCGGGCTCAGTCCGCTGAAGGGATTTTGCTCCACATATTCCTCCCGCAGCATAAATTTGTAGAACGAGCGCAGCGCGGAGAGCTTGCGCCCGGTCGTAGTCGGCGCCAGTTCCAGCTTCTGGAAAAACACCAGAAACTTGCGGGCCGAAAAGCGGTCGGCCTCTTTCCAGTTATAGGGCGGTTGCGCGTCTTCGCCCCAGATGATTTCACAAAACTGCCGGATATCGATCAGGTAGTTGCTGATCGTATGCTCGGAGGCGTTTTTCTCGCCTTCAAGATACTGGACAAAATGCTCTGTGCACGGATCGTTCATGGCTAACCAGGGAATTATTAACCACGAAGACACAAAGCACACGAAGAGCTCCCTCTTAGTGTACTTCGTGCCTTTGTGTTTTTACTCCTCCGTCGGAGCTTCGTCCTTCTTGGGCTTCGGCTTGCGCGGGGCGGGCAGGTCGAACTGATCCTGCATCTCCGCATAGTTCGGGATCTGCGAGGCATAGCGCGCCACCATCTTCTTCAAGGCCCCCAGCTGGCGGTCGGACAGCGCGCCCCGGCCCTTGAATTGGGAAGCGAGCGATTCGTAGAAGGTCTTGTCGTTGAACTCCCGCTTGCCGCGTTTGACCGGCTCGTCCCATTCGGAAATGGCCGCCATCATTTCGAGGATCGGCGCGATGGATGGGTCGACTTCGACTTCCTTCTTTTCGTCGAGCTTGAATTCAACCCGGAGGGTTTCAAAGTTGGGAATCTGCTCGGAATATTTGGTGAGCAGCGTATCCAGATAGGCCAGCTGGCGATCGCTCAACCGCTTGCCCATGGTGACCTGGTCGCCGAGCGACCCAACGAATTTTTTATCGTCGTAGGTGCGCTTGCCAACCTTCTGCGGCTCTTCGAACTTCACGGCGGAGAGAATCTCCAGCTTGCGCGGCGTATCGATGCGGACGGCTTCCGGCTCGACGAGTTCCAGCTCCGTGGCCAGCGCGGCGGGAACCTGCTTGATGTAGCGGCAGCACATCTTGTGCAGCATTTCGCCCTGGCGCTTCGAGAGCAGCTCGCCCTCTCCGACCTTTTCCTTTAGATCCTCGAAGGTCTTTGGGTCGTCATAGGTGCGGCGGCCCGACTTGACGGCCGGCGCCCATTCGGACACATGGTCCAACGCCTCGAAGCATTTGGCAACCAACGCCGGTTCGGCGGTCTCCTTGGCATGCTCGATCCATTCGAGCAGGGACGGATAGAACTCCTCCATCATCTGGGTCCACTCGACCTTGCCTTCCTCGATGTTGTCGAGCTTGGTTTCCATATCGGCGGTAAAGCGGGCCTCGAAGAGGTTGACCTTGTTGCTGGACTTCAACTTTTCCTCGGTCTTGAGGATGAGTTCGATCAATTCCTTGCCGAGGTCGGTCGGGATCAGCGACCGCTTTTCCTTGATGACATATTCGCGTTCGTCGAGCTTCGACATGATGGCGGCGTAGGTACTCGGACGCCCCACCCCATTTTCTTCCAGCGCCCGGATCAACGCCGCTTCGGTATAGCGCGCCACCGGCTTGGTTTCCTTCTGATCGGTGAGCCAATCGAGCACGTCGAGCTTTTCGCCCGGCGTCACCGGCGGAATTTTTTCGGTTTCAGATTCATCGCCCTCGCCGGATTTCGGCTTGTCGGCGGCGGCTTCGATGCCGCTGGCCTTCATGTAGCCGGGGAAGGCGATGTCGGACGCGGTGGCGCGGAACAGATAGGTATTTTCGGAACCGGCCTCGATCTCCACCGTGCGGCGGGCAATCCGCGCCGGCACCATCTGGCTGGCCACAAAGCATTCCCAGATCAACTTGTAGAGTTTTTGTTCCGGCGCCTCGAGTTTGACCCCCTCCTTGCCAGGTTGCACGGCCACATCGGTCGGGCGGATGGCTTCGTGGGCTTCCTGCGCGGCGCCCTTGCTTTTGTAGAAGTTGGGCTTTTCGGGCACATATTCCGCGCCGTAGCTAGTGCTCACAAACTCGCGGCATTCGTCCTGCGCGGTCTTGGCAATGTTGAACGAGTCGGTACGCATGTAGGTGATGAGGCCGCTTTCATACAGCTTCTGGGCGATGCCCATGGTGCGCGCCGGCGCATAGCCGAGTGCACCGGAGGCCGACTGCTGCAGCGTACTGGTGATGAACGGCGGGCGGGCGCGGCGGGTCACTTCCTTGGTGATCACATCGCTGACGGTCAGCGGGCTGTTGGCCAGCTCCTGCTGGATGCCTTCGAGCTGTTCCTGCGTCTTGACCGCCCCCGGCAGCAACTTGCGATCCTTCACGCCGATCGGCTCGCCGTTGATGCGCGCCAGCTTGACGCTGAACGGATCGAGCGGGGCTTCCTGCTTGCGCACCTCCGCCCCGACGGTGAAATAGGTTTCCGGCTTAAAGTTGGTGATTCCGGTTTCGCGTTCCACCACGAGACGCAACGCGACGGTCTGCACACGCCCCACACTGTTGGCCCCGCGGATCTGCTTGCGCACCACCGGACTGCCCTGGAAGCCGACCAGACGGTCGAGGATCCGGCGGGCCTGCTGCGCATCCACCCGGTCCATATCGATCTTTTCCGGATGTTCAAAGGCCGCGAGAATCGCCGGCTTCGTAATTTCATTGTAGGTCACGCGGAAAAAGTTTTCTTCCGGCACGGTCTTCTTCAAGGCCTCGAACAAGTGCCAGGCAATGGCCTCCCCTTCACGGTCGGGGTCGGGCGCCAGATAAACGTTTTCGCACTTCTTGGCCTCATCCTTCAGCTCCTTCAACACCTTCTTGCCGCGGGTGGTCGCCACATAGTCCGGCTCAAACCCCTTCTCGACATCCACGCCCAGCTTCTTCGCCGGCAAGTCCCGCACGTGCCCGACCGAAGCCATCACCGTGTAGTCCTTCCCCAAAAACTGGTTAATCTTCTTCGCCTTCGCCGGCGACTCCACAATCACTAAATTCTTGCTCATAGATTTCTTTCCTTTGCTAAAACTATTTTTGACAGGATCTACATGATCCAATCCTGTCCGTCCTGTTAATCCTGTCTAAAATTTTCCGGTCCGCAGGTCCTCGGCGAGCTCGACCATGCGGCCGGGCAGGGTTTTGACCACCCGCTTCATTTCCAACCCCAGCAGAAGGCCGCTCAATTCATGGCTCTTGAGACCCGTTTTCCGCCCGAGCGAGTCGACATCCATCGGCTCCTGCCACAGGGCCTCGACCACCTTCGTTTCGATGTCCGTCATCGGCACATCCGGCCGGGCCGCGGCGGCCGGCTCCGGCGTGGCGCGTTCCGCCGGCGGGATTAAAAATTCATATTCCTCTAAAATATCGTCGAGCGATTCCACCAGCTTCGCGCCGTTTTTGATCAACATATGCGGGCCGCGCGCCCCCGGGGTGTCGACCCGGCCCGGCAAGGCAAAGACGGTGCGCCCCTGCTCCATCGCGGCCTCGGTCGTATGCATCGATCCGCCTTTCACGGCCGACTCCACCAGCAACACGCCCATGCTCAGTCCACTGATAATGCGATTGCGGTACGGGAACGTCATGCGATCGGCCTTCCGGCCCATGGGATATTCGCTGATCACCGCGCCCTGTTTGGCAATCTTGTCCGCCAGCTCCGCATTTTCCGGCGGATACAGGCAGTCGAGCGCGCCGCCCAGCACGGCAATGGTTCTGCCGGCACTCTTCAAGGCGCCATGATGCGCTGCGGTATCCGCACCGCGCGCCAGGCCGCTCACCACCGTAAAGCCGGTTTGCCCCAACTGATAGGCCAACCGGTCCGCGGCGTTGAGGCCATAGTGCGACGTCGACCGCGAACCAACTATGCCGATGGCCTTCGCATCCGCCGGTTCGATCCGACCCAGGACATACAACGCCAAAGGCGGGTTGTGAATCGTTTTCAGCGCCGCCGGATATTCCGCGTCGAGCGGCGTGATGATGCGCGCACCGATCTCCGCCGCCTGCTCAATCTCCGCCTCGGCATCGATGGAATCGCGCCGCGTAATAATCTTGAGCGCCAGCTTTTCGCCGACCCCGCGCGCCTTCATCAACGCTTCCCGATCCGCTTCAAGAATCGCTGCGGGGGAACCCAGCGCGTCGATCAAACGGCGGACGCTGACCGGCCCCAGGCCTTCGATCATATTCAAAATAATATATGCGGTGTGTGGCTCCATCAAAAACCCAGTTCTATAGCCCGTTCCAGAGCTGTTCCATTTCGTCTTCGGCCATTTCGTTGCCGATGCTGACCTGCCCAATGTCCGAGGCTAGGACAAATTTAGGGCGGCCGGCGACGGTCTTTTTGTCGACCGACAGCGCCGCCCGCAACGCATCCCATTTGCACTCGGGCGCCCGAACCGGCAGCCCCAGCGCCTGGAATATGTTTTCGATCCGGTCGCAGCCGGCCTGCGACAGGCCGGTCCGCCCAACGGAAGCCCGCGCGGCAAAAATGGAGCCAATGGAGATGGCTTCGCCATGGATATATTCACCATAGCCGGCGACGTTTTCGATGGCATGTCCGACCGTGTGCCCAAAATTCAGGATCGCCCGCAGGCCGCCTTCGCGCTCGTCCTGCGCCACGACATCCGCCTTGATTTCGCAGCACCGGCCCACCACGTTGGCCAGCAATTCGACATTCCCGACATCGGACAGCTTATCGAGATTTTCTTCCAACTCGCTAAAGAAGGGCGCGTCGTAGATAATGCCGTATTTCACCACTTCGGCCAGTCCGGCCCGATATTCGCGCTCGGGCAGCGTTTTCAGTGTATGCAGATCCGCCAGCACCAGTTCCGGCTGATGGAAGGCGCCCACCAGGTTCTTGCCTTCGGGCAGGTTGAGGCCGGTTTTTCCGCCAACGGAACTATCGACCATCGCCAACAGCGAGGTCGGCACCTGAACAAACGGAATGCCGCGCAGGTAGCTGGCGGCCGTGTAGCCGGCGAGGTCGCCCATCACCCCGCCGCCGAGGGCCACAATGAACGATTGGCGATCCAAGCCGCACTCGATGCAGCGGCTGTAGAGTTCGAACAACTGATCCGCGCATTTGGATTTTTCGCCGGCCGGCAGCGTGGCTAAACAGGCCGAAAAACCGGCCCGTTCCAACGATTCGACCGCCGTCTTGGCATAGTGTGCCCCGACGTTTTCATCGGTGATAATTAAACATTTTCCCTTCAGACCCACCTCGGCACAAAGCCCGCCAAGTCGGTCCAAAACCCCCGCTCCAATGTGAATCTGGTAGGAGCGTTCCCCTAAGCTTACTGGCACGTCGTATAACATGGCTCGAGTGTGTAGGGGCTCGCAGGGGGGCGAGTCAATCAAAAAGAACATTCGCCCCTTAAAAGCCGCCTGCAACATCGCGGCCGGGCGATGGCTGAAAAATTCCCATCTCACTATTGATCC
>Ga0208879_1002040_pt1 | contig 18352 bp, 14 predicted proteins | sample Knorr_S15_td_Bot_FD_185605 | JGI IMG/M metagenome (GOLD analysis project Ga0208879, IMG submission 185605) | Marine microbial communities from Southern Atlantic Ocean transect - Knorr_S15_td_Bottom_ad_5009_LV_A (SPAdes) (version 2) | ecosystem: Environmental > Aquatic > Marine > Oceanic | place... | reverse complement strand
CGGCTTCGACCGCTGCCTCATCGGCAGCCTCGTCATCGTGGTCGTGTTCGTGCTCGGCTTCGCGGGCAGCCTCGGCTGCACGGCTCTTCTCGACGCGCTCACGGCGCGAGACGGCGGCACGGGTGCTGGCGCCGGCACGGTCTCGCAGGGCGTCCTGAGCGGCCATCCGCTCGAGTTCTTCGGGCGTGTAGCGGCTCACCACCACCGTGATGTGGCAGGTGCGCTTGTGGATCGGGGTGGCGCGGCCACGGGCACGCGGGCGCCAACGCTTCAGGGTCGGACCCTCGTCGGCGTAGCAGGCCGACACGAAGAGTTCCTCGGCGGGCACCTGGTCGTTGTGCTCGGCGTTGGCAACGGCCGAATCAAGGCACTTGCCGACGACTGAGGCAACGCTGCGCTCCGAGAAGGTGACGATCTCGTTGGCCCGGCCATACGACTCGCCGCGGATCAGGTTCAGGACCTCGCGGGCCTTGCGGGCCGACACGCGCACGTGGCGGGCCACGGCGCGGGTGCCCGGACGGCCCTCGTTGGTCTTCAAGGCGGCGGCACCCATCAGCGACGCACCCCCTTCTCCTGGCCGGCATGTGACCGGAAGGTCCGCGTCGGGGCGAACTCGCCCAACTTGTGTCCGACCATCGCCTCGGTGATGTACACCGGTACGTGCTTGCGGCCGTCGTGGACGGCCATGGTGTGGCCGACCATGTCGGGAATGATCGTGGACCGGCGGGACCAGGTCTTGATGACCTTCTTTTCGCCGGACTCGTTCAAGGCGTCGACCTTCTTGAGCAGATGGTCGTCGACGAACGGCCCCTTCTTGAGACTCCGTGGCATCGCTGACTACCTCCGTGACCCGCGCCGACGACGGCGGCGCACGATCATCTTGTCGGACTGCTTTTTGCGTGAACGGGTACGGCCCTCCGGCTTGCCCCAGGGGGACACGGGATGGCGGCCACCCGAGGACTTGCCCTCGCCGCCGCCGAGCGGGTGGTCGACCGGGTTCATGGCCACGCCACGGGACTGGGGACGGACGCCCTTCCAGCGGTTGCGGCCGGCCTTGCCGATCTTGGTGAGCTCGTGTTCCTGGTTGCCGACCTCACCGACCGTGGCCCGGCAGTCGATACGCACTCGGCGCATCTCGGGTGCTGGCAGTCGCAGGGTGGCGAATTCGCCCTCCTTGGCCACGAGCTGGATGCTCGAACCGGCGCTGCGGGCCATCTTGCCGCCGCCACCCGGCTGGAGCTCGACGTTGTGGATCACCGTACCGACGGGGATGTAGCGCAGCGGGAGGGCATTTCCGGAGCGGATCTCCGAACCCTGGCCCGACTGCAGCGTGTCGCCGACCTCGACGCCCTTCGGCGCCAGGATGTAGCGCTTCTCACCGTCGTGGTAGTGCAGCAGGAGGATACGGCAGCTGCGGTTGGGGTCGTATTCGATGGCGGCAACCTTGGCCGGCACGCCGTCTTTGTTCCGTCGGAAGTCGACGACCCGGTAGCGCTGCTTGTGGCCGCCACCGCGATGGCGGGCGGTCTTGCGGCCGTAGTTGTTGCGACCGCCGGTCGAAGTCTGCTTCTCGACGAGCGACCGCTCGGGGGTCGACTTGGTGATTGCCGAGAAGTCGGAGACGGTCTGGAACCGTCGGCCCGGGCTGGTCGGCTTGCGCTTGCGCTGTGGCATGTTGCTCAGGCCTCGAACAGTTCGATGGAGTCGCCCTCGGCGAGGGTGACGTAGGCCCGCTTGACGTCGGACCGCTTGCCCCAGGTGCCCGTGCGACGGTTGCGGCGACGCTTGCCGTCCCGGTTGAGCGTGTTCACGTTCAGGACACTGACGTCGAAGATGACCTCGACGGCGTCGCGGATCTCCGGCTTGGAAGCCGACTTCGCCACCTCGAAGGTGTAGACGTTGGCTTCCAGGAGGTTGTACGACTTCTCCGACACGATCGGTCGGATGATGACGTCGCGTGCGTCTTTCACGATGCCTATTCCTCCTCGTCGCCGGTCGGCGATTCGTCGGCTTCGGCGACGTCTTCGGCGGCTTCTTCGACGACGTCCTCGACGGCTTCCTCGGCGACGTCTTCGGCGACGTCCTCGACGGCTTCCTCGGCGACGTCTTCGGCGACGTCTTCGGCGACGTCTTCGGCGACCGGTGTCGCCGCTGCTGCGGGGGTGCCGGCGGGCAGCGTGTCCTGGCTGAAGACCACGACGTCGCTCACGAGCACGTCATAGGCGTTGAGCTCGCCCGGCGAGACCACATGGACCCGGGGCAGGTTGGCGAAGCTCTTCCAGGTGTTGGTGTCGCCGCGGGCGGCAACCACCAGGACACGACCTTCGGCGCCGAGGGCGGTGAGGGCGGCGACGGCATCCCGTGTTCGGGGCGCTTCGAAGCCCCACGTGTCGATCACGACGACCTGGCCCTCGGCCGCACGGTCGGACAGCGCCGAGCGCAGCGCCAACTGGATCATCTTCTTGGGCGTCTTCTGGGCGTAGCTGCGGGGCTTGGGGCCCAGCGCCACACCGCCGCCACGCCACTGCGGCGAACGGATCGAACCCTGGCGGGCACGACCGGTGCCCTTCTGGCTCCACGGCTTGGCACCGCCGCCCCGGACCTCGGCCCGGGTCTTGGTGCTCTGCGTGCCGCGTCGGCGGGCCGCCAACTGGGCGGTCACCACCTGGTGCATCACTGCGGTGTTCGGCTCGATGGCGAAGATGGCACCGTCGAGTTCAACGGCCCCGGCGTCGCCGCCGCTGCGGGTACGGATCGTGACGCTCGCCATCACCCGCTCCTCTTCACGGCATTGCGGATGAGGACGGTGGCACCGGTGGGGCCGGGCACCGAACCCTTCACGAGCAGCAGCTCGCGTTCGGCGTCGGCCTCGACCACGACCAGGTTCTGGGTGGTGGTCTTCTGGTTGCCCATGCGACCCGGCATCTTCCGGCCCTTGAAGACGCGGGAAGGGGTGGCGCACTGGCCGATGGCCCCGGGCTTGCGATGCACCTTGTGGGCGCCGTGGCTGGCCGAATGGCCCTTGAAGTTGTGGCGCTTCATGACTCCGACGAAGCCCTTGCCCTTGCTGACCGAGGTGACATCGACGTGTCCCTCGCCGGCCAGGGTCTCGACGGTGAGTTCCTGACCCACCTCGTACTCGCTGACATCGTCGAGCCGCAGCTCGACCAGGCGGATGCCCGGTTGCACGTTGGCGGATTCGAAGTGGCCGGCCTCGGGTCGGGTGAGCTTGTGCTCCTCCCGGTGGCCGAAGGTCACCTGCAGGGCGCTGTACCCGTCACGTTCGGTGGTCTTGACCTGGACGACCCGATTGGGCCGGACGCGCAGCACGGTGACCGGGACGACGCGGTTGTCCTCGTCCCAGACCTGTGTCATGCCGACCTTCTCGCCGACAAGTGCCTTGTTCGCCATGGTGGCTCCTGCTGATACACCCGGAGGGCCTCCCCCGGGTGGTCGACCCCTTCGGGCCGCTTCACGCGAACGCTCCGCACGGGAAGACCCGGCGGAGCGGCGATTCGGTTGTGTCGGATGGTTCCCGTCGGTCTCCCGTGGAAATCGGGCGGGCCTTTTCGAACATCGTTTGTCGGCCACCGGAAACCCCCGGTGGCGCAGGGCTCAAGGCTAGGGGTGTCGGCGCTCCCCGACAACGCCGCGAATCCACGGTCCCAGCCGGGTCCCCAACTACCGTCGGGGCCGTGACCGAGCCTGATCCCACGCCCAGCCCACCGACACACCCGCCCCCGTGGGTGGTTCGCTCCATCCTGTTGTTCCTCGGTGGACTGGCGGGCCTCTGGTACCTCCAGGGAGTCCTCGAATCCCTGCGCTCCCTGTTCATCATCCTGCTCGTGGCGCTGTTCCTGTCGTTCGCCATGGAACCGGCCGTCAACGCCCTCGAACGCCTGAACATCCGGCGGGGTCTGGGCACCGCCCTCGTGTTTCTCGCCGTTCTCGTCGGCCTCGGCGGCTTCGGGTTCGCCATGGGCTCCCTGCTGTCCGAGCAGGTCACCGAGTTGAGCGACAACCTGCCGGGCTACCTCCAGTCGATCGACGAGTTCCTCGAGGACAACCTCGGCATCGAGAACGCAACCGCCGACGTCCGCGCCAGTTGGGACTCGGGTGCGCTCGCCGAACGGCTCAGCGGGTTCGCCGACGACCTCGCCAAGTTCGGCTCCACCGTGGCGAACGTGCTGTTCCAGGTGTTCACCATCGGGCTGTTCGCCTTCTACCTCGTTGCCGAGGGACCGAAGTTGCGACGGACCGTCTGCTCGCTGCTCCCCCAGGAGCGGCAGAAGTACGTGCTCGAGGTCTGGGACGTGGCGATCGCGAAGACCGGCGGCTACATCCTCTCCCGGGGCGTGCTCGCCGTGATCGCCGCTGTCGTCCACTGGGCGGCCTTCGAGATCATCGACCTCCCATCGGGCTTCGCCCTCGCCGTCTGGGTGGGTGTGGTCTCCCAGGTGGTCCCCGTCGTCGGCACATACCTCGCCGGCGCCCTTCCCCTCCTCATCGGCCTGATCGACGATCCGATGACCGGTCTGTGGGTGCTGATCGTGATCGCCGTCTACCAGCAGATCGAGAACTACCTGCTCGCTCCCCGCATCACCTCGCAGACGATGGCGATCCACCCCGCCGTGGCATTCGGCTCCGTCATCGCCGGCGCTGCGCTGCTGGGTGTGGTCGGGGCGATGCTCGCCCTGCCCGCCGCTGCCACGCTCCAGGCGATCATCTCGGCGGCAGCCGAGCGCCACGAGGTTGCAGAGCACCTGCTCGAGGCCAGTCAGAAACGTCGTCGGAAGCTCAGGGGCTAGTTCTTCCGGGATTTCTTGCAGCGGTCTTGCACCGCCTGCAACGGGGTCGGTGGTCACCGGCTGGAACCGTTTCGAGACCGGTCGCGTCTGCACCTCGGTGACGTTGCCCCTTGCAGGGGCCGTGGTGGGAGAAGCCCGGCGGCTGGGGAAAACGGGAGAAGCGCCCCCGGGGGGGCGCTTCTGCCTTTCGTTCTTGTGAACCAGAGGTCAGGTCTGTTGGATCTTGATCTCGATGTCGACGCCGGCCGGCAGGTCCAGCCGCTGCAGCGCATCGACCGTCTTGGGCGAAGGCTCCAGGATGTCGAGGAGGCGCTTGTGGATCCGCATCTCGAAGTGCTCCCGCGAGTCCTTGTCCTTGAACGGCGACCGCACCACCGTGAACCGGTGCTTCTCGGTCGGCAAGGGGACCGGGCCGCGAATCTCCGCCTGTGTCCTCAGCACCGTTTCGACGATCTTCTTCGTCGACTGGTCGATGACCACGTGGTCGTAGGCCTTGAGTCGGATTCGGATCCTCTGCCCTGTTGCCATCAGGGTCAGCCGATGATCTTGGTGACGGCGCCTGCACCAACGGTGCGACCACCCTCGCGGATGGCGAAGCGCAGGCCCTCGACCATGGCGATCGGTGCGATGAGCTCGACGTTCATGGTGGTGTTGTCACCGGGCATGCACATCTCGGTGCCGTCGGGAAGGGAGATCGAACCCGTCACGTCGGTCGTCCGGAAGTAGAACTGCGGCCGGTAGTTCGAAAAGAACGGCTTGTGACGGCCGCCCTCCGCCTTGGTCAGCACGTAGACCTCGGCCTCGAAGGTGGTGTGCGGTGTGATCGAGCCGGGCTTGGCGAGCACCTGACCGCGCTGGACGCTGGTCTTGTCGATGCCACGCAGGAGGGCACCGATGTTGTCGCCGGCCTGACCCCGGTCGAGAATCTTGCGGAACATCTCGACACCGGTGCAGACCGTGGTCTGCGTGTCCTTGATGCCGATGATCTCGATGGAGTCGCCGGTGTTGACGATGCCCTGCTCGACACGGCCGGTGACGACGGTGCCCCGACCGGTGATCGTGAAGACATCCTCGATCGGCATCAGGAAGGGCTTGTCGATATCGCGCTCGGGAATCGGGATGTACTCGTCGACCTGGTTCATGAGCTCGACGACGGCTGCGGCCGCATCGGCGTCACCCTCGAGGGCCTTGAGCGCCGAGACCCGACAGATCGGGGTGTCGTCGCCGGGGAACTCGTACTCGTCGAGGAGCTCACGCACCTCGAGTTCGACCAACTCGAGGAGTTCCTCGTCGTCGACCATGTCGCACTTGTTGAGGGCCACGACGATCTTGGGAACACCGACCTGGCGGGCCAGCAGCACGTGCTCACGTGTCTGCGGCATCGGGCCGTCGGCTGCCGACACGACCAGGATGGCGCCATCGACCTGGGCGGCGCCCGTGATCATGTTCTTGATGTAGTCGGCGTGACCCGGCATGTCGACGTGGGCGTAGTGCCGGTTGGGAGTCTCGTACTCGACGTGGGCCACGTTGATCGTGATGCCACGTTCCCGTTCCTCGGGGGCCTTGTCGATGTTGTCGAACTCGGTGAAGGAGGTCGAGTCGGGATCGAGGTCGGAGAGGACCTTGGTGATCGCCGCTGTCAGTGTGGTCTTCCCGTGGTCGATGTGGCCCATCGTCCCGACGTTCACATGGGGCTTGTTGCGCTCAAACTGCTGCTTGGCCATGCCGTTTCCTCGGCTGCTTTCTGTGTTGGTTACCTAAGTCGTTGTCACTCGCCGCGGAAGCGCTTGACGATTTCTTCCTGCACGAATGCGGGAGTCTTCTGATACGAGTCAAACTGCATCGTGTAGGTCGCGCGACCCTGAGTGCGCGAGCGAAGATCGGTAGCGTAACCGAACATCTCCGACAACGGCACCGTTGCCGTGATGACCTGGTTGCTGCCGCGCGCTTCCATCTGGCCCACACGCCCCCGCCGCGAATTCAGGTCGCCGACCACGTCGCCCATGTAGTTCTCGGGGGTGACGACCTCGACGGCCATCACCGGCTCGAGGAGTACAGGTCCGGCCTTGACGATCGCATCGCGGAACCAGGCCTGCGCCGCGATCTTGAACGCCATCTCCGAGGAGTCCACGTCGTGGGACTTGCCGTCGTTGAGGCTGACCTTGATGCCGAGTACCTGGTAGCCGGCGAGCACGCCGTTGGTCATGGCCGCCTGGATGCCCTGGTTGACCGCCGGGATGTACTCCTTCGGGATGCGACCGCCCCTGACGTTGTCCTCGAAGTGGTAGGTCTCGTCGGGATCGGTGTGGGGTTCGAGGGTCGCCACGATCTCGGCGAACTGGCCCGAGCCACCGGTCTGCTTCTTGTGCGTGTAGCGGAGGTTGGCGACCGTCTTGGTGATGGTCTCCCGGTAGGCCACCTGTGGCCGGCCCACGTTGGCGTCGACCCGGAATTCGCGCAGCATGCGATCGACCAGCACCTCGAGGTGCAGTTCGCCCATGCCGCCGATGATCGTCTGTCCGGTCTCCTCGTCCGAGCGGACGCTGAAGGTCGGATCCTCCTCGGCGAGGGCGCCCAGGGCCTTGCTCATCTTGTCCTGGTCGGCCTTCGAACGCGGCTCGACGGCGACGTGGATGACCGGCTCCGGGAACTCGAGTTGTTCGAGCACGATCGGATGGTCCGGCGAGCAGAGGGTGTCGCCCGTGCGGGTGTTCTTGAGGCCGATGCCTGCGACGATGTCGCCGGTACGGACCTCGTCGCGGTCCTCGCGGTTGTTGGCGTGCATCTCGAGGATGCGGCCGATCCGCTCCTTGTTCCCGGTCCGGGTATTGAGCACCGCCGAGCCCTTGTCCAGCGCGCCGCTGTAGACCCGGAAGTAGATGAGCTTGCCGACATGCTGGTCGGTCATGATCTTGAAGGCCAGGGCGGCGAAGGGTTCGTCATCGTCGGCCTTGCGGACGACCGTGTCGCCCGAGCGGGGGTGCACGCCCTCGACCGGCGGCAGGTCCAGCGGCGACGGCAGGTAGTCGATCACTGCGTCGAGGAGGGGTTGCACGCCCTTGTTCTTGAAGGCGCTGCCGGTGAGGATCGGCACGCAATGGCCGGCGATCGTGCCGGTGCGAAGAGCGGACCGGAGATCCTCTGCGGTGATCTCCTCCTCACCGATGTACTTCTCGAGGATGTTCTCGTCGAACTCCGACAGGACGTCGATCAGTTCGTGCCGGAACTCCTCGGCCTGGTCGACCATGTCGGCGGGAATGTCCACGACGTCCCAGGAGGCGCCCAGGTCCTCGCTCGTCCAGACCAGGGCCTTCATCCCGAGCAGGTCGACGACCCCGGCGAACTCGGACTCGGCGCCGATGGGCAACTGCACGACGGCGGTCTTGCAGCCGAGGCGCTCGCGGATGGTGCCCAGCACGTAGTAGAAGTCGGCACCTGTCCGGTCCATCTTGTTGATGAAGCACAGGCGCGGCACGCTGTAGCGGTCTGCCTGCCGCCAGACGGTCTCGGTCTGGGGCTCGACGCCGGCCACGCCGTCGAACACGGCGACCGCTCCGTCGAGGACCCGCAACGAACGCTCGACCTCGACGGTGAAGTCGACGTGGCCGGGCGTGTCGATGATGTTGATCCGATGGTCGCGCCAGAAGCAGCTGGTGGCCGCGGAGGTGATGGTGATGCCCCGCTCCTGTTCCTGTTCCATCCAGTCCATGGTGGCCGCGCCGTCGTGGACCTCACCGATCTTGTAGTTGACCCCGGTGTAGTACAGGATCCGCTCGGTGGTGGTGGTCTTGCCCGCGTCGATATGGGCCATGATCCCGATGTTGCGGGTCTGTTCGAGTGGGTGTCGCTTGGTCATGCTCGTTCGAGGTGTTCGGCGGTTGTCGGGCGGGTTCCGGAGTCGTCACGCATGCCGACGAAGGCTGCCCGGAACGGGTGTGGGCGATAGATCGGTGGCGGGCCGTCCGGGATGGACGGACTACCAGCGGTAGTGCGCGAAGGCCTTGTTCGCTTCGGCCATCTTGTGGGTGTCCTCACGTCGCTTGACGGAGGCTCCCTGGCCGTTGGAGGCATCGAGGATCTCGTTGGCGAGCCGTTCGGACATGGTGCGCTCGCGGCGGTCGCGGGCGTTGCCCACCAGCCACCGGACGGCGAGGGTGTTGGAGCGTCGAGGGCGCACCTCGATCGGCACCTGGTAGGTGGCACCACCGACGCGACGGCTCTTGACCTCGAGTTGCGGCTTGATGTTCTCGAGCGCCCGCTTGAGGGTGCCGACCGGCTCGCTGCCGGTCTTGGTCTCGACGGTCTGGAGCGCCGAGTAGACGATGTGTTCGGCAGTCGAGCGCTTGCCGCTGCGAAGCACCTTGTTGACGACCTGGGTGACGACCGCCGAGCGATAGACGGGGTCGGGGGTCAGTTCACGACGTTCGACGGGGCCCTTGCGTGGCATGTCAGCCCCCCTTCTTCGTGCCGTAACGGCTGCGTGACTGGCGACGCTGGCTGACACCGGACGTGTCGAGCGTTCCCCGGATGACCTTGTAGCGGACGCCGGGAAGGTCCTTCACGCGGCCGCCACGCACGAGCACGATCGAGTGCTCCTGGAGGTTGTGGCCCTCACCGGGGATGTAGGCGGTGATCTCCATGCCGGTGGTCAGGCGGACACGGGCGACCTTGCGCAGCGCCGAGTTCGGCTTCTTCGGAGTGGTCGTGTAGACCCGCGTGCAGACGCCACGACGCTGGGGCGCGCCCTTGAGGGCCGGTGTGGCCTCCTTGCGTCGCTTGGACTGACGGCCCTTGCGGACCAACTGCTGGATCGTGGGCACGAACTACCTCGGGTGATGCTGATTGACGGGCGTACGAATGTGGGCCGAAAGCGGCTTCCGGCCAGCGGCCGAGTCTACGGTTGCCCCTTCCCGACTCACACGCGCGTGTCGTCGAGAGGATCCCCGGTCAGCCGTTGACTGCTGGTCGTGGCACACGGAGGTCATCAGGCATGCCAGCCGTCGGGTCGGCTCATGTCAGGCGCTGGCGTCGTCGGTCGTTCCGAGGCTGCTCGCCAGGTCGATGACATCGGCCTCGTAGGCGCCCGCAAGCACTTCTTCGCCCAGGGACGCCTGACCGGCCAGCCAGTCGGCGAGATCCTGTTCCTCGTCGGCAGAGCTGTAGAAGTCCATCGGCTTGTAGTCGGGGGCATGGGTGACCACCCGGCGGTACCGCTCGAGGCCCGTGCCCGCAGGCACCAACTTGCCGATGATGATGTTTTCCTTGAGGCCGATGAGCCGGTCGCTCTTGCTCTCGATGGCCGCCTCGGTGAGCACACGGGTGGTCTCCTGGAAGGATGCCGCCGAAAGCCACGACTCGGTGGCGAGCGAGGACTTCGTGATGCCCATGAGTTCCGGTCGTCCCTCGGCGGGGCGCTGGCCCTCGGACACGAGCTCACGGTTGGTCTCGGCGAACACCCGCTGGTCGACCTGCTCACCCGGGAGGAACGACGAGTCGCCCGGGTCGTTGATGCGGACCCGGCGGGTCATCTGGCGGACGATCAACTCGATGTGCTTGTCGTGGATCGACACGCCCTGCTCGCGGTAGACCTTCTGGACCTCTTCGACCAGGTACTGCTGCGTCTCGCGCACGCCCTTGATCTCGAGGAGTTCCTTCGGGTCGCGTGGGCCCTCGACGATCGCATCGCCGGCCCGGATCTCCTGGCCTTCGACGACCTCGAGGCGGGACTGGGACAGGATGAGGTAGACCTCTTCGGTCCCGTCGTCGGCAACCACGACCAGTTCGCGGCCGCGGCCCTCGTCGTCGCCGATCCGCACGACGCCCGATGTCTTCGACAGGGTCGCCTTGCCCTTCGGGGTACGGGCCTCGAACAGTTCCACGACACGGGGAAGGCCGCCGGCGATGTCCTTCCCGGCGACGCCGCCGGTGTGGAAGGTCCGCATGGTGAGCTGGGTGCCCGGCTCGCCGATGGACTGAGCGGCGATGACGCCAACGGCCTCGCCGATCTCGATCGGCTTGCCCGTGGCCAGGGACATGCCGTAGCAGGCTCCCGAAACGCCGGTGGGCGAGTCGTCGGTGAGGGGCGACAGCACGCGCACCCGGGTAACCCCCGGGTCGTCGCGCAGGATCTCGAACTCGTCCTCGCCCACGATCGTGCCCCGCGGGTAGACGGTGCCGTCCGACAGGGTGACGTCGTCGGCGAGCGTGCGGCTGAACAGCCGCGTCTCGAGATAGGTCCGCTTGTTGTCGGTGTCGGGGTACACGTCTTCGAGCCAGATGCCGAAGACGGGGCCGTCGGCATCGAGCGGGCTGTGCTCGCTGATGATCAGCTCCTGGGCCACATCGACCAGGCGGCGGGTCAGGTAGCCGGAGTCGGCGGTACGGAGGGCCGTATCGACCAGTCCCTTCCTGGCGCCCGGCGTGGCGATGAAGTACTCGAGCATCGTCAGGCCCTCCCGGAAGTTGGACTTGATCGGACGCGGAATGAGGTCACCACGGGGGTTGGCCACGAGGCCGCGCATGCCGGCGATCTGGCGGATCTGCATCTTGTTGCCTCGGGCACCCGAACTGACCATCATCTCGATCGGGTTGAATTCGTCGGCCCCCAGGGCCACGTCCATCTTCTCGGTCACCTCGGCGGTCGCTGCATTCCAGATCTCGACCTCTTTCTGGCGCCGCTCACCGTCGGTGATGATGCCCCGTCGGAACTGGATCTCGACCTTCTCGGCATCGCGTTCGTGGCGCTCGAGGATCGACTGCTTCTCGATCGGCGTCTTGACATCGTCGATGGAGACGGTCAGCCCGGACCGGGTGGCAGCCCGGAAGCACAGGTCCTTCATGTGGTCGAGGCTCTCGGCGACGACCCGCTTCGTGTAGTGCCGGGCGAGATCATCGACGATTACGCCCATCGACTTCTTGTCGACGCGGAAGTTCACGAACGGGAACTCGTCGGGCAACGCCTCGTTGAAGAAGACGCGTCCGGCGGTGGTCCGGTGCCAGGTGGCGGAAGAACCGTTGGCGGGGGTTGCCACCAGATCGGGGATGTCGGCCGATCGGAACTCGATCAGGGCGTGCTGGTCCAACTCGCCGACGTCGATGGCCCGCTCGAGCTCGTCGACGCGCCGGAAGGCGCGACCTTCGCCGACGGCGTTCTCGACCTCCATCGTGAGGTAGTAGGAGCCGATGATCATGTCCTGTGTCGGAGCGACCAGCGGACGACCATGCGCCGGGCTGAGGACGTTGTTGGCCGACAGCATCAGCACCCGTGCCTCGGCCTGGGCCTCGGCGGACAGGGGCAGGTGCACGGCCATCTGGTCACCGTCGAAGTCGGCGTTGAACGCGGTGCACACCAGCGGGTGGAGCTGGATGGCCTTGCCCTCGACCAGCAGCGGCTCGAAGGCCTGGATGCCGAGGCGGTGCAGGGTCGGCGCACGGTTCAACATGACCGGGTGCTCCTGGATGACGTCGCCGAGGACGCTCCAGACCTGCGCGCGACGACGCTCGACCATGCGCTTGGCGGACTTGATGTTGGGCGCCAACTCCTCGTCGACGAGCTTCTTCATGACGAACGGCTTGAACAGCTCGAGCGCCATGATCTTGGGCAGGCCGCACTGGTGGAACTTCAGCGTCGGTCCGGCCACGATGACCGAACGACCCGAGTAGTCGACGCGCTTGCCGAGCAGGTTCTGGCGGAAGCGACCCTGCTTGCCCTTGAGCATGTCGGACAGGGACTTGAGCGGTCGGTTGCCCGGACCGGTCACCGGTCGCCCACGGCGACCGTTGTCGAACAGTGCGTCGACGGCCTCCTGGAGCATCCGCTTCTCGTTGTTGACGATGATCTCCGGTGCGCCGAGGTCGAGGAGGCGCTTCAGCCGGTTGTTGCGGTTGATGACCCGGCGGTACAGGTCGTTCAGGTCGGAGGTGGCGAAGCGGCCGCCGTCGAGTTGCACCATCGGACGCAGGTCCGGCGGAATCACCGGCACGGCGTCGAGGATCATGGCGCGGGGCTCGTTCACCCGACGACCGTGTTCATCCCGGCGGTTGAAGCCGACCAGGATCTTGAGGCGCTTGATGGCCTTCTGCTTGCGCTGTACCGACAGCGGGCGCTGGCCCTCGGGCGGATCGATCTGGATTCGGAGCTTGCGCTCCTCGTCATCGAAGTCGATCAACTCGATCAGACGGGCGATGGCATCGGCACCCATGCCGCCGTCGAAGTACTCGCCCCAACGGTCGACCATCTCCCGCCACAGGCGCTCGTCCTCGACGATCTGCCTGGCGAAGAGGCTGCTGAACTCGTCCCAGGCGCGGCCCAGGACATCGAGTTCGTCCAGGTACTCATCGCGGATCTCGGCGAGGTCCTTCTCGCCGGCACGCTGGCGGGCGCGCAGTTCGGACTCCTTGGCGCCCTCTCCCTCGAGCCCGGCCAGTTCGGTCTCGAGCGTTTCCTGGCGGGCGGCCAGGCGGCCGTCCCGCTCTTCTTCGATGGCGAGCCGTTCCTCGGACATTTCGGCCTCGAGCGTCGCGAGGTCTTCATGGCGGCGGTCCTCGTCGACCGACACGACCATGTTGGCAGCGAAGTAGATGACCTTCTCGAGCTGCTTGGCCTTGAGCTCCTCACGGGGCTCGGTGCCCATCAGCAGGTACGCCAACCATGAACGGGTACCCCGCAGGTACCAGATGTGCACGGCGGGGGCGGCCAACTCGATGTGGCCCATGCGCTCGCGGCGCACCTTCGACCGGGTGACCTCGACGCCACACCGCTCGCAGATGATGCCCTTGAAACGGACCCTCTTGTACTTGCCGCAGTAGCACTCCCAGTCCTTGGTCGGACCGAAGATCTTCTCGCAGAAGAGTCCGTCCTTCTCCGGCTTGAGGGTGCGGTAGTTGATGGTTTCCGGCTTCTTGACCTCGCCGTTGGACCACATGCGGATGCCATTGGCGGTTGCGAGGCCGATTCGGATCTGATCGAAGTCGTTGACGTCGAGCACGCGTTCTCTTCCTGGTTCTTCTCGGCTGGGACTGGTTGTGGTCAGCGAAGGAGGCCGGCGCTACGGCGCTCGTCCTCTTCGTCGGATCCACGCTCGGGGCGGGACAGGTCGATGCCCAACTCCTCGGTGGTGCGGTATACGTCCTCGTTGATCTCGCGGATCTCGACCTCCTGACCGGCTTCGTCGAGCACCTCGACGTCCAGGCAGAGGGACTGCATCTCCTTGATGAGGACCTTGAAGCTCTCGGGGATGCCGGGCTCCGGGATGTTGTCGCCCTTGACGATCGCCTCGTAGACCTGCACGCGGCCGAGGACGTCGTCGGACTTGATGGTCAGCAGTTCCTGCAGGCAGTAGGCGGCACCGTATGCCTCCAGGGCCCACACCTCCATCTCGCCGAAGCGCTGGCCACCGAACTGCGCCTTGCCGCCCAGCGGCTGCTGGGTGATCATCGAGTAGGGGCCGGTGGACCGGGCGTGGATCTTGTCGTCCACGAGGTGGGCCAGCTTCAGGATGTAGACGTAGCCGACGGTGATCGCCCGGTCGTAGATCTCGCCGGTCCGGCCGTCGTAGAGGACGGTCTTGCCGTCGCGTCCAATGAGACGCTCTCCATCGACCGACTCCGGGCGGATGTTCTCGAGCACCTTCTGGATCGTCGGGTGGCGGCCGGCGCGGTCCTCTTCGTCCCAGTGGGCGCCGTCGAAGACGGGCGTCGCCACGTGGATGGCGGGAGCCGTCGAGGGTCGGGTCTTGGTCTCGGTGCCCCGGATCGGCTCGACGCCGACGGACTCGCCGTCGATGTCCCAGCCCCAACGGGCGCCGTAGCCGAGGTGGGCCTCGAGCACCTGACCGACGTTCATACGGGACGGCACGCCGAGCGGGTTGAGGAGGATGTCGACCGGGGTGCCGTCTGCCATGAACGGCATGTCCTCGATCGGCAGGATCTTCGAGATCACGCCCTTGTTGCCGTGGCGGCCAGCCAACTTGTCGCCGACGCTGATCTTGCGTTTCTGGGCGACGTGGACACGGACCAGCTGGTTCACGCCGGGGGGCAGTTCATCGCCGCCGTCACGGCTGAAGATGCGCCGGTCGATGACCTTGCCGGACTCGCCGTGCGGGACCTTGAGCGACGTGTCGCGGACCTCGCGGGCCTTCTCGCCGAAGATGGCGCGGAGGAGGCGCTCCTCGGGGGTGAGCTCGGTTTCGCCCTTGGGCGTCACCTTGCCGACCAGTACGTCGCCGGGGCCGACCTCGGCGCCGACGAGGATGACGCCCAGTTCGTCGAGGTTGGCGAGGATGTCGTCCGAGAGGTTCGGAATGTCGCGGGTGATCTCCTCGGGACCCAACTTGGTGTCGCGGGCGTCGATCTCGTGCTCGTGGATGTGGATCGACGTGAGCACGTCGTCTTTCACCAGGCGTTCCGAGATGATGATGGCGTCTTCGAAGTTGTAGCCCTCCCATGACATGAACGCCACGAGGAGGTTCTTGCCCAGGGCCAGCTCGCCGCAGTCGGTGGAGGGACCGTCGGCCAGCAACTGACCGGCACGCACCTTGTCGCCGGGCTTCACCCGGGCCGTCTGGTTGATGCAGGTGTCCTGGTTGGAGCGCTCGAACTTGAGCAGCTCGTGGCTCACCTTGCCGGCCTTGCGGTAGTCCATGGTGATCGAGTTGCCGTCGACCTCCAGCACCGTGCCGGCCTCGTCGGCCAGCACCATGTCGGCGGCGTCGTACGCGGCCCTGAGTTCGATACCGGTTCCGATGTACGGGGCCTCGGCGCGCACCAGCGGCACGGCCTGACGCTGCATGTTCGCTCCCATCAGGGCCCGGTTGGCGTCGTCGTGTTCGAGGAACGGGATCAGCGCCGTGGCGACCGACACGATCTGCTTCGGCGAGACGTCCATGAGCTGGACCTCTTCCGGCGGCACGTACGAGATCTCGGTGGTGGCACCGAAGAAGACGTCCTGTTCGAGCTGCAGGCGCAGGTCCTGGAGTGAGGCCGCCTGCGGCGAGCGGCGCACCAGCACCCGTGGGTTGCGGAAGCTCTGGTCGTCGTTGAGGGGCGCGTTGGCCTGTGCGACGACGTATTCCTCTTCTTCGTCGGCGGCGAGGTAGACGATCTCGTCGGTGACCTTGCCGTTCGTCACGACGCGGTAGGGCGACTCGATGAAGCCGAACGGGTTCACCTGGCCGTAGGTGGCCAGCGCTCCGATGAGGCCGATGTTGGGGCCCTCGGGCGTCTCGATCGGGCACATCCGGCCGTAGTGCGAGAAGTGGACATCGCGGACCTCGAAGCCGGCGCGCTCACGCGAGAGGCCACCCGGGCCGAGCGCCGAGAGGCGGCGGCGGTGGGTGAGGCCGGACAGCGGGTTGACCTGGTCCATGAACTGGGAGAGCTGGCTGGTACCGAAGAACTCCTTGATCGCAGCGACCACCGGGCGGATGTTGATCAGCGTCATCGGCGTGATCGCCTCGACATCCTGGGTGGTCATGCGCTCGCGGACGACCCGCTCCATGCGGGTGAGGCCGATGCGCACCTGGTTCTGGATGAGCTCGCCGACCGAGCGGATGCGTCGGTTGGCGAAGTGGTCCTGGTCGTCGAGGCGGTAGCCGGGCTCGCCCATGGCGAGGCTCAGCAGGTAGGTGCAGGTGGCCAGCACCTCGGACCGGGTGAGGACCGACTGATCGGGATCGGGCTTTTCGAGTTCGAGGCCGAACAACTTCTCGCAGCGCTCGATCTCGGGACGGAGCTTGCGGTTCAACTTGTAGCGGCCGACCCTGGACAGGTCGTAGCGGCGCGACTCGAAGAAGGCGTTGCGCAGGTAGGCGCGGGCGGCCTCGACGGACGGTGGCTCGCCGGGGCGCACGCGCTTGTAGATCTCGAGCAGCGCTTCATCCTGCGGAGGCTGGCGGTCGCCGGCTTCGATTGCTTCTTCCCAGCCCTCGGGCAGACGACACTTCTCCCACTGGCCGTCGAGAAACTCGAAGTGGTTGACGAACTTCTGGAGGAAGCCGGGCTCGTTGACCTCATCGTAGCCGAGGGCGCGCAGCAGGGTGAAGATCGGGAGGCGACGCTTGCGGGCGATCTTGGTGCCGGCGGTGACGTCCTTGCCGGGCTTCTGCTCGACGTCGAACTCGATCCACTCGCCGCGGTAGGGGTGGATGGTGCCGGTGACGAGCTGGTGCTTGGCCATGTTGCGGAGGCGGAAACGCTCGCCCGGCTGGAAGATCACGCCGGGCGAACGGACCAACTGCGAGACGACGACGCGCTCGGTGCCGTTGATCACGAACGTGCCCTTTTCGGTCATCATGGGGAAGTCCCCCATGAACACGACCTGTTCCTTGATCTCGCCGGTGTTCTTGTTGTTGAAGCTGGCCCGGACGAAGATGGGGGCGGAGTAGGTCATGTCCCGCTCCTTGCACTCATCCACCGAGAACTTCGGCGGCGGGCGCAGGTCCTCGTCGTCGGGGTCGAACTCGAGATTCAGCGAGAGCGTCTCGCTGAAGTCGGTGATCGGGCTGATTGAGTTGAAAATATCAGCCAAACCGTGATCGACGAACCAGCGGAACGACTTGCGCTGGATGGCGATCAGGTCGGGGATCTCGAGGACCTCTGACAGATTGCCGAACGAATAACGGTCCCGAACGAGGGGGCGAACAGACACCTAAGACTCCTGGCCAGGACGAGCGGACGAGGGCATTGCCGACACGCGGAAGCCCGCCATCATGAAAACTGGACGACGAGCAGGCGCGAGCACGGCAACGCGGGATCCTAGACGGACGCGCAGGCCAAGGCAACCCCTACGGACAGGGGAAGTCGCGCCGCCCAAGGGCGTTGTCCGCGCATCGTAGGGACTGGGCGCTCCCGGGTCAACCATCGGAGGACGCGACGGAGCCCCGGGTCGACCCCGGGGCTCCCTCACACACGTCGGTCGACCGGCAGGTGCCGGCCGGGAACTACGAAAGTTCGACGGTGGCGCCTGCGGCCTCGAGGGCCACCTTGGCCCGCTCGGCATCTTCCTTCGAAGCGCCCTCCAGGACGGCCTTCGGTGCGCCGTCGACCAGGTCCTTGGCGTCCTTGAGTCCGAGGTTGGTCAGCGAGCGCACCTCCTTGATGACCTGGATCTTCTTGTCGCCGACCTCGGTCAGGACGACGTCGAACGAGTCCTTCTCCTCGGCGACATCGCCTTCGTCGCCACCAGCGGGGGCCGCGGCAACTGCAGCGACCGGGGCCGCTGCCGTGACGCCGAACTTCTCTTCGAAGTCCTTCAGCAGTTCACTCAACTCCAGCACGCTCATCTCGGCGATGGCGTCCAGGATCTCTTCCTTCGTGGCCATGGTCAGCCCTCCTCGGTGTCGTCGGCAGCCGCGTCATCCGCAGCAGCCTCGGTGTCGTCGGCAGCCGCGTCATCCGCAGCAGCCTCGGTGTGGTCGGCAGCCGCGTCATCCGCAGCAGCCTCGGTGTCGTCGGCAGCCGCGTCATCCGCAGCAGCCTCGGTGTCGTCGGCAGCCGCGTCATCCGCAGCAGCCTCGGTCGCATCATCTTCAACCGGGGCAGCAGCG
>Ga0208879_1002034_pt1 | contig 18381 bp, 20 predicted proteins | sample Knorr_S15_td_Bot_FD_185605 | JGI IMG/M metagenome (GOLD analysis project Ga0208879, IMG submission 185605) | Marine microbial communities from Southern Atlantic Ocean transect - Knorr_S15_td_Bottom_ad_5009_LV_A (SPAdes) (version 2) | ecosystem: Environmental > Aquatic > Marine > Oceanic | place... | reverse complement strand
TGGATCGATGGCGGCGACTTCCACGGCCTGGAGACGATTCAGGCCATGGTCGAGCGGCGCGCCGGCGGTGAGGTGGGGGTGAAATGGGTGCAGGCTTACCGCGGGGATGCCTTCTGGGCAGCTCACGCCCGTGGCCAGTGGTCGCGGGAGCTCTTCGAGGCCTGTCTGAGCCGCAGCCATCAGCTGACGTCAGCGCGGGCGGGATTCAATCACAGCTTTCCCACCTTCGATGACCTGCGCCAGCTCGCCCCGGAGGCCTGGGCCTACCAGTACGAGCACCTCGACGGGCTGCTGTGCACGATGATCGCCCTCAACGGGGTCGTCGGCGATTTTTCCTTCGCCGCTCGCCTCGCCGGCCGCGACGAGCCGCTGTCGACCCAGATGTATCTGCCCATGCCGCCTGGCCTGGCCAACTTCTTCTCGCCTCTGGTCAACAATATCGAGCAGATGTTTCTCACTGGTAGGGCCAGCTACCCAGTCGAGCGCACGCTATTGACTACGGGACTGACGGCCGCCGGTGTAGAGAGCCTGCATCAGGACCAGGCACATCAAGAGACGCCACATCTGGCGATCGCCTACCAGCCCAACCCGGAATCGACGTACTGGCGAGCCTGAGCGGCAGCCGCTGAGCAGCTGCCGCACGAGGATCTGATTGCCTAGATGGCAATTTTTCCGGAAATTGCCATCTATGATCACAGAATTGCCGCTATTCGACCTGTTCGTGCCTCGGGTATCCTGGTGATCTGCCGTGATGGCGCGAGTCCTATCCTGGAGACGGGCTTCTTCGAAGAGTGAGATGAGAAAATGATAACTGACGGCAAGGAAACGAGATCGAGTGGTGGGCTGAGGCGACGCGTCTTATTAGTGACCGGTATGGTCGGCGTGATCGGCCAACTGGCGACATCGCTGGACGCCGCCAATGAGCACGCAGCCGCGGATTGGCCGCAATGGCTGGGGCCGAACCGAGACGGAGTGTCGGCGACCAAAGGTCTGCTGACGACCTGGCCGGAGGCCGGCCCTGTCGAGGTGTGGCGAAAAGAGATCGGGCGCGGGTTTTCGGGGGTGTCGGTGTTCGCGGGGAACGCCTATACGATGACGATGACGGGCGACGGCGAGTATGCGATCGGGTTGGATGCGCTCACCGGGAAGGAACTCTGGCGCACGAGGACGGGTCCGATTTATCGAGAGAGTCAGGGAGGTGATGGGCCGCGGGGGACGCCGGCGATCGACGGAGGCCTGGTTTATGTGCTGGGGGCCAACGGGGCACTGGAAGCGCTCGACGCCGCCAGGGGGACGCGCAAGTGGGCGGTCGATCTGAAGAAAGACTTTGGCAGTCAGCGCCCGGGCTGGGGGTTTTCGTCGTCGCCGTTGATCGAGGGGAGCGCGCTACTGGTCGAGGGCGGTGGCTCGTCGGGCCGCGCCATCATGGGGTTTAACAAACGCGACGGGCGGCCGTTGTGGTCCACCCAGGGCGACAAGATGGGGTATTCGTCGCCGGTGGTGGCCAATTTCGGGGGTGTGCGGCAGGTCCTGTTTTTTACTGGCGCAGGACTGACATCAGTTTCGCCTCTCAGCGGCAGCCAGCACTGGCGCTTCGAATGGCCGACGCCGTATGACGTCAACGTGGCTACTCCCGTACTGGTGCCGCCGGATAAGGTGTTCATTTCGTCGGGCTACGACACGGGTGGGGCGCTCCTCAAGGTTTCGTGGGAGGCAGGTAAGGCGACGGTGCGCCAGGTGTGGAAGGACAAGGTGATGAAGAGTCACTTTGGCACGGCGGTGTACTACGATGGTTATCTCTACGGCTTTGACATGTCCATTCTCAAGTGCGTGGATGCCAACACGGGTGTGGAGATGTGGAAGGAGCGGGGATATGGCAAGGGCACGCTCATCATCGCCGACGGTCACCTGATCGTGCTGAGTGAGAGAGGTAAGGTGGCGCTGATCAAGGCGCAATCGAACGAGTTCGTCGAGGTGGCGTCGGCGCAGGTGCTCAACGGCAAGTGCTGGACGGTCCCGAGTCTGGCGGACGGGCGGCTCTATCTGCGCAATGAGCAGGAGATCGTCTGTCTCGATTTGGTGGCGCGGTCATGAGCGACACCGCCCCAGAGGTCCACGCCGCGGGCCTGAGCACGTTGCCGTCCGGAGTCGCAGGTGGTCGCGAAAGACTGACGATTACCGACATCGAATTGTTCTACGTCTGTCCGCCGCTGCAGGAGGGGATTCTGCCGGCCGCCGCGACCCATGTTGACTTCGACCAGGTCCCCAAGTTCATCATCAAGGTGCATACCGACGCCGGCATCGTCGGTCTGGGTGAAACTCACCGTATGGGCGGTGGTCCCGACTCCGAGTCGGCGGCGAGGTGAGTTCCTGCCGATCGCCAAGGAGTGGGAGGCGGTGGGCAATGTGCTGTGCATTGAGGACCCACCGCCCGGGCGCGACGCCCTAGACGACTATCGTCGTCTGCGCGAGGATCTGGGCATCCCCATCGCCATGCACCTGCATATCAACGACGCGGGAGTGCGGGGCATGGTGAACGCCATCGCCGCTGGCGCCTGCGACGTATTCAATCTGGGCGCCGGCAGCACCCATGACTTCCTCGGGCGCGCCTACCTGGCCGGCGAGAGCGGCATCCCCGTCTGGCACGGTTCGGCCCACGAGCTGGGGGTCCTCGACGCCGCCATGCTGCACGCCTGCGCGGCGGCGCCCAACTGCACCTACCCCAGCGACATTCTCAGCCACCAGCGGGTCCACAATCTGCTGACGAGGCCCATCGAGTTCCGCGACAGTTACGCCACGGTGCCCGACGGCCCGGGGCTGGGGGTGGAGCTCGACGAGGACGCGCTGCGGCGTTACGCGGTGTCGGCATAGGCCGGTTGGCATCGCCGCATTCTGGATGTTTCCGCAGGGAGAATCGGTGAAATGGTGGACCTGAAGAAATCGCCTACGCGCTCGGGCCTCGTCGAGGGCACCCGGATCAAGTTCGGCCTGATGGCGACTCTGATAGCGATGGCGCTGTCAGCAAGTTCTGCTCTTGCCGCAACTCCGAGCGGGATTCTGTCCGGCCCAACACAGGCGGCTGTTGATTGCAGTCCATCGGTCTGGGATTCCGTTGACGATGCGAGTTACATCGACAGATTTGACAGCCACCATGGACCGCTGGTGCCTGTCGAGCCCCTGGCGAGGTATCTCGAGATCCGCGCCTACGACCGCTTCAATGGCGCAACGCTGGATGCGCGTTTGGCACTGGTGGCGCAGACCGGTGTCAATCAGGGCTGGTCGCCGACGGTTGGTACCGATACCTGGAGCATGTCCCTGAATGAGATGTACCGGCATACTCTCGACAGCAAGTATTTCAGGGAGAACTTGAGGCTCGTTCGGGTGGTCGTCGGTAACCGGGATGACCACAGAAGTCCCCAGGAGCAGCTATGGGACGGCTCGGTGGCGCCGATCTGGAGCGATGATGGGTTTTCGTCACGCGGCCGGGAAGCTTATGTATTGCACACCGGTCAGATCGTATATCCGATTTTCGATTTCCTGTTGATCGTCCGGGATAGGCCGGAACTGCTGGAGGAATTCGAACCGGGGGAATACGAGCGGATCCTACAGGACATCACCGAGGCGCTGGACTACCATGACTTCGAGTGGGTCGATGGCCCCGGCGCGGACGAAGGCTATTACGAGCACCCGTCCAACTACCAGGACTCACCCTACGCCGATGTGCCCACACCGTTCAACTGGCAGAGCGCCGTCGGGCGTGCGCTCTGGACATCCTACCTGCTGACCGGGGACACTACACATCGCGACAGGGCCATAAAACTGGCGCAGTATTGTAAGAATCGGTTACAGACCACGCCGGATGGGGCCTACATCTGGGGGTATTATCTGCCCATCGACAAAGTGAGCCAAATCGAGGCGTCGTGGAATTCAGTCTCTGAAGACACCGGTCACGCGGCGCTGAGTATTACCTTCCCGATCATGATGGCTGATCACAATCAAGTCTTTGACGCCGGCGACATGCAGCGCTTTGGCAAGACGATCGTGTGCGGATTCGGGCGTCTTGGCGGCGGGGTGCTGCTCGGAGAAATCAATGGTGACCCCGGTCGCTTCGGGCCCGCTCAGGTGAGTGTGATGGCACCCTTTGTCCGGATCTCTTCATACGTGCCCGAGGTGCTGACGATAATCTCCGATTACTACACCCACTTCATCGATTCGGAAGGCCCGCTGGACAACGTGCTGCTACGCGCTTATACAGATCGCGATCGTGGGGAGGCGACAGCGATCGTGGAGGAGGGACAAGCCAGGCCACCAACGGCGGAGCTGAAGTTGCCCTACCCCAATCCCTTCAACAGTTCGGTGAATATCGATTACACCATCAGCGAGGCCGGAACCGTGGGGCTGGAAGTGTTCGATCTGGCCGGGCAGCGCGTGGACGAACTGGTCGACGAATGGCGGGAGGCGGGAACTTATCGCGCGCAATGGAGGGATGTAAATGCCGCCAGCGGCGTGTTTCTGGTCAGATTGCGGGTGGGCGACTACGTGGAAAATCGCAAGGTCGTGTTGGTGAAATAGAGTCTGGACCGAGCGGGGGTGCAGATCCCTTGAGTAGCCTTTAGGGGGTACGCGAGAAACGACGGAGAGTCAGGAAGTGAGGAGGGGGTCCCAGGCCAACCGCTCTTGTGCGAAGACCGCCTTGTTCGGCGGGAAGTCCTCCGGCTGGTCAAGACTGCCCACCGTGATGTCGATGTCGTTCGGACGGTCGTCGGCTTCGTAGGTCAGCGAGGTCCCACAGCGTGGGCAGAATGTCCGCCAGGCGGCCGTTTCGGTGCGGTAGCGGGTGGGCTCGCCCTTGACGAAGGAGAAGCCACCCACCTCAAAGGTTACCCAGGCTACCGACTGCGCGCCGGCCGCTCGGCGGCAATTGGCGCAGTAGCACATCGCCTGATGGATCGGGGCGGCCGTACCGCGGTAGCGAATATCGCCGCAGTAGCATCCCCCCTGAATACCGACATCGCTCACATCGCTCATAGTGTCGTCTCCTGTTGTTCGCAGTACAGTACCACCGGCACACCCCACGCGGGCGATAACAATAGAATCGCGGCGAACATCGTGCAACCAGGCGCAAGGCGAACCCGTCTTGGGCGTCGAGCACAACCCGGTACTTTCGACATGGTTGTCGATTTTCCGGTAGTGGGTGCACCCGCCATCCTCTACCTTATCTCCAGCGACATTGACACCCCTTTCCGGAGAGGCCGACGATAACATGACACTTCCCGACCAGGAGACCATGTACGAGGCCCTCGTGAATCGCGACACTCGATTCGAGGGCACATTCATCGCGGGCGTGAAGACAACGGGTATCTTCTGCAGGCCAACCTGCAAGGCGCGCAAGCCCAAGATAGAGAACGTGGAGTACTTCCCGTCCACCAGCCAGGCGCTGGCCAGCGGGTACCGGCCCTGCAAGGTGTGCCATCCCATGCAACAGCAGGGGGAGGCGCCCGAGTGGCTGCGCGAACTACTGACCGAGGTCGAGCGCACGCCCGACCCGGTCATGAAGGACGCGGATCTGCGTTCGAGGGGCATCGATCCGCCACGCGTGCGCCGCTGGTTCACCAAACACCACGGCATCACCTTCCAGGCTTATCTGCGCTCGCTACGATTAAATGGCGCCTACGGCAGGATTCGGCAGGGCAGCGGCGTCACCAGGTCGGCCTTCGAGGCGGGTTACCAGTCACTAAGCGGCTTCAACGAGTCATTCAAGAAGACCACAGGTTTCGCGCCGTCGCACAGCGCCAGCGCCGAAGTCGTCTCACTCGAGAGAATGGCGACGCCCCTGGGGCCGATGCTGGCCGGGGCTACCGAAGCTGGTGTCTGTCTGCTCGAGTTCGCCGACAGGCCAACTCTAGAGGGACAGGTGAAGCGTTTGGAGAGCCGCCTCGGTGCGGTATGCGTCACCGGTCCCAGCCCGCACTTCGCCGAGTTGCGCCGTCAGCTGGAAGAGTATTTCGGCGGGACCAGGCAGCGCTTCGAGCTATCTTTGGTGCTGCCTGGTACAGAATTTCAGCAGCGCGTCTGGGAGGTGCTGTCGACCATTCCATACGGATCGACGCGGTCGTACCAGGAGCAGGCGGCGGCGCTGGGCAGACCCAGCGCTTCGAGGGCGGTGGCGCGCGCCAACGGCGACAACCGCATATCGATCGTCGTGCCCTGTCACCGCGTGATCGCCAAGAGCGGCGATGTCAGCGGTTACGGGGGCGGTCAGTGGCGGAAGCGGTTCCTGCTGGACCTCGAGCGCCAGCACAGCCGGGCGCATCAGCAGTCCTAATCCCGCAGGCGAGAATGCCCGGTAGGCGCGATCCTGGGGCCGCACGACTGCCGTTGGCGGGCCGTATCACTTCCGCGAGCCCTTCGAGTCGGCGATCTTGGTGGCTCCCGGGCCGACGATCTTGCGCACCTCGTAATAATCCTCACGGGAGATCGTACGACCCACAGCTCCCAGCGCCTCCGCGACCTGGTCCCGTCGCTTGATTCCACAGACCGCCACGTCGATGGCCGGGTGCATGAGGGTGGCGGCCAGGACGAGCTGATAGATCGTCAGTCCGTAGCGCTCAGCGATTGGACGCAGGTTCCGGACGGCGCTGGCCAGAGCGACGAATCGGTCTCCCTGGAAGTCGGGGTGGTTCTGCCGGAAGTCGGCGAAGGTCTCGGTGCCGTCGTATTTGCCGGAGAGCAGTCCCTTGTGCAGGGGCGAATACACCATGACGCCGATGTTCTCGGACTGGCAGTAGGGCAGCAGATCATCTTCCCCGGCGGGATCGATCAGACTATAGGGTGGCTGGACGACGGTATAGGCTCCACAATGACGCTGGGCGCGAAGCTGTTCGACACTGTGATTGCTGACGCCATAGGCGCGGATCTTGCCCTGGTCGCGGAGTCGATCGAGCTCGCCGGCGATGTCGTCGAGTGCGGTGAGGGGGTCGTACATGTGGAGCAGATAGAGGTCGATGGTGTCAATCCCCATACGACCCAGGGATACGTCGCAGCGAGCGGCGATGTGTTCCGGTGACAGATCCGGATAGCGCGTCCCATCGTCGTTGAAGTGGTTGAATACCTTGGTCACAATCACCAGCTCATCCCGCGGCAGATCGGTGATCGCTTCACCGACGACGGTTTCCGCATAACCGTCGCCATACGCCTCAGCGGTGTCGATGAGGTTGATGCCCTCGGCGAAAGCGAAGCGCAAGGCATCGACGTAATCATCCTTTGACTGCTCGCCCCAGAAACGGGGGCTGAGCTGCCAGGTGCCGATCGCCACCGGCGACACCGACAGACCGCTGTTTCCCAGTTGTACGCGGTTCATGTGGTTTCCTTTTCCCGGTAGAACACCTCCGCATCGTGGACCGGCTCGTAGCCGATCTCGCGCCGCGGGATGTCGATGTCGAAGATGTTGTAGGTGTTGTCGGAGACGACGAAGTAGTGCGCCCCGCTGGGCAGCTTTCCCCGCCGGAACGTCGAGTAGCAGGCGTGGACGAAGCGGGCGGCGTCCTCCTGGTGGCACCACAGGGCAAAATAGCCGCGTTCCCGGGCCATTTCGTTGCGGTCATTGATGCCTCCCCAGCGCGCGGCGATGGCGCCGTGGCCGAGAGCGGCCAGCTTCTGGCACCAGCGCTCCACATAGGCTTTCTCCTCACCGTAACTGTTGGTTGGACAGGCCTCCAGGGTGGCGGGAATTCGCGCCGGTGGGGTTTCGTACGAGTCGAAGCGGCGCTCGGCCCAGGCGGCCCACTCTCCCTCGTCCACACTGTAAGCGCCGTCGCAAGCGTGCACGGAACTGGCGGCCACGACCATGGGCACCGGATCCTGGGCCAGCACCGCCTCGAAGACGGCGTCGGTCATCTCCTTCATCGCGGCCAGCGGGCTCTTGCGCGCCAGGTAGATGACGAGGTCCCGCCCCCGCATCAACTCGGGAAGCCGTTGCGGCTCGGCGCTGATGTCGAGATCGACGAAATCCCCGGAGTCATCGATGTCTTGGGCGCGATTGACCGCCCCCGGCATGTCGACGGAGGTGAATTGGTAGCCGGTGTCGAGACGGGGCAAGTAGGTGCGCATGCCGGATCCGACGTGCCCGCGGCCTCCGAGCAGGAGGACCTTCGTGGTCATGACGCGTCTCGTGGGTCGGTGCGGTAGCTGTCGTGCATTATGTCTCCCGGATTCGGTTTGTAGGTTCGCATGCCGTCCAGTTGCGGCTGCATCCGCCCACCTCACTGTGGTGCCAGACAGCCCGGCACGGGGTACCGACGGATAGGCACGGCACGGGTACCGACGCGCCGGTCAGTTCCCTGGCGGTTTGGTTCCGTCCTCGATCGCAACTATACTACTGACCCCAGTACCCGTTACCACGATCGTCGACGACCGAAAGTCGACACACACACCGTCTGGGTCAGACAGTCGGAAAAGAGGCATGATAGCCAGTAGGGTCAAGAGGGAGCGGAAGTGCCGCTAAACTACCTGTTCAGACGCATGGGGGTTTTTTTGATCGTCGTGTGGGCGGGGGCGACGATCAATTTCTTCCTGCCCCGGCTCGCCCCAGTCAACCCCATCCGCGAACGCCTGCTCCAGGCGGTCTCCTTTGGCGGCGCGGGAAAGACCGACATGGAGGCGGTAGTGGCCACATACGAGGCCCGCTTCGGGCTCGATCAGCCTCTCTGGAAGCAGTATTTCCGCTATATGGGAGACGTGGCCCGCCTGGACTTCGGAGTCTCCATCGCCAATTTCCCCAGCCGCGCCTCCGACATCATCCTGCGCGCCCTGCCCTGGACCCTCGGCCTGCTTACGATGGCAACCCTCATCGCCTTCGCGCTCGGCACCTTGCTCGGAGCCCTGTTGGCCTGGCCGCGATCGCCCGCCGCGCTTCACTACCTCGCGGCTCCGTTGCTGGCGCTGTCGGCGATCCCATACTACCTGCTCGGACTCGTTCTCGTTTTTATCCTCGGCTTCACCTGGCGCGCTTTCCCCCTCGGGGGCGGCTTCACGCTTGGCACGCTGCCTGGACCCAGTCTGTCCTACGCCATCGATGTGATCTATCACTCCATCGTGCCCGCTCTGTCCATCGTGCTGTCGTCGGTGGGATTCTGGGCGCTGTCCATGCGCGGCATGATGGTCACCGTTCAGGGGGAGGACTACGTCAACTACGCCGAGGCCCGAGGTCTAAAAAGCCGCGACATCTTTCTCCGCTACGCCCTGCGCAACGCCCTCCTGCCTCAGACAACCGCCCTGGCGCTGGCCATGGGATACGTCGTGTCCGGGGCCGTCCTGGTGGAGGTGGTCTTCGCCTATCCCGGCGTGGGGACGGTTCTCTATCGCGCCGTACAGACCTTCGACTACTTCGTCATTTACGGCGTCGTGGTCATGGTGATCCTCGCCATCGCCCTGGCAACGCTCATCCTGGACCTGGTCTACCCGCTTCTCGACCCTCGCATCGTGTACCAGCGATGACGCAGAGGCTGCCCTGATGACGCGTCCCCCGGTCCTTGCCACCGCTCGCCGCCACCCCCAGCTGGCGGCCGGCCTGGCCATCGTCGTCCTCGTGGTGGCTTTCGGTCCCGTCGGATCGCTCTTCGTCGATACGGATCTCGCGCGTGTCGGTTCGGCCCCGTCTGACCGAACGCCCTCCGTCGAGCACCTCCTCGGCACCGACGCGGCCGGACGCGACCTGCTCGCCGTGATGGTGGCGGGTACGCCGTTGACCCTGCGGATCGGCTTCGTGGCCGGCGCCGTTGGCCTCGGAATCGGCATCGTGCTCGGGTTCATGGCCGGCTATTTCGGCGGGCTGGTGGATACGCTGATCAAGGGCGCGGCCGATGTGCTGCTGACCATACCCGGACTGCTGTTCCTGGTCGTACTGGCCACTTCTCTGCGCACCGCGGTTACGGTGGACATGATGGCTCTCGTGGTCGCCTCCCTGGCGTGGATGTTGCCCACCCGCACTATTCGCGCTCAGGTTCTTTCCATGCGCGAACGCGGCTACGTGCAGGTGGCCCGTTTCTCCGGTATGAGCGACCTGGAGATCATCGCTCGCGAGATGCTCCCCAACCTGCTCCCCTATCTGGCGGCCAGCTTTGTCAGCGCGGTCGGGGCCGCGGTCCTGGCTTCGGTCGGCCTGGAAGCTCTGGGCCTGGGTCCTCAGAATGAACCCACCCTGGGTATGACGATCTACTGGGCCTTGTATTACACCTCACTGCTGCGTGGGATCTGGTGGTGGTGGGCGCCGCCCATGATCATGATCGTGTTGATCTTCGTCGGCCTTTTTCTCATATCCATGGGGCTGGACCGGATCGCCAACCCCCGTCTCTGGCGGGCGTCGTGAAGCCTGCGGTTAACGGCCGGACCGTGCTGCGGGTGGAGGGACTGCGCGTCCACTATCACACCGCGCGGGGACCGGTGCGCGCCGTGGAGGGCGTCGACTTCGAACTTGGCGCCGGCGAGCGGCTGGGGCTCGTGGGCGAGTCCGGCTCCGGCAAGTCCACCATGGCTATGGCCATCATGGGGCTGATCCGACCACCGGGCCGCATTGAGGGTGGGCGGATCAAGCTCGGCGATCTCGAGCTGCTGACCTTGTCCACGGAGGACATGCGGCGCGTGCGTTTCGCCCGTATCTCGCTGATTCCCCAGGGCGTGATGAACTCACTCAACCCGGTGATGCGCGTGGGGGCCCAGATCGCCGACACCATACAGGCTCACCAGGAGCGGCCGACCCGGGAGGAATTGGCGGAGCGCGTGCGCAGTTTGCTGACGCTGGTCGAACTGGAAGCGGCCACGGCGCGGATGTACCCGCACGAGCTCAGCGGCGGCATGAAGCAGCGCGTGGGCATGGCTATCGCCGTGGCGCTGCGCCCCGAAGTGATCATCGCCGACGAGCCCACCAGCGCTCTCGATGTGGTCGTACAGAAGCGGGTGATGGATACCCTGTTCCGCGTGCAGCAGGAGCTCGACGCCGCGCTGATCCTCGTCGGTCACGACATGGGGCTCATGGCTCAGTGCGTGGATCGTATCGGCGTGATGTACGCCGGCAGGCTGGTCGAGCTCGGGCCCGTGCAGCGCCTTTTCGATGAGCCCCTCCATCCGTACACCCGGATGCTGGTGACCAGTCTGCCCTCACTGGAGCGCAAGGGGGTCTTCCGCGGCATTCCCGGGCTACCGCCCTCCCTGCTCAATCCGCCCGCGGGATGCGCCTTTCACCCGCGCTGCCCGGAAGTGATGGACCGCTGCGTCTCAGAGACGCCTCGCCTGGAATCAGTTGTCGAGGCCGGATCCGCTAGGGAGGCGTCGGCAAGCGACCGTCGAGCAGCCTGTCACCTCCATTCGGGTGACCGATCGTGAACGCGCCCTTGCTCGAAGCGCGCAGCGCCAGCCAGGTGTTTGGTGGGGGCCTGTTCGATCGCCGCCGGATCGTCGCGGTGCAGGAGGCGACCTTGCTGCTTCCCGATGATCAGCCCGTCATCGTGGCCATTGCCGGTGAGAGCGGCAGCGGCAAGACCACCCTGGCCCGTCTGCTCCTGGGGATGCTGGCCCCTACCGGTGGTTCGGTCCGCTTTCGAGGCACCGAGCTGCGGCAGCTCGACCGCCGGACGCGGGTGACCTTCAGACGCCAGGTGCAGGCCATTTTCCAGGATCCCTTCGAGGTCTTCAACCCGTTCTACCGGGTGGATCACACGCTCACCGTACCCGTGGCCAAGTTCTATCCGGAGCTGTCTCGCGCCCAGCGCTGGCAGCGCATCGAAGAGGGTTTGCAGGCCGTGGGGTTGCGCCCGGAGGAGACGTTGGGCCGCTACCCTCACGAGTTGAGCGGTGGTCAGCGCCAGCGCATCATGGTGACCCGGGCCCTCCTCGCCGACCCGCGGGTGATCGTTGCGGACGAACCGGTTTCCATGGTGGATGCCTCGCTTCGGGCCACCATCCTGGAGACTCTTTTCCGCATCCATCGCGACCGCGGCATCAGTCTCGTGTACATCACCCACGACCTGACCACGGCCTATCAGTTGAGCCATACGATCCTGATCATGTACCGAGGTGCGGTGGTGGAGATGGGCGACGTGGAGCGCGTCATCAAGACGCCGCGCCACCCGTACACCCAACTCCTGGTGCGCTCCATCCCCCTGCCCGACCCGAAACGCCGTTGGGGGGAAGTTCCCGATGCCGACCGCCGTGAAGATGAAGGGCTTCCCATCTCCGCACCGACCGCCGCGGGTGAGTCCGACACGCCAGCCGACGATGTCACCCAGACGGAGGCGAGCCCGGGCGCTGACAGCGGCTGTGTCTTCGCCAGCCGCTGTCCTCATGTCATGCCGCGTTGTCGCGAACAGCGTCCGTCGCTGGTGCTGACCGACCCGGGTCGGGCCGCGGCGTGCTATCTCTACGAAGAGGCGGCCGTCCTGTCTCAGGAGCAGGTCGCCCAATTGTCGCACGGAGGTGGGTGACGTGCCGCCGACAGAGATGAGCCAGGGCTCGGCCTCGCCTCCAAAGCGAAAACTCGGAGAGGCTTCCAAGGCGTCGGCATGGCTCGTCCTGGCCCTGGCAGCGGTGCTTGGTTGTGGGCCGGAAGTTCACCTGAAAGACATCCCCCGGGACCGCACCCTCATCGTGATGAATGGCGGGCCCAACCAGTACGCCCTCTTCGACAATCAGAACCCGTACATTCCCGGCTCGGATCAGGGTTTTCACCTGGGTACGCTGCCGGCGGTTTTCGAGCCCCTGATCATGTTCAACGTGCTCACCGGTGAGCACGAGAACTGGCTGGCCGAAAGTTGGCATTACAATGAACACCACACCGCGATAACCCTGACGCTGCGCAAGGGGATCAAGTGGGCCGACGGCGTCCCCTTCACGGCGCGTGACGTGGCCTTCACCTTTGACATGCTCAACGAGTACGCCGCGTCGATGGTGCACCTGGCCGATCTGCCCGAGTTCCTCGACTCGACTCAGGTTATCGACGAGCACACCGTGCGATTGGTTCTGTCCGAGCCCGGTCCCGCTTTCTGGGCGACCACGTTGAGCAGCAACCACGGCATTCAGGTGCTTCCCGAACACGTCTGGAAGGACAGGGATCCCCTGGAGTTCACCAATCACGACATCGACACAGGGTTGCCGCTGGGCACCGGCCCTTACCGCCTGGTTTACGCCTCGCCCTATCAGAAGATCTACGATCTGCGCGAAGACTGGTGGGCCGCCGAGACCGGCTTCAAACCCCTGCCCAGGGTGGAGCGAATCATCTATGTACCTCAGCAGGACGAGAGTCAGGCGGCCCAGCTCCTGCTGACCGACCAGCTGGACATGGGGCCCATCATGCAGGTCTTGACCCTCGAGAGCGTACTGGAGCGCAATTCGAGAATTGGGACTTTCACCGATCGGGAGCCGCCCTATGGATATCTCGACTGGTGCCCGATCGACCTCAACCTGAACTGCTCGGAACCTCCCTTCGACGACCCGCAGATCCGCCGAGCGTTGAGTCTGGCCATAGACCGCGACAAACTCGTGCGGCTGTCCGAGTCAGGCGCTGGCGTGCCGGCGCTCCACCCGTTCACCCCATACGACTGGTTCGAGTCCTTCGAAGAGCCCCTGCAGGAGATTGTCGCTCGTCATGGCTACGACAGCAGCGCTCACCCGCTAGAGGTCGCGCAGATCATGGAGGGGAAAGGCTACGGCAGGGACGACGAGGGCATGTGGGTCAGTCCGACGGATGAGCGTGTGGAGGTGGCGATCTATGTGCCGCAGTGGCTCAGGGCGTATGGTCCGCCGTTGACACAGCAGCTGCGAGATGGGGGCTTCGACGCCTCTTTCGATACCTCCCCGGGTCTGGCCTCGCTTGTCCAGACCGGAGAGCAAAAGGCCTCCCTCGGGTGCAAGGGTCCCAGCGGAGTGCGCGGCATGGACCCCTACTTGACGCTGTCCATCTACACCTCACAGTATGTCCGGGAGACTGGACAGCCTGCTCCACTGTGGTCGACCACTTCCCGCTGGCGCAACGAGGAGTACGACCGCATCGTGGCGCGCATCGCCCCTCTCCAGGTGGGCGACGAGGAACTCCACGGGCTCTTCCTGGAGGCTATGGAGATCTGGATAGAGGAACTGCCTGACATTTTCCTGGCTCAGTTGATCATCCGCTACCCCTTTAACAGGACTCGCTGGACCGGCTGGCCGAACCAGGACGACCCCTACGGGTTTCCCCACTCCTGGCAATGGGAGTTGCTCAAGACGTTCGTCCGGCTGGAGCCGAGCGGGATCTGACGGAAGGCGCTTCTTCTTCGAGCGCATGAGACTGCCCGTCAAACACCTTGTTTTTTCCGTCATCCCGACTCTCGCCCTCCTCCTACTGGCCGAGGCAGGTCTGCGGGCGGCTGGGTATCCGTCCGCCCGCTTCATCAGTCTGTTCCCTTCCCCGAAGGGACTCTATCCGGAGAGCGCTGAGATCGTCATGTCGTTCGGGCCGATCCCGTATGTCATCAAGACCAATGCCCTCGGATTCAGGGGACCAGAAGTCCCGGCGACAAGGGCGGTCGGGTCGATTCGGATCGCGACGATCGGGGATTCGGTGTGCGACGGTTTTTTTGTAGATGACGAGTCGACGTGGCAGGCCTATCTGCAGGATGATCTCAAGCGGGCCTATGACAGATCGATAGAGGTCCTGAACTGTGCTCACGGCGGAGCCTCGATCGACAAGGAGCTGTGGATTCTCGAGAACTTCGTTATCCCGCTTCAGCCAGACATCGTCATCCTCACTTTCGTGACCAATGACATTTCCGATATCCAGGGGATACCGAGGTCTGAGCTGCTTGCGTTCGGCTCAAACCGGAATCCGCTGGTCGAACTGTCGAAGGCAGCGTTCCGTTGGATGGTGACGGGTACGGCGTTTGGGGAGACCTTCTATCATCTCTACCTGTCAGTGCGATCGCCAGCCTATCGCCACCGGGACACCTCTGGATCGGATCTCAATGACAGCCGCTACGACATCGAAGGCGGCACTAGCTACGCCGAGAATTCCAGGGCCTTCGAGCGGCAATTTCGCGACACAGACGGTATCCTGCTCGGCGATTCCCTCGATCGGGACACCGTCGAGGCGATCGATGACTACATCTTCGCCTTGACCGAATTCGTCGCCATTACCAGAGCGCAGGGGATAGATCTCCTCCTCGTGTTTTCTCCCGCCTACTCCCAGGTCTACGGAACGTCTTCGCTGTTGATCAACAACCGGCTGGAAAAGACCAGCGCGCAGTTGGATATTGATTTCCTGGACCTGACAGACGTATTTCGCACGGTCGGATCACAGACGGTGCTTCACTTGGCACCGGTCGATTTCCATTTTAACCCGAGAGGGAACGAGCTGTTTGCCTCGTCGGTGGCCGAGCACCTGGCTCGCCGTGGCTTGTACGGGCGGTAAAAGGAGTTGGTATGGCGGGCAGCATCGCGGCAATCTGTAAGCCGGACCTCGAGGAGGCGATCTAAAGGTGGCCGCCATGGATCTGTTCGCACACAGTCACGTGGCGCAGGGGTATGCGCGATGCCGCCCGCGCTTTCACGCCGAAGTCATGGCGCGGATCGGGGAAACCCTCAGCCTTCAAAGCCGGGTGTCGCGGGCGCTCGACGTGGGGTGCGGAACGGGCCTGTCGACCTTGCCGCTGACTTGTCTTGCGCACACCGCGATCGGCATGGACCCCGCTCGGCACATGGTGGCCGCTGCGGAGTCCGAGTTCGGTGTCCACTACCTGGTGTAATCCGGCGAGCAGCTGCCTTTCGCATCGGGGGCATTCGATTTTGTAACCGTGTCGGGTGCGATCAACTGGATTGATCGGCGTCGATTTCTACCCGAGGCTCACAGAGTGTTGGCTGAATCAGGTTGGCTGGTGGTGTACGACGGAGCCGAGATGGGAGCCATGGTGGGACGGGCGGACTTCGGGGACTGGTACAAGGGGGAGTATCTGCAGCGTCTGCCCCGTCCTGCCCGAGACGAGAGCCAGATCGGGAAGTCGGAGGCGGCGGGCTGCGGATTTGCGCTTGCTGAGACGCAGGACTATGTACTGGAGCTGTCGTTCGCTCTACCGGCCTACGTGGGGTTCCTGCTGACTCAGTCCAACACCACCGCGGCGGTGGGAAAACGCGGCGAGACTGCCGAGGCGATCCGGTCCTGGCTGACCGAATCCCTGCAATCGCTGTTCCAGGGGGAGGAACAGAAGATGCTTTTCGGCGGCTTTATCTGCTACCTTCACACGTGCGTGTGAGGTGAGGCCATTGACCGCGGAATCGGCGCTCAAACTGATGCTACGGATTGTCGGCGGGGTCTCGCTGCTCTCCGCGATCTTTGTGATCGCGCCCTATTCCTGGATGGACTCAATTCACCGGTGGATGGGGATGGGCGAGCTCCCCAACGCACCCGTAGTCGGATATCTGGCGCGGTCGGCGTCGGCCTTCTACGCCCTGTTGGGGGGTTATTCTGGGTCCTGTCGTCAGATCCCGCTCGCTACCGCCCGGTGTTGAGCTATCTCGGCATCGCTTTGATGCTCTTCGGCCTGATACTGCTGGGTGTAGACTGGGTGGAGGGGATGCCGCTGTTCTGGCGGCTCACGGAAGGCCCCTACGCCGTTGCCCTGGGGCTGGCGTTCTTTCTCCTGAGTCGCCGCGTCAGCCAGTCCGGCGTTTAATGAAAATGTGAGGTGGTGGAAGGGGGACGAACGATTGTTGCGCCCGGCTGACCTTATCGGCGATCCTGCGCGCGGGGATATTCACGGGGCCAGACGCCATGGTATCGATTACGTCGACGCCGAGCACCTCGATCACGACAGCTACATGTCGGGAAACGCAGACGAGCGCAAATTCAGCATGCCGCTGGAAGGGGGACGGCGCCCGGACCCGGGAGCCGCCCGAGAGCCGGTGGTCGTGCAGCACGAGAGTGTCCCGGGGCGGTGGCTGGCGGTAGATCCAGCGGGGTAGGTCCGCGCCCCGCCGGCGGGAGCGCGGACCTCAATAAGCAGTGCTATTTCTGTTCCGCCGCTTCTTTCTGCTCCGTCGCTTCCAGGATCAGCTCGATGGTGACCTCATCCCCCACCACCAAGCCACCCGTTTCCATGGTCTTGCTCCAAGTCAGGCCAAAGTCTTTCCGGCCCAGGGTCATGTGGGCCTGGATGGCGATGAGCCCTTTACCTCTGGAGTTGATCGGCCCTTTGATCTCGAAGGGAAGCTCGATGGTCTTTTCGACGCCGTGCATGTTGAGCTTGCCCACGATGACGTGGCCCTTATCTTTCTTCACCACCTTGTCACCCGAGAAGGTAATTTCCGGAAACTTCTCGGCGTCGAAGAAGTCGAGGGATCTCAGGTGGCCGTCTCGCTTCTCGTTGTCGGTGTTGATACTGGCCGTCTTGATACTCACCGACACGGACGTCTTGGTGATGTCCTCAGCGTCATAGGAAACCGTGCCGGCAAAATCGCTGAACCGGCCGTCCACGGAGGAGATGACAAGGTGAGCGACTGAAAAGCCGACCTTGCTATGGGCAGTGTCGAGGGCGTAGTCGGCGGCGAATGCGCTCGAGGCAAAGGCCAAGAGGGCGAGGGCGGTGATTGATGTGGGGAGCTTGTGACGCATCATTACCTCCATGATGTGTGGGGGGGATCGATAGGTGCTCGAATATCTCGAAATGGAGTACCCGGCTGCCAGTTTGATGGTGATGAGGGTGAGTGAGAACCTGATCTCAACAGGTATCCGGACGATGGGCGTGGACGTCGCCGAAGTTTGGTAGAAAGCGTTCGAGAATCTCTGCGTTGACGCAGACCCGAACGTGCTGGCCCTCCTTCCGGGTCCTTATCAGATCGACGCTTTCGAGCAGGCGATAGTGGTGGGACATGGCGGACTTACTGTGGGGGAACGCCCGGTCGAAGTCCGCGCACCCCATCTCACCCCGCTCGATGAGCAGAGTGATGATGCGGTATCGCGTAGGGTCGGCCAGGGCTTTGAAAACCCTGACTGCCTGCGTCTGAAAATCGCTCATATCGCCGATGCATTGGGATGTCGGTCGTGTAGGGATGGATTGTTCAATACTTGGTTAAATATCGAAATATGAGGATGGGAGTCAAGTCTCAGTGGCGGCGGCGTCCCGGAGTCCCGGAGTCCCGCCGGTCCGAATGATCTATTGGGGCATGTGGCAACAGCGCGTTCACTGCCTCATTCCGGTTCGGTACTGCATGGGGCGAATCCCCAAATTCGAGTCAGGCAACCCTGCATGGGGCAAAAGCCACTTTAATTTAGGTAATTGAGAGGGTATTTGACCCGTTTTGGGAAGTACTAGGCGATATTCAGGCCGCCTTTTGAGGCCTTGAAATATTTGCCTCCTCCGCAGA
>Ga0208879_1002033_pt1 | contig 18384 bp, 17 predicted proteins | sample Knorr_S15_td_Bot_FD_185605 | JGI IMG/M metagenome (GOLD analysis project Ga0208879, IMG submission 185605) | Marine microbial communities from Southern Atlantic Ocean transect - Knorr_S15_td_Bottom_ad_5009_LV_A (SPAdes) (version 2) | ecosystem: Environmental > Aquatic > Marine > Oceanic | place... | reverse complement strand
AAAAATCCGGTTTCCGTTTTTCCACAAAGGCATCCCGCCCTTCTTTCGCTTCATCAGATAAATAATAGAGCAAAGTCGCATTCCCAGCCAGCTCTTGGATACCCACTTGTCCATCCAATTCCGCATTAAAAGATGACTTCAACATCCGAATGGCCAAGGGCGATTTCTCCTGAATCTTTTTCGCCCATGCGATGAATGTATCTTCCAATTCATCCAGTGGAACCACCGTATTCACCAATCCCATTTCCAATGCCTGTTCAGCGTTATATTGATCGCAGAGATACCAAATCTCCCGGGCTTTTTTCTGCCCCACACTCCGTGCCAAATAGGATGCACCAAACCCGCCATCAAAAGAACCCACTTTCGGGCCCGTTTGACCAAACATGGCATTTTCTGCAGCAATAGTTAAATCACACACCACATGAAGCACATGTCCCCCACCGATAGACCATCCGGCGACGGCCGCAATCACTACTTTAGGGATGGAACGGATTTGCTTTTGTAAATCAAGTACATTCAAACGCGGCACTTCATCCTGTCCAACATAACCACCGTGGCCCCGAACACCTTGGTCACCACCACTACAAAAGGCTTTTCCGCCTTCTCCCGTAAAAATGATCACATCAATATTGGCATCATCCCGGCAAATGTTCATGGCATCGATCATTTCTTTCACTGTTCGTGGTGTAAATGCATTATGCTTCTCCGGCCGATTAATACTGATTTTCCCAATCCCTTCAAAAAAATCAAATTTGATTTCATCATATTCTCTAATGGTTTCCCAATTCTGTTTCCAATTCATTTTTAACTCCTAATTTTTACCACGAAGGCTCAAAATATTAATTTAGTTTTCTTCGTGTCTTGGTGGTAATCCGTTTAAATGTTTCCGTATTATTTTGCATTTCTGTAAATATTTCCAGGATGCCCGATGACCATCCATCAATTTCTTCCAAAGATGTTATTTTACGATATGTCAAATTGAACTCTTGCGTTGTGAGTTTAGCTGTCCGTTGGTGGGGTGTCGTAAAAAGATTAGTAAGTCCATCCTGATTCGAAGGACCAGGAATCATATTAAAAATGCCACCACCGTTATCATTCAAAATAACGATTTGCAGATTCGTTGGAAATTTGTGATTCAGCCATAAGCCATTCCGGTCATAAAAAAATGAGAGATCACCAATAATCAATGTGTGATTTCGATTGGGATCTGCCAATGCATGGCCTACTGCAGTGCTCAACACACCGTCAATTCCAGATGTGCCCCGGTTACACCAAATATCAATTGTTGGATCATTCAATCCAATAAAATTGGCAATGCGAACCGGCATGCTGTTCCCTAAATGTAGGACACTGTTTTGGGGTAATTGCCTCAGCACACTTCGGACAGCGCTAAAATAATTGAATTCTGCGTTATTTAATTTTAAATCAAAATTTTCACCAACGTTCTTTTGAGCGTCTGACAATAAAGTCAAATAATCATCCTGATTGTTTTTTCCGATTCCCTTGTCCAGCCATTCTTCGAAAAAATACAATGGCGGTGTTTTAATTATTTTTGTCAAACTTTGAAACGGATCTCCAACCATACCCAAGCCTATATGCCAATGATGTTTTGGTTTATGCTTTCGTAAATAAAGTTTCAGATTTTTAGAAATGATGGATCTTCCAAATGTGATAAGAAAATCTGGAGCCAAAAATTCGTCATCCGTTTTAAAAGTTAAATCCGCAGATTTAATGACATCTTCAACGCCTTGAAGATTGGAGATAACATCACCAAAAATCGGTACATCAATTTGATTTAATAAATGAGCCAACTCAGGATTTGGGGACATCTGCCCACCTAAAACGATCACCTGTTCAGATGCGTTTAATAGTGACTCAAATTCATCCCAAACCAACTTTTCAATTTTATAATTATTTTCTTTTGTGACTTCTGCATGCCCGTCCATAGTGGAACGAAGGCGGGCGCCTTTTGTGTCAATAATAATTTTTTCTAATGACTTGGGATAAAACGGCTCCCGAATTGGAATATTTAGATGAACCGGTCCTGGCGCACCTTCCAAAGCCAATTCCAATGCTTTTTTCGCTACATCTGTGGAATCTTCATCATAAACAAAGCTGCCTTTGATGTGATCTATATACAGATTTTTTTGGCGAATCGTTTGTCCGTCCCACTGGTCAATCCATTCTGGTGGACGGTCTGCTGTTAAAACAATAAGGGGAACCTGTTGATAAAACGCTTCTGTCACAGCCGGCGCAAAATTCTGTGCCGCCGTTCCGGATGTACAGACTAATACAACAGGCCTTCCAGATTGTTGAGCAAGCCCAAGACCGATAAATCCGGCAGCACGTTCATCCGTCACTGAAATAGTTTCAATACCCGGATATTTTCCAAATCCAATAAGCAGCGGCGCACAGCGAGAACCAGGGCAGACTACCGCTTTCTCCACACCATAATCAGCACAAAGTCCCACCAGATCATATATATGTTGGGTGTTTTTTATTATTGGTAGTGTTGAAGTGCTCATGTGTGAACGTGTTTATGTTTCAGCAAACACTCCTTTAACTTTAACACCCGAACACACATACACTTAAACACTTCCTTTCCCATTCATCACATCCAGCAAAGTCTGGCATTTCAATGTTGTTTCTTCCCATTCTTTCTCCGGAATAGAATCATGTGTAATCCCTGCCCCGGCGTAGAGCACGGCTCGAGTACGCAGGATTTGCATACAGCGCAGATTCACATAAAGTCGGGATACGCCGTTCATATTCACTGGACCTGAAAATCCGCTATAGAATTCCCTGTTCAAATGTTCATTGGCAGCAATGAATCGCAAGGCAGAAAATTTCGGCATCCCGCAGACGGCAGATGTGGGATGAAGCAAATTGAGCATCACGGTACCCAATTCAGGGAAATGTATTTTTTTCAAATCTACAGCATATTCCGTTTTAAGATGAATCATATTCCCCGCTCTTACGGATCGTGGTCCCGTTTCTTCAAATTCCCGCAGGCGAATCGTTTTGAATTGCTCAATGATATAGCGACTTACCATGGCCTGTTCTTCAATCTCTTTCTGATTCCACGCCGCGTCAGATAAATTTTTGTCCAATGGATAGGATTGAGTGCCGGCAACAGAAGCCGTACGAAAATGATCGGTAGATGATTCAATCAATAGTTCCGGGGTGGCGCCCATCCATGTTCCGCGACCGGGAATTGAAACCAAACTCACAAACGCATCGGGGTAAGCTTGTTCCATGCGATTAAATTGTTCAATAATATCAAAATTTTCCAGCAATGGTTCGTCATATGTCCGCGCCGAAACAACCTTATCAAATTCACCTTCTTCAATAGCTGTAATTCCATCTTCAACCATTTTAATAAAATGATCTTTTTCCCCGGAAATTTCAGTATCCGGCCGAGTATTCAAATGATATGGCGTTTTAGTATTTTTCTCCGTGTTTCCGTGACTCTTCGGTTCTCCATTTTGAATCGTCCAGTTTATGTTATCATCGGTAAAAGCAAGTATATCAGATTTAAGAAATAGCGTCTCATTCCCTTCCGGGTTCATAAAAGGACTTACTAAAAATCCCTGTTCTGTATTTTGAAGATCAATTCGACCTTTCGCTGGTGATTCTGACAAATCAGCCAAAAAATGAATGGCATTCTCTCTTGGGCACCGCCAAACAGCAATAGATCCATTCTTCGCCATCGCAGTAGACCAAAGATTTTTTAGGTCAATCTTTTTATCAACCATTGTTTCCATTTTAAATATTCTCTGTGACTTCGTGTCTTTGCATTAAAATCATTTTTTAATCACCGCCAAGGTCAACCGACTAACCGCTACCAATTTATCATCTTCATTTTTGATCTCAATATTCCACACATGGATTTTTCTCCCAATCTTTACAGGTGTCGCTTTACCATAAACCCATCCATCTCGTGCGCTTCGTAAATGATTACAATTGATTTCTACACCCACAACAGTTTGGGTATCTCGATTAACCTTCATTCCACCAGCAATACTCCCTAAAGATTCTGCCAAGACAGCAGATGCGCCCCCATGGAGCAATCCATAGGGCTGAACTGTTCGATGATCAACAGGCATTTTCCCACAAAAATAATCAGGTCCGAAATCCGTTATTTCAATTCCCAATACTTCTGTAATTGTATTTTTCTGAAAATCATTCAGTTTTTGTAATGCTTTATTTTTATCCATTATTTTTGTCCTATGTAAAGTGTGCAAACGCCAAATGTGAGTGGTATAGCTCTGCAATTTTTCAATCCCATGGATTTCATCAATGCAAGGAATTCTCCACGGGTTGGGAAATTCATAATTGAATCAGCAAGATACTCATACGCCGCCGGATTCTTTGTAAACCATTTTGCCAGTTTGGGTAAAACGCCATTGAGATAAAAACTGTATGTACTCCGCCAAAAACCCGATTCCGGTGTGGTGAGTTCTAAAACTATCACCTGCCCATCTGGTACAATAATGCGCTTCATTTCTGATAAAGCTTTTTCTTTATCAGGAATATTTCGAATCCCAAACGCAATAGCCGTTACGTCAAAAGAATTATCATTAAATTCGATCTGCGTTGCGTCACCCCATTTCAGGTCAACACGACGATTCAGATTTTGAGCATCTACTTTTTTTAATCCATTATTCACCATTTCCTGAACAAAATCCACTCCCACAACACTTACATCAGGATATGTATTCGCACAATCCAAGGCGAGATCACCTGTGCCGGTTGCCACATCCAAAAATCGATTTGTATCAAAGAAATTCATTTCCGATACAGTCCGCTTTCGCCATTCTACATCTCTCCGACCGGATAAAAACCGATTCAAAAAATCATACTTATCCGTCACGGATGCAAAGATATCTTTCACAATACCAATGCGCTGATCATCGCTCATCTCCCGAACGGAAGGATATTCTATATTTTGTTTTTTATTCATTTTAAATTTCTTTGCGACTCTGCGTCTTTGCGTTTCACGAAAGTCCCTTTGTAAATAGTGTTGTAATCCCCTTCACCCACTCACCCCGATTAAATTGGTCAGCGTTCCCATTGGATAATGCTTCGTGAAATTCTTTCAAGAATCTGTTTAAAACTGAATCCAGGAAAAAGACCGCTTGTCCTTTATCTAAATTAGGATTCAATTCATTCCGATCCATTGCATCCTGAATGATCTCGCCCAAATAGTCATTGGATAATTTTTGGAGTTCCGAAACAATTTTCTCACGGTTCGGAGAATCTGCTGAATAAATGAGGCGAAAGTAAATTTTCGCCAACCGTGGATGCTCCGTAATAAACTGCACTCCGGAATCCACAATCTTGGATAGTCGCTTATCAAAGGAAAAACCTGCCGTTTCATCACGAACTTTCCGGAGATAAGATTTCACTTCGCCCAAAGCCAATTTATAAATATGGTCATACAATACACTTTTCGTTTTAAAATAATTAAAAAGGGATCCTTTAGAAATTCCCGCTTGACTCACCACCGTATTCATAGATGCGGTTTCGTAGTCCTTTTCTGCAAATTCAGAAATGGATGCATTCACAATCCGTGATTGCTTTTCTTGTGGCAATTGTTCAAATTTGTTTGTGGTTGATATCATCAATAATTCAATAATGACCGGGTGGTCAATTTAATACATCAGAAATGGTGAATACTACGTTTCACCTAAAAAATATTTTATTTAAATTGGATAGAAGATGGGCCGGCTGGGTGCCGCATCCAGTCCCCAATTTGGAATCTGAATCTGTAGAAATCCTTCTCCATCCTTGACTGGATCTGGAATATAAAGTAATTCGGAAATTGTTTTTCCTTGTTTAAAAAAACGATGATGATTTCCTAATTGTCCACCATCGTCGGCTTTATCGATCGATGGTAAATCTACCAATAAATGTTGTACTCCCATTTCTAATATAAAATCAACTGTATCATGGGTCAAAAAAGGAGCGGGATTCTCATCATAATTTCGATTCATTTTGCTTGAATCGTTCGGAATAGTCCGGATAATTAAAACAGGGATGTTTTCTTTTAATTTGTCTTCAATTGATTTAACTGAAATAACCAATTCATTTTCACAGTTCACGTGATAAGATTCATTTGATTCACGCATTTTATTTGGACTAACCGTAATTAATTGGGAAAATAAAAATCCATTTGGACAAACTTCAGTAATTAACGTTCCGGAATTGTTAATATGGCTAACACATTCAGTATGGGTCCCGGTGCAATGAATATTCAAAGAAGCAATCTTAACATTGCAGCTTCCACCCTGAGAAACATCACCAATAAATTCTCCTAATTCAACAGGTTTTATTGAGGGTGCTGAAGCACCGTAAAATATTGGGTGTTTCCCGTCAAATCTATTGGGAATTGACAAATCGATTCCAGAATCTAAATCGATGGAATGATCTTCACCATGATGATTTACCAGCATGTTCTCCTTAAACTTTTGCGAATTTTGCCTGTGCTGAACTGAGTTGAAGTATGCCTTTTGTAGCGATTAATTCAAATTAGTTCAAGTTTTCCCGAATCAATTTTTCAATTTCACCCTCTTCCGGAAATCGGTCCAATATCTTTTTGGAAAAAATAAGATCATTATTCAAGGTGACTTCAAAAACACCCCCACCGCTGGAAATTAATTCAATATTTACATGATCAAAATTAGATTTTAATTCTACTTCCAAACTGGAAGCACGTGGCAGGTAATTTCAAACCGAGCAATATTCTATCGACACTTTCATTGTTAATCTCCTATTATTGAATTTTCAAAGGCTTTTAAAACATCCATTGGATGCGTATTCAAATTCACTTTATCGATTATATGAATCAAGATTCCATTTTCATCAATTAGAAATGTTTTTCTTGAAGCAAATAGAAATCGATTCACGCCATATTTTTTACCAGTTACTTTTGCGGCATCAGATAAAAAGTTAAACGGAATTCTGTATTTTTCTTTAAATGCGATTAGCGAATCCTTGGAATCATAACTGATTCCCAATATCGCTATTTCTAATTCTTTGTATTTTTCAGATTCATCCCGGAATCCACATGCTTCTTTTATTCAGCCTGGCGTATCGGCCTTCGGGAAAAAATAAACTACTAATTTTTTATCCCTATAATCTGCCAATGAATGCAAATTACCATCCTGGTCTTCTAATGAAAATTCTGGTGCTGGTTCTCCAATCACTGGCATTTTTCCAAATAAGAGCATGATGAATATTCCTGCTAAAACCAGCTTAATCATAGAACAAGGTCAATCACAGCAATGTAATGACTGGCGCATCCACCAAGAACAAACACATGCCAAATGGCATGGTTGTAAGGCAATTTTTCCCAAAGGTAAAAAATAATTCCAATCATGTAAAAGGCACCGCCGATTACAATAAACAGGAGGGAAAATTCAGGGATCTTTTCAATCATTTCCCGGATAGCGATCACGCATAACCAACCCATGAGCACATACAGAAATACGAATGGTTTCACCACCCGATCCTGGAAATAAAATTTCAAGACGATCCCGGCGATTGCTAATACCCATACAATCGATACGATAGACCAACCCCATGGACCGTGCATACTTACCAAACAAAATGGAGCATACGATCCTGCAATTAATAAAAATATTGCGGATTGATCGACCGTTTGTAAAATTTTCTTCCACTTGGGTGTTCGGATGGTGTGGTAAATGGTGGATGCTAAAAAAACGATGAGCATGGTTGTGCCAAAAATGCTGAAGCTGACTTGCTCCCAAATTCCCCCATTTACTATAGCATAATAAAGTAAAAATACCATTCCCACAGCACTGGCAATGGCGCCAATACCATGGGTCAACAGATTGGCAATTTCTTCTTTTTCCCAGGGATAATGATGATTTTTTTTCATATTGAAGGAATATAAACTAATCAGGTCAACTACAGAATGGTATTAAATTTTAACTTATGAATTCATCTGATATTCAATCCATTGCCAAACGGGTTATTGAGATCGAAGCGGAAGCTGTTTCACTGATGGGCAACCGTATTGATTCCAACTTTGAATCTGCTGTTCAGTCTATTTTGGAATGTACTGGACGGCTGATTGTTTCCGGTATGGGAAAATCCGGTTTGATTTCTCAAAAGATCGCCGCCACCATGGCTTCAACAGGTACGCCCTCCCACTTCGTCCATCCCGGTGAAGCGACTCATGGCGATCTGGGCATGATCACCAAAGAAGATATTGTGTTGATTGTTTCCAATAGCGGAGAAACCTTGGAACTCATCCAGATCTTACCAGCACTCCAGAAAAAAGGTGTAACTATCATCGGAATGATTGGGCGCCGAAATTCCACTTTATCCAAAAAATCAGACATTTATTTGGACATTTCCGTTGAAAAAGAAGCTTGCACTTTGGATCTGGCACCCACAGCTAGCACCACAGCCACATTAGCCATGGGCGATGCATTAGCAGTGTCTCTGCTGGAAGTACGTGGATTCAATAAAGAAGATTTTGCTGAACTCCATCCAGCAGGAATCCTGGGAAAACGGTTACTACTCACATTGGATCAATTGACCCATTCTGGTGACAGAATACCGTTTGTATATGAATCATCAAATATAAAGGAAGCACTGCTCGTCATTTCCGAAAAAGGTCTGGGAATGACAGGTGTTCTCAATGGTAAGGATAAAATGGTGGGTATCATCACCGATGGCGATATTCGTCGCGGATTGGAGAATAGTGGCAATGATCTCTTTGATCAAACTGCCGGTTTTTTAATGTCGGAGAATCCCAAATGGGTCACAGCAGATACATTGGCCATTTCCGCATTGGAATTGATGGAGAAACATTCTATTACAAGTTTATTCGTTTATTCTGATCCCAATCTATTAAAACCAGATGGGATCGTTCATATCCACGATATCCTGAAATCAGGAGTCCAATAGGTTTAGTGATTGAGTGAAATCCCACGACTTCACAAGAATCCCAATAATGCTAAAATCTCCAGGAAAATTGAATTTCTGATTTAACCAAATTAAAACTCATATTTAGTTTTTTATTTTCTTTTAAATAGACCTGGGAATATCCAAGCCCAATTGCGGTTCCCAAACCTGCACCAAATACCACATCACTGAAATAATGTTTATTATCCTGGATGCGGTTCATGGCAACAATAACCGCCAAACCATAGGCAGGCGCACCAACCTTCCATCCATATAATTCCTTTAAAACTGTAGCTGAGACAAAACTGTGGGAAGTATGTCCCGATGGAAAGGAACGATGATTATCGCCATTGGGTCGCTCTCTCCGCACTAATTCTTTCAACAATACCGTTGTGGCGCCATTGGCCCCTAAGGTAGCGAAAGCATATTCAAATTGACGAAGAGTTTGGTTATTTTTTGATGTTAATGCAGATGTAGTTAAAACAAGAATCCCGGAATACAGATTCCCATAATTATCTCCAAATAGATTTATCCCTTCCGGCAAAGGTTGATTTTTCAAGAACCAATCCTGCACATCCGAATCAAATTGATGGGCCGCTATCGCACTCAACCCACCGGCCAGAAGGACGGTTCTTCCCGAGGACTTAAACAATGTTTCTCGTGCACCTTTTAACCCCAATTTGAAATTTCTTTGAAGAAAACCTTCTGAATGAGCATGCAAAGCGGAATAAAGGATGATAATAATTAAGATCCGTGTTTTCATTTTCTTCTCAATTGTGGAACAGTCATATTAAATTAATAAATTGGATAATTAAAAATAAGGAAACTCATGGTCCGTTCAATTTTCTTTTTCATTTTTCTTCTTATCCTTGGATGCGGGGACAAGAGATCAAAAAATATTTATGATTCAGAAGAATTCAAAAATCTATCTGACAAGGATATTCTTGTAGGAGAAGCCATTTGGATGTCCAACTGTTTCCGATGCCACATGTATGGATCCATGGGGGCAGCTTCCGTATCGAATAAGCCACACTTTGATCAACTAGCTCAAAAGGGAATTGATCAATTATATAACAGTGTTTTGAATGGCTTTGATGGTAAAGAAGGTGTGATGCCGCCTAAAGGGTCCTGTTATTCATGCTCAAATGATGAGATCAAGAAATCAGTATATTATATCTTCCATTTGGCAAAAATAATTAAGGATGCTGAAGCAGATAAAAAAGAGAAAAAGATAGAATGATCGTAATGGAGTTTAATGTTATCGAGACGATTAGGTCCGATTCATCTTATTTCAAGTATATAACTTTTTTAACAATGTGGGATTTTTCACCAGCCAATTTAACAAAGTACAGGCTGGAACTCATGTTACCGTTTTTTTCATTTCTTCCATTCCAGGCAAAAGAATAACGGCCCTTTTGCAAACGATCATCCACCAAGGTCGCAAGGTGTTGTCCATTGACTGAAAAAATGTTTAATTGCACGTGCCCCTCCATGACCAATTCAATTTCAATATTACAAATCGGATTAAACGGATTCGGATAAGCATGTAATGAGAGGTGTGTTGGAATAATGTCTGCATTCGTGTCATTATTTTCCAAATAATTCTCATTGATGGATTGTATCAATTCTTGCCCATTCCCTGTTACATCATATCCCAATGCCCAGATCATGACCCCACCCAATTCCCTTTCTAATGCATATTCACATTTATGACGAATGGATTCAGGATCATCAAATGTTAAAATCTTTGTTTGGTCATCTTTGGTCAAATACGGGCAATAGGCATCATTGTCCCATTGATAGGTCCAGCCATTACCAATCAACTCAGGAATTTCATAATACCGTTTATCAACAACCGTCCCGGTGAAAGATTCATTAATATCTGACGCATCATACCGTTTTCCCCAAAACGGCAGGCCCAAATTGACCTGGTTTTCCGGAATGCCTCGAGAATTCACTAAATAATTTATTCCCGTATGGCAAGATCCATCCGGATCACCCGGGGGTGATTGATACAAGGGTGAATTGTGCCCAGCGTGGTCTGCCCAACTCCCATGGATATCATAGGTCATAGCATTAAAGAAATCAACAAAAAATTGTAAGAATGAAAAATCATACCATTGGCCATACCAATTAGACACAGGAACAGCCATGGTAATGAGCCATTCTGGATTATGGGCATTAAAGGATGAATCCATTTCTGCCATGAGGAAATTCAGGTTCTGGCGATCTTCAGAAGACAGAGGATATTCCCAATCCATATCAATTCCATCATACCCGTAAGTATCACAAATATCAATTAAATTATTAATAAATGTACTTCGTAGTTCAGGAGATGCAGCTACGGTCGAAAATCCTACTTCATTTCCCCATCCGCCAAGAGCAAGAAGAATTTTCCCGCCACCCGCGTGAATTGTTTCATTAATGGTTGCATTAAGCATATTTGAATAGGAGAGAACATTCCCATCATTATCCGGCCAGGCAAATGCATGTATCACATGAGTTACCACTAATAGATCTATATAGGAAGCCGGGAAGTCATCGTGCATCCATTTGGGATAATACCCCACAACTCTTTGGCTAAAAAGAGAGTTTAATAGAATCAACATCAATATGACTATTTTTTTCATCTTAAACTTAATAAATGGCTATAAGAATTTACGAAGCCCCTTTTTAGGTTTTTGATATAAAATAATTATGAGGATGGTTTTTAACCTTTAAATTTGATTTCTCATTTGCTATTAATTTTCAAATTAAATTCATAAAAGACCAAAAGTTATGCCAAACATGGTAGGCCAAGAATCGATGAAATTTATCTTATTATATTTATTTTTTAATATCGCCTGTGTTCCTCCTCCAGCGATATTTCAAAATACGGGGAGAGGTGAGTTTAAAAGGGCTATCAATAAATTTATTTCAGAGAATGGGGCTAATACAAATTTCGGGATAAAAGTTATCTCCTTGGCGACAAGGGAAACATTATATAGCCTAAACAGCACAAAGCTTATGACACCGGCCAGCAATATGAAACTATTCACCGCTGCCGCCGCCATACATTATCTGGGTCCGGATCATCAGTTCAAAACATCTGTTTTGATAGACAAGAAAAACCTGGTTCTAAAAGGGGGTGGTGACCCGAATCTCACTCTGGAACAATTAGATTCATTAGCAGGAATTGTTTCGGGAAAAATCAAATCTGTCGATACGCTGTTTCTCGATGCATCCCTACTTGATTCCATTCCATACGGCGAAGGCTGGATGTGGGATGAAGGTGCCTGGGAATTTGCCGCACCCATCGGAGCCCTTTCTGTAAACGACAACTGCGTTGAAATAGAATTTAGACCCGGGAAAATGGGAAAACCTGCGCTGATCAAATCCATTCCAAAAACAGATTATATTTCAATCGAAAATCTATCCATTACAGTGAACGATACAGTAGATTACAAGAATTTCAAAGTCGATCGAGACTGGTCTAAACGAACAAATAAATTCACAATTTTCGGTGAGTTACTGCGATACACTTCGGTGGATACCGTCAAACGAAACATTCAGGGACCCACACAATTCACAGGCTCGCTTTTTAAAGAATCTCTGGAATCCAAAGGAACAAACGTTGGGCTTATATATGTCGGGACTAAATCAAGTCTTTCGGATATCCTCGCTGTCCATATGTCTGATTCTTTGCATAAAGCAGCAACCCACATGATGCACGACAGTGACAACTTAACAGCAGAATTATTGGTAAAAACCATGGGGATTGAAGTTGATTCTCCTGGGAATTGGAAAACCGGTATCGATACGATGAAAACCTTTTTGTTTGATAAAGTTGGTATTGATACAGCGGCACTTCGGATTGCAGACGGATCAGGATTGTCCCGATATAATTTATTGAGCGCTGACCACGTGATTGACCTACTCGTTTACATGTACCATAGTTGTGAGAGTGAGAATTTTGTTCAATCCCTTCCCGCAGGGGGCACTTTGGAAAGTACGATGGAAAAACGCTTAATAATTACAGGTGGGAAAATCCGCGCAAAATCGGGGACCATGTCCGGGATTTCCACTTTATCAGGATATGCATTCTCGCCGAGATATGGACCAGTAGCTTTTTCTATTTTAATGAACGGGTTTATCGGGTCTCCAAAATCCGCCCAAGACTTTCAGGACAAGATCTGCGAATGGCTTGTTCGTGACTGATTATAAAAGAGATCTGGGGTTAAAAGAATCTGTTGCTGTGGTGATCAGCCGCATCATCGGTTCGGGCATCTTTAGGACACCGGCACCTATCATGGCCTTGGTTGGGTGCACGTCGCTGTTTGGACTGGTTTGGGTCATTGGTGGCATCATAACCATTTTTGGCGCTGTGATCTATGCTGAACTCACAGCCATGATGCCAAAATCCGGTGGTCCCTATGTTTACCTGAAAGAAGCCTATGGTCCCTATGTTGCTTTTATTCGTGGATGGGCTATGTTCTTCGTATCAGAAACAGCTTCCATTGTTGCGGTCGCACTTATCTTTTCTGAATACCTGAACGCGATCTGGGAGATTGTTTCCGGTGCTCCTTTTCAACTTCCGGTTACTTTTTCTATTTCACTAGTTACAATCTGGCTCCTGACAGCTATTAATCTGTTTGGTGTAAAATTGAGTGGAAAATTCCAGGTCTTTTTTGGTATCTCCAAGATCGCTACTGTGGGCGCTATCATAGGCATGACCCTTACTTCCTTTTCTACGGGAAACGTGGCCCACTTTTCCGATCCACTCTGGCCCGAATCATTCGGGTGGCATACCATTTTAGCCGTGGGCGCTGCGTTGCGATATTCCTTTTTTGCATTCAGCGGCTGGGAAGGCGCCACCTACATCGCGGAAGAAGTAAAAGAACCGGAGAAAAATCTTCCCCTTTCTCTTTTCCTGGGAATCGGCGGTGTAGCGCTCCTTTATATAGGAGCCAATTTCGGATATTTATATCAATTGAGTCCCCAGGAAATCATTGAAAATAAATGGGTGGCATCTGCTGCCATGAAAGTTGTTTTGGGTGCTACGGGCGGGATCTTGATCTCCATCGCCGTTGCAATAAATGCGTTTGGGAATATCAGTACCCAGATCCTGTGTAAGGGACGCACCTGGCATGCTATGGCTCGTGACGGATTATTTTTTAAGAACTTTGGTGGACTTCATCCCAAATACGGGACACCAAACAATGCTTTGATCGGACAAGGAATTTGGGCATCAATTCTTTTGATCTTTTCGATTCTGTCAACGGTCTGGCAATCGGGAATTGGCGGAACCAATGCATACGAAACCATCATTGATTTTTTCTCCGCAACCAGCACTATTTTCAACCTGTTGACCTTTGCTTCCATTTTTGTGTTGCGGAAAAAATGGCCTGATAAAAATCGCCCTTATAAAGCGTTATTTTATCCCTGGAGCATGGTGATTGTTTTGGCAATTTATTCAGCCTTTTTGATCATCACAATTATAACGGCCTTCATTCCATCTATGATCGGATTAGTACTATCCTTTAGTGGTTCATTCTATTATTTCTGGAAAATAAAAAAATGACAATTCTGTCATTCCCGACTTGTTCAGGAATCCTGTTTTTTCATAATCTTATATCTCGGATAATTTCACTCTGCAAACCCTTCATCAACCGGTGAAATGTTTTTTGATGTCTATAAAATGAAAAAATAGCATACCTTAAATACCCCTTTTTAAAGGCGGTTGCGGGATATCAAAAACATGGGTGCTATTTTTTATGGAGAGCAAATTCACCCAATAATGGATCCTAGATAATTTCTACTTGCATGCCATTTACTTACTGGCAAATCGTGCTGGCGAAATTTCGCGAATAGCAATAGGATTTAGCTTGGCTCGATCTTATAGATCATAATTCCGTCAAATCGAGGTTTTCCATCCCTATATAAATAATCCATAAAATCCACATTAACTGTTTTTCCGAATTCAGATGATGCATGGATCAAATCAGTTTGATCAATTAAATAGCCTTCGTGGGCGATGACAATTCCCATTTTAAAATAACCCCGTTTTACAAAAGCTATCCCACAAACTGCAGGTAAATTCATCAAATGGTTATTCGTTACCTTTTCTGTTGGAATAAATCGAATCGTTTCGTTCGATGACCAATCCAATTCCAAGAATTCCGACCCATCCTGTTTTTTATTCAATTCAATTTCAACATTTTCCAAATCATTTTCAGGTGCGACGGATGATGTAATATCCACCGTCCGTTCATGATGTAATAGTCGATCCGAGGTATAATGCCACCGACTTTCATAGGTTGGTTTCTTTTTGCCATTTTTATCCATCTTATAATGAATATCCACCATAGCATCCCGGGCATTTTGCCAGGTAAAACTTTCTGCAAAAGCCAGGGTTGTGATCACATGAACCGTACAGTCGGATGAATCAGCCCGGAGCAGCGGGTCCTTATCTTTTCCGGATTCTTCTCCGAGACAAAATAATCCGTAAGGGGTTCCTACACGCCAGAGATTCAACGCTTTCAAGCGATCAAAATAATTAGGAAATCGTTCCTGGAATTGTGGCAAATACGATTCAAATTCAGTTTCAGTTAATATCCAAGGATTCGACAAGGTATTCACCCAATCAAAGGGGTCTTTCTTACCGGCACAACTGAAAATCTCAAGAGTAAAAATAATGAATAGAATCTTAGTCATATAAATAATATGGTTTTGATATTTCCCTGAAATTAGACAAATCTGGGTTGATGAGTCCCGCAATATCTTCTACCTTTAATCTTTTTGAAAATGCGTCGGTAATTTGATCTGTTCCCAATACTTTATTAAACATTAATAATTGATTTGGTGTTGTTAATTCAAATGGATTTTTTTCAGGATAAAGTTGTTGATGAATTTCCATAAAATAGAATTGAATTTTAATTAATTCAGCCTTTTCAACGTCCAAAATTTGAAGATGAACCCCGTGAACTTTTTCACCTTGAAATAACCCTTTTTTTGGAGAAAAAGTTATAGGAAGAAAAGTAATATCGGGCAAATTGAGTTGATTCATTTTATCAGTAAATTGAATTTCTTTAATCCATGGTGCACCCATTAATTCGAAGGGGAATTCCGTTCCAATTCCGATGGAAAAAACACCCAATTCTCCCATGATGCCTGTGGAAACCATAAAATTCGGTGTTATTGATTTCGGGACATTCGGCGACGGAGCCTTCCAATTTAACTGCGTTTTGTCCCACCGTGTTTTCCGATCCCAATTTTCCATTTTAATTACATTAAGGTTACAGGTTGATCCCATCCATTTTTCTTCATTAATCATCCTGGCTAACTCACCAGGTGTAAGACCATAAACATATGGAATCGGATACATTCCAATAAAAGAAGAAAATTTCAAATCTAAAATATTACCTTCAATTTTTTCTCCATTCATTGGATTAGGTCGATCCAAAACAATAAAATCAATTCCAACCTCTCCTGCCGCTTCCATTGCCAATCCCATCGTGGAAATATAAGTATAGGAACGGATCCCAATATCCTGGATATCAAAAACCAATACATCTAATCCTTTTAACATGTCCGGTGTTGGTTTTCTGTTTTCGCCATAAAGAGAATAAAATGGGATGCCCGTTTTTACATCTTCACTTGAATTAACTTTTTCACCAGCCGATACGGTTCCACTAAAGCCATGTTCAGGACTGAACACTGCTTGCAAATCCACATTTGGAGATTCCAAAAATAATTCCACATTCTGAATCAATTTCCTGTTTACACCTGTTTGGTTTGTGATGAGTCCAACCTTTTTCCCTTCCAGAATCGCAAAATTATCCCGAGCCAATACATCCAATCCTGTAAAAACGGCCTTTGAGACAGGTTGAATTTCAACCTGGGGTTCAGGTGCTGATACAATTCCAAAATAAAAAATTGGAATCAGAATAAATGGGGAAATCCCATGAATTGATTTTAATAACGTTTTCATTCGTGATTTAATTTATTCAATTTATTTTATAGGGATGCCATTTTCCATTGAACAACTGGTTGGGCAACTTATTATTGCTGGATTTCGCGGAACCGATGCCCTCCCCGGGTCACCCATTGCCCAATATATCCATGATTATCATCTTGCTGGTGTGATCCTTTACGATGAAGATGTTAGAATCGGTGGACTTGGGTCCCGAAATATTCAATCCTCGGAGCAATTAAAAAAACTTACAGAACAACTTCAATCTTTTTTCAAGGATGGCTTATTAATCTCCATCGATCAGGAAGGCGGACAGGTAAACCGATTAAAATCAGAATATGGTTTTCCCGAATGCCCAACTTGGCAACATTTTGGAATGTTGAATAATAATCTCATTACACAACAATTTGCAGAAACACTTTCCATGACACTTCATCATGCGGGTATTAATCTAAATTTTGCGCCCGTTTTAGATTTAGATTTTGGAAAGAATACCGTGATTGGGAACTCTGGACGCGCCAATTCATCGGATCCACTAACCACCATCAACCATGCAAAAATTCTTATTCAAATACTGAAGGATAATGGCATTATTTCCTGTGGTAAACATTTCCCGGGGCAAGGATCGGCTTCTGGAGATACCCACGAAGGTTACACCGACATTTCGGACTCTTGGACAGTGAAAGATCTGCTCCCATTTGATGAATTGATTCAATCCAAAGAATTGGACATGATTATGGTTTCCCATACTTTCGATGATAAATTGGATTCAGAATTTCCCGCATCTTTGTCTAACGAAATCATAACCGGTACACTTCGAAATGATTTGGGCTTTGATGGAGTTGTGATCTGTGATGACCCCAGTATGAAATCCATTTCAACCCATTACGATTTGGAACAAACATTTGAATTGATGCTCAATGCTGGAGTTGATTTATTTTGTCTCGGAAATAATTTGAATTACGATCCAGACTTTATCCCTAAATCCGTTTCATCCATGTGCCATTTGGTGGAATCTGGGAAAATAACGGAGACCAGAATTCAAGAATCCATTGATCGAATCAATTCCTTAAAAGAGAAATATAAAATTCATGGTTAATCGTCAACTTCTTGGAATTGATTGCGGCGGAACGAAAGTTTTGGCCCAATCCGCTTCCTTTGATTCCGAAACCGGATTGGTTTCGCCAGGTGAATTTCACCTTGAAGTAAATTATTCAGATTCACCCAATTGGAATCCCAATTTCATCCCGATTCATTTAGATCTCCAACGACAGGAATTTTCTGAAAGAAACATTTTCCTGACAGAACCGGAGATGGATCAGGGTGACGTCATTGTGGAAACAATCCAAAATGTTATTTTCAAATCTGAATCAGATTCTATCGGACTATGTTTTCCGGGAATCAAAAATGATCGCGGCGTGGTGATCATGGCCAACGGACCCAGGATTCCTGATCTACTGGAACGAATTCCAGAAATTGATACACTTTACAATGAT
>Ga0208879_1002032_pt1 | contig 18386 bp, 13 predicted proteins | sample Knorr_S15_td_Bot_FD_185605 | JGI IMG/M metagenome (GOLD analysis project Ga0208879, IMG submission 185605) | Marine microbial communities from Southern Atlantic Ocean transect - Knorr_S15_td_Bottom_ad_5009_LV_A (SPAdes) (version 2) | ecosystem: Environmental > Aquatic > Marine > Oceanic | place... | reverse complement strand
GTTCTTTCGCCGACCGCCGTTGGCCGACGAGTATGAGCATTATTGGATAGAGGTGTTCCAAACGAATGCGGAGTTAGGTAACACGATGGCACTGCAGGCGGTGTTGATTTATGTGGCCTTGTCTCCTGAGTTCGTTTATCGCATGGAATTGGGACTCGGAGAAGTGGACTCGCACGGTCGTCGATTTTTGTCATCACATGAATTGGCCCACTCGCTCAACTATGCGTTGCACAACAAGCCGACGTTTGGCATCGATGAAATCGAAACGGTTGATGTGTACACGAAAGACAGCGAAGCACCGGTCAAGAAAACAATGTCGACGCCAAATCCTGCCTGGGCAGCTAGACACAGCTTTCTGGTAGAAGAAATGAAGGGCGGTAGGTTGAAGACGAAAGCCGATGTCGAACGCGTGGTGCGACGCATGCTCGACGCCAAGCAAAACGGATGGCTCACCAATCACAATCGGACGTACTTGAGTACGCCCAATCCACGCATCCTACAGTTTTTCCGTGAGTATTTTGGCTACTACAAAGCTGCCGAAGTTTTTAAGGATGTCGATAAATTCAAGGATCGAAACGAATTCAAACAGTTCACCGACCGCAGCGCGTTCCAGTTTGAGTATGACACGGATAGCCTGATCCAGCATATTTTGGCGGAAGACAAAAATGTCCTCTATGAATTGTTGACCACGAACAAGGTGATTGCCAGTTACTGGAACGGAACGAATCCCGCCGATCAAATTCAACGAGCACGCGGCGAAGAAGGGTATCGTGAAACGCATCATCTGCAGAGTTACAACTTGGATCCTTTTGAGCTGGCTTACAACAAACAAGAGAGCGATCAAGAATCTATCCGCCGAAATGGAAAGGTCTTTCTCGCTCCGAAGAATGAGCGGTGTGGGATCCTCACGCAACCTAGCTGGTTGGTGGCTCACAGCGGTAATTTTGACAACGACCCTGTTCGCCGTGGTAAATGGATTCGGGAAAAACTTCTGGCCGGAATCGTGATGGATGTGCCGATCACGGTCGATGCTCAAATTCCCGATGATGAAAGCAAAACGTTGCGGGAGCGATTCAGTGTGGTGCATGCCAATGAATGTTGGCGCTGCCATAAAAAGATGAATCCGCTGGGTATGCCTTTCGAGGCTTATAATCACGTCGGTCGTTGGCGGTCTCTGGAAAAAGAAAAGCCGGTCAACACGCTCGGCGGTATCTCGCACACCGGCGTAGCAGCGCTCGATGGCGACGTAAGCGATGTTCGTGAGATGATGGAGCGATTGGCAAAATCGGATTTGGTCCGTCAGAGTTTTATCCGTCACGTCTTTCGTTATTGGATGGGACGCAATGAATTGTTGAGCGACTCGCAAACGCTGATCGCAATGGAAAAAGCATACGTTGAAAATGACGGCAGTTTCAAAGAGCTGCTGGTGGCGTTACTCACTTCAGACTCGTTTTTGTATCGGAAATAAAAGAACATGATCGATCGTAGAGCCGCCTTAAAAGGTATGACCATGGGCGCGGGAGCTGTCGCGCTGTCGCCGTTTATGCAGCATCTCAAGATGGCCCACGGAGGGACTGGGCAACAACTTCCCCAGCGTTTCGTGTTTGTCGTGAAGAGTAGTGGCTTGCAAGCCGAGTACCTCAATCCGGTGGGACTCAAGCACGGAGGAGACAAGCTTGTTGATGAGCCGCTTGCCGATAAAACTCTAGCGGACTGCATGAAGTCCTTGGAGCCGTTCAAAGATAAACTCACGATCATCCAAGGGCTCAGCGGAAGAATGACACTGGCAGGACACAGTGCGTTTTATGGTGCGTTGGGAGGCTATAAGGCTGCAGCCAATACGCCGCCGTTGTACGCTACGATCGATGGATTTCTCTCAGAAAAATTCCCATCGGTGTTCAACCACCTTGGTTTCAAGATGGGTGAGGGCAGCCAAGGCACAACGTTCCCATCGATTTCGGCAAAGGGAAAAGGGCAGCAGTTGCCTTTTCAGCAAAATCCCATGAGCGCCTTTGAAAATCTGTTTGGCAGTATTTTGGAAGGTGGCGATCTCAAGAAAAAATATTTGCGGACCGGTAACGTCCTCGACACCATGTCTCAGGACATCGTGAAGTTGCAGAAGAACTTGCCCGCCCAAGAACAGGAGAAACTGGGACACTACCTCGATGGGTTTGAAGCCTTGCGAGACAGACGAATCAAGCTCGTGTCCATGCAGAAAGTGTTGAAAGAGCACGCGCCTGAAATTGATGACAAATACACTTCTCGCTTCAGGACGCACCACCTCGAAGCCCATTTTGATATGGCTTCGGCGGCGTTGATCTCCGGCCTGACGAATGTCGTGACTGTGCATGCCGACGGACTCGATTCTGTTTATTCCGGAATCGGCGTGGGTAATAACGTCCATGCCATCGGTCACGGAGCCGGCTACGCGACGCTTTCCTCGCAAGACTGCCGCAACGCGATTCGAACCTTTCACATTGAACTGATTGCCTCGATGGCGGACAAACTCAGTAAGGTTCCGGAAGGGAATGGAACGATGCTGGACAACACCCTGATTGTTTACCTCAGCGACAATTCCGCCAATCACCATTCTTTTGGTTTTGAGTGGCCGATGTTTGTGCTGGGCAATCTGGATGGAAAACTCAAAACCAAAGGTCGCTATCTGGCCTATCCCCACTATGGCACCGGAAACCATCATCACACGATTTGTAATTGGTTTACGACTTTGTGTCATTTAGTGGGAAGTCCTCGAGATCTTTTTGGTCAGCCGGATATGGCTTTAGGCAAAGTGGAAAATCAACAAGGTCCTTTGAACGAGCTTCTAGCGTGAGAAATACCTTCCCATATATTGCAGTAGCGTTCTATAGCGTGGCCCTTGCCATCGGCTTGGGACCCACGGCTGCCAACGTCTTGTCGCAAGAGGAGGTTCCCAGCCAAGCCCTAACGATCAAGGAGGCAGAATTACGCTTAGAGGAATTGGGAACGGAACTTACAGATAATGATCTAGAACGCATTTGTACGGCGGAGGGTTTGACGGAACTAAATCTCTCGGGCTGTCATCGTTTGTCGGACGCTGGGCTTTCCCACGTGGCGAAGTTGTCGCAACTGGATTCGCTCGATCTCAGCAGATGTCATCGCATCACCGAACAGGGCATTGCATCGATTTCTCGGCTGGAGCATCTGACGAGTTTGAACATTAGCTCCACTCGCGTCCAATTACCGAAAGTCTATGCCCTGTTGCAGCATCTTCCCGAGCTGACGAGATTAGAGGTGAAAGATATCCGCGGCTTCACGAGTGAAGGGCTACAAAATTTGACGCGTTTGACATATTTGGATATCTCAAATACTGGAGGGAATTTGACGGATGCCGAACTAGCCCCTTTGGCACCTTTGACTTTACTTAAGTATTTGAATCTCAACGGTAGTCGCGTCTGGGGTGCAAACAGAAACGTCACCGATGCAGGATTGAAGCATTTAGAGGGAATGACGTCGTTGGAATTCCTTGGCCTGTTTGGCTACTTCAGTCTCACGGCAAAAGGCTACAACCCGCTGTTCATGAAGCTCAGCAAACTCAAGCGTTTGGAGATGGGATTTAATTGGCCGCTCAAAGGTGGCGAGATTGAAATCCCGACCTCGTTAGAGCATCTGGATATGATGGAGTCGTTTCAACTAGAAGATGTTGCGGTGATAAATCTCAAAGGCAAGGGACGATTGAAGACGCTCAACCTTTTTTATTGCATGGCTCTGACGGACAAGAGCCTAGAGTCTCTTAAAAACCTGCCGGATTTAAATTATCTGAATTTGGGTTGCATCGGTGCCTTGACGGATGAAGGTTTGATTAATCTGCGAGGAAATATTGGCTTGACCTATTTAAACCTCGGCGACAACGATAATTTCTCTGACGAAGGCTTGGGAAATTTGCAGGATATGAAGATGTTAGAGGAGCTCAATTTGTGGAGCACTCCCAATTTGGTGGGGCAAGGCTTGTCGGTAGTTAAATCGTTGCCAAAACTGCAAACACTGAATTTGGCAGACTGTGCCAACCTCACCGATGAAGGGCTGAGTCATTTGAAGAACAAAACGCAACTGAAGAAGTTATATTTGGACAATTGCACCAAGCTTACGGATGTCGGGTTGGAGCATCTTGCTGGACTTTCCGATTTGCAAGAGTTGACCGTCAATGGCTGCTTGGGTATCACCGACAAAAGCCTAGAAACAATGCAAGGATTAAAGTCGCTCAAGTATTTAGTGATCGCGAACTGTCCGGGCCTTTCGCGAGAAGGGGCAACCGCGTTAGAAAAAGCCCTCCCTAATTGCCGTATTGTCCGAGATTGAGTTGACGACAGATATGCAGATCGTCATTGTGGTCGTCGATGTTTCTCTTCGAATTCAGGAAATGGTCCCGGAGCGTTTTGGGGAAAGCGTTTCAGTATCATCTCAAGTCGTTCTCGACGGCCGGGAGCAATCTTGTCGAGCGGACTGACTGCGGTCTGCTGGAGTGGGTCTTTCGTGAGGTCATGAAAGCTTCCCTTGCTGTCAACAATGTGCTGCCAGTCGCGAATCATACGGAAGTCGCCGATCTGCGAGAAGATCCAACTCCGCTTTTCGAAGGGATCTTCGCTGCCTCTCAAGCTGGGCACAAACGAACGTCCATCCAGCGTCGAGCCTTGAGGTGGAGCGGTCTTCGCTAGTTCTAGGAATGTCGGGTAGAGGTCGGTAAAGTCGATCAGATCTCGCGACACACGATCTCCCAGAGTTAGAAAGGGAGCACGCACTACGAATGGAACATGGACTCCCCTATCCGCTTCACAACCTTTCCCTTTTTCAAATGGTTTCCCATTCAGATTTCCTGCCGCCGCTGATCCATTGTCGCCCGTGAAAACAATCAGCGTGTTGTGCATAAGTCCCGCCTTGTCGACGGCTTCAATCAGTTTGCCGACGAGCTGATCCATGTAAGCGACGTTACCAGCGTAGAGAGCATCTTTGCCTACCGGGGCATTATCCTTATTCTGAGGCGTTGTCGTATGTGGACCATGAGTGAGCAGCATCGGGTAGTAGACGAGAAATGGTTTCTCTCGTTTGCGGCGAATGAAGTCGACTAGGAAGGAGTTGATTGTGTCCGGGCCATACGACGCCGTTGTACGATGACCGTTGGTCATGATGTGACCGTCCCAATAGCGTCGCTCCGTTGCCGCACGCCCGGTTTCCACGCCCGTCCAAACACAGTGTTCATCGAATCCGTGTTGCTTCAGAGCATCGGGCTGTTTTCCTAGATGATTGATCTGCCACTTGCCACCGATTGCTGTTGTGTAGCCGGAATCACGCAGGACGCGCGCAAAGGTTGTGAACTTCGTCCAGCTTAAGCCAGCGCCACCCCAGCGTGGAACGTCGTAGTGCTGAGTCCATCCATGCCGAAACGGATACTGTCCCGTGAGCAATGTTACTCGTGTTGGCGTACAGATTGGAGTGCACCACGCCGTTTCGTAGCGCACACCCTGCTTTGCGAGTTGGTCTATATTTGGAGTCTGATGTTGCGCACCGTAACAGCTCACCCAATCGCGGCCCATATCGTCGACCATGATGAGGATGATGTTCGGTCGACCATCTGCTTTTGTGGCCACCGAGATCAAACAAAGTAACAAAGTTATGAGAGCCGATTTCATTTTATGTGGAATGCCTCACTGGCGACGGTTTTTTGAATGAGCTCTCGAAAGCCGTAATGGTGCTTCGGCATGGTAGATACGATCTGGTCGATGTCGTCGCGATCAGCAAAGCTCAGGCGTCGGCCGAGCGCGTAGACGAATAGCTTTTTGGTCAGGCATTGTGTAAACTGCTCGGGCCGTTCGAGAAGGAAAGTCTTGATGCCACCGGGTCCGGAGATTGTGGTTCCGTCGGGCAGTTCGCCTGACGAATCAATTGACAGTTGCTTGCTGTAACGATCTCGCCAAGCACCGACGTAGTCGTAGTTTTCCAATGATAGCCCGATGGGGTCTATTTTACGGTGACATTCGTAGCAGGTTGGATTGTTACGGTGTTTCTCCATCAATTGCCGGATTGTCGCGCCGCCGCGTGTGTCAGGTTCGATCGGGTCGATGTCCGGCGGCGGTGGGTTGGGCGGCGTACCCAATAGATTGTTGAGTACCCAGATTCCGCGGACAACGGGCTGCGTTTCGACTCCGTTCGAAGTCGCTGTGAGGATGCTGCCGTGTCCAAGTAAACCACCTCGATGAGAATCCGACTTGAGCACTACTCTCTTAAATTCTTCATGGTCAATATTGGGAATGCCGTAATGCCGCGCCAGCGCGGCATTGAGGAACGTGTAATCCGAATCAATAAACTCCAGTATACTGCGATTCTCGCTAAGCACATGGGAGAAGAACAGTCGTGTTTCATCGCGCATCGCGTCTTCGAGGTTGTCTTTGTAGAAGGCTTGATTCTTTTCCGGATCCGGTGGCATTTCGCCCAGTTTTCGAAGGTCGAGCCATTGGCCTGTAAAATTCTCCGTGAACGCGTAGGATTTTGGATCCGAGAGCATTCGCTCGACTTGTCGTCTCAAGACCGTCGGATCACTTAAGGTTCCCCCGTCGGCGGCACCGCGCAGCTCGTCGTCGGGCATCGAACTCCAGAGGAAATAGGAGAGTCGCGTCGCCAGTTCGTGTTCGCTCACATGCCGATCCTTTGAATCGGAGGGTGTGGTCTCCGCAAGATACAGGAAATTAGGCGAAGTCAGAATCGCTCGAACGCCATACTTCGCGGCCGACCAGAAATCATCGGATTTCGCGTGGTACGCTCGTGCCAAACTGAGGTAAGGCGCCAATTCTTCGCTACTGACAGGCCGTCGGAAGGCTGCAGATGCGACACGCAATAACGACTTATCCAGGTAGCTGGCGTCAGGTTTCGTCGGCGGATCGGGAAAGAACTGCGCGAATCCCGCGGGTGGCCATTGATCGTAGAAGGGCCCTTCGATCCCCAAAGTATGAACGTGGAGTTCAGGTCCCGAACCCACGTACATCTCCGGCGGATTGCGGATGGGATAAAGAGCGTCCTTGTTGTACTTAGGCAAAACCTTCCGCAGGATGCGTTTGAACGAACCATTCGGTCCGTTGGCCCAGTGCACATGAAAAGTAAAGCCCTTTTCAAGCCAGACGCGATGCTCGATTTCGATCACCTCGTCGTCGGGGATTTCGTATTCGCCGATGATCCGGTGGGCAGTTGCCCCGAGCTCGCGTGAATCGATGGAAATGGATAATCGCATCGGCTCATTCGAATTGTAACGCAGGTCTTCATCTTTGTAGCGAGACTTTCTACGAACAGCCTGCGCTGAGAATCGAATGACATACTCACCGTCGGCGGGGACTCCTCGTTTCTTATCGAGCAACGGTAGTCCCAACGGCTGACGAAACTTGATAAATAATCGTCCGGCTTCTTTGCGCCATTCCTTGTTGGTCGTCACACCGCTAAGAACCTCCTGCGGCGAATCAGCTCCGGCATGACCTCCGACCTCGTAATGAATCATTTGTGGCCGAGGACCGGGCAGAATGGCTTTGTCCGCTACCTTGCGTGCTGCTTCAAGATAGTTGCGGAGCAAATAATCCGATGTCACCAGTCCTTCGCCAACGTTGTCGAAACCTTCCGTTGAGTCGTCTGTGGGAAAGGTGGTTGTGGGATCGAAATCGACCATTTTCAGTTGAAACAGATCGCGAATCGTGTTGCGGTACTCGGCGCGATTGAGCCGACGTATCACGACTTTTCCGACGTTGTCACGCGCCTCTTCGCGTGCCTTGGCAAGAGAACTTGTCAGTAGCGCGACGACCGTTTTTAGTTCCGCTTCGGACGGTTGTATCTCGTCTTCCGGAGGCATTGCCGCGAGGTTCAATTGATCGAGAATCTCTTGAAGCAATTCTGCATCTTCAGCGCCGCTTTCGACAGCGGACAACCGATCGAAACGGCGATCCCCCTTTTGTTTGTCAGGTCCATGGCACTTGACACAGTAGGACTTCAGAAACGATTGAAGTACTTCGCGTTCACGGCTTTCAGCTTGCACTGAGTTCGCACCGGTACAGATCAGTAGTAGTAATACCAGTCGGCTCATGTCAGTAGATGATTCAGGTTTGAAGTGCTCGTGGAGAACGCATCCTGTTCGAGACCCAGTTGCTGAAGAATCGTGACGAACAGATCTGACAGTGCTCGGCCATCACGGCCATGGCGTTCGAAGCGATGATGGTTACCACCGCGCAAACCGCCGCCGCCAACCATGATTGGTAAGTTTCGGCTGGAATGTGAACTGGCGTTACCCATCCCGCTACCAAACAGCACGACGGTTGATTCTAACAACGACTGCCCATTCGAGTCGGGAGTCTCCTTTAGTTTTGTTAGAAATCGGGAAAACTGTGCCGCATAGAAAGTCTCAATGATCGTAAGTTCCTTAAGCAAATCGGGCCTTTTCCCGTGATGGGTCAATGAGTGATAACCCAACGAGATTCCGTCGAAAGGAAACAGGCGGTTCCCACCAGGATGTCCGTAACAAATGACGTTTGTTGACTTCGTTTGCAAGGCAATCACCATCAAGTCGTACATTACAGAGGTGTTGTACGGATATTCGAGATCAACGATAGTGTCGTCATCGTCGCCACCTCGAATGACTTTGTCGCTGACTTTCGGTTTGGCAATGTCGATCCATTCCGCTTGGCGTTTTAACTTCCGTTCTACTTCACGGATTGCGGTAAGGAACTGATCGAGTTTGTCCTTGTCGGCCTGCGCGAGCCTCTCGTTGAGACGTTTTGCATCTTGCCGAACGACATCGAGAATACTCGCGTCTTCATCAAGAAATTGTCGAGTTTGCTGCATCAACTGTGGGCTTTCATTAAGGAACAGTTTCGCAAAGACTCGCGCCGGATCGCTGTCGGTTGGCAATTTGATTCCCGCCCGTGACCACGAAACGCCACCATTACCGAGCAACAATGACGGGAATCTCGTCGTCTGCCCGATCCTTTCGCCTAGCAACTGGTCGAGCGTGTGCAATCGTTGCGGTTGATCTTTGACGTCTTTCATCTCGACGCCGTTGAGAAATGTGGTTGAGCAACCATGCCCGCCACCAACACCTGGATGATCGAGATTTGTAAAGATCGTCAGGTCAGCTCGATGCGACTCCAGTGGTTTCAATAAAGTCGGCGTCTCATAGTCCGCCCCGGTTTTCTTTGGAAAGAACCCCGCTGGATTCATGCCATAGTTCGGAGACACACAGACAAAGCGTTTTGCGTTTGCGCTCGATTTGTTTTCGTTGGCGGCATGCAACGAGTCAAACGCCGGCAACGCAATAGAAACACCTAGCCCACGAAGAAAATTACGACGGTCAAGTTTGATCATGGTTAATAGCTCTCATATGGAGCTCGGCTTAGTGGAGGCGGCGGGATTCGAACCCGCGTCCCGAGACATTTTCATGCAAGCTTCTACGTACATAGTCGATTCTTTGGTTTTAGCAAACTATAACTCCGCTCGACAGGATTTATAGTTCGCGATCCTGAAACTTAATTTAGACTTCTGCGTGTCAAGTATGACAAAAGTCGATCTGGATTTGTGACGGACTGTTAGAGCTAACCAGCTAAGCCCTAGAGTCCGAGCTACCTTTAATTAGGCAGCCAATGCTAGATTATTATCTGCAATTAAAATTGTTTAGTCAGCTTTTTACGTGGCCAACTGACCAACCACGGTACGCCACTTACACTTCAGGCTATCCGGTCGATACCAATGTCGCCCCCAAGTGATAAGTTCATCGTTCACTGCTAACGGAACAATAGGTTCCTTTAACAATATCGGCATTTATATTATACCAGCAATACGGTCGCTTGCCCAATATATGTAAAATTAGCCGTTGCTGCTGTGTTAGACCTGTGTTGCGAAGACCAATAAGAATACGCCCAGTGGTATGCACCAAAAAGTGAACCAATGAAAGCGGCCCTTTTCCAACAACAACAGTAGACACTTAAGCGTTCCGTAACCGACTACCGCTGAAATAGCAATTCCAAGACCTATAACATCCCAAGCGATATTTGTCGCTGCGGCGATTTCAGAGCTCAGAAGTTGTTTGCCTAGCATGACTACCACCGCCCCCGCTATCACCGGAATCGACATTAAAAATGAAAATTGAGCTGCTTGTTGTCCGGGCAATCCAATCCTCCGCGCCACGACAATCGTCAAGCCACTGCGACTTAACCCCGGTACAATCGCAAACGCTTGAGCAATTCCAATCCAGAAAGCTTGTCGATTTGACAATGTTTCAAAATTCGCGGTTTCGTATCCGCTGGCCACACTCGGCTCGCCCATCCATAACACAAACCCAGTGACAACCAACATTGCGCCAGTCAGGCGAGGATCTGTTAACAGTTCATCCAATCCGCTAATCACAATCAGCAGTCCCACACAAGCCGCTGGAATGGTAGCTACCACAAGCGGAATGACTAGATTTCGGCGGTGACCACATAGCTCGACCAATGACTTCCAAAATACCAGCAAGACAGCGAGTAATGTACCCGCATGCAATGCGACTGTTGTTTCAGTCATGGTCGTTGCGGCCGCTGGATCGGGTATGAAAAATGTTTCCAGAGCGATGAGATGCCCCGAAGAACTCACAGGCAAAAATTCGGTTAAGCCTTGTACGATCGCTTGGATGACTATTTGCAACGTTTCCATTTGCTACCGCTCTCGTTTCCAGCGACGCGCATATCGGCCAGTAAAAAAACTTTGCGTTACAAACATCAAGATGACAAGCATAAACCACATCGCCTGCTTGCCAGGCGGAGCTTCCTCTAAATTTAACTGCAAGTATGAAATGATCTCGTTCGTCGACTCGGCTAAGATTCGAATAGCAAACAGCCCCGCATACACTCCAACAAACAATAGATTTGTAATGGTCACAGCCCAGAGAGTCGACCAGTCTACGTATAGGACCAAAAACACCGCCAAACCTAACTGCACTACTGTTATCAACAGCATTAAGTGTACCCAGCGGTGCTGCTGAATCGACTCACTTGCTGGTACCGCGACTAGCAGGTTTCCGACGGCGGGTAGGGCGGCGACGATGGCAACGGTCACCAAGCCCAATGCCAAAAGCCGCACATGCCGCACTCGATTCTTACTCCAAGTTGTCGGTGCAAATCGGCTTGTCGCAGATGTTTGTTTCATAGCCGTTAATATATCACAAATTAACTGATTCGCATTTGCGATGGTCATGAATCTAACTAGGTCACGATAATCAATTTCGGCGAACCGTTATCAAAAGCGTTATGATATATCCAATAGACATAATCGCCACACCGCGGACAATCGTGGCTCGTCTTCACGACACACCTTAACGATGTAAGGAAGGTTCCCTGTGGACACATACTTAACGACAATGCAGATTCTCGGTTTGGCAATCGGTGGAATGTGCCACTCGCTGCTAGGCAGTATTAAAGTGCCACTCGCGAATAAATTGAACATCAAAGAAGACAAGGTGGGTGCACTAGTCAGCGCTTTTGGATTCACGATGATTCCCATGGCATTCGTTGCAGGGATTATGGCTGATGAAATTGGTCGAGATTTAGTCATGGGCATCGCCTTGGGAATTATGATTTGTAGCGTATTGGTACTCGCCAATGCAAAGACTTATATCGCAGCGGTCATTGCAGTTTTGTTACTTGGAACTGGTTGGTCAGCATTGGTTAATGTGCTCAACGCACTTCAAGGCCCAGCATTCTTACCATTCTTCGGTGAAGATGCCCCGCTTTCGTCAGCGATGAACTTGGGTGATTTTGTTTTTGGGGCAGGTGCTTTTGTCATGCCTATCGCTACCGCTTTTCTACTTGCTAAAGTCGGTTTGAAGAAAACATTCACTTGGTTTGCAGTCTTGATGGCGATTTCACTTGTGTCTGTATTTTTTGTGGACTGGGAGTTGCTGAAACCAGATACCACGAAAGTGATCGATGATTGGTTGACGGTGTTGTTAACCGATTCAGTCGTTCTTATCTGTTGCATTGCATTTTTCTTTCATGTTCCCACCGAAGCGTGTGTAGCGTTATGGGCCACGACTCTCATGAAAGATCGCGGAGTCACGGACGGAAAAGCATCCACGCTATTGTCCGTGTTTTGGTTGGTGTTCACTGTTTCTCGGCTAGTTGCCGCACTACTCATGCCGGCTGGAATGGATCATACGATTTTGATTGTTTTGGCAGTAACTTGTACGGCTGCTACTCTGGGACTCGCTCTTAGCCGCTCCCAACAAATCACCGTGGGTTGGATCATATTGTTAGGTGCGATTATGGGTCCCATTTTTCCTATTTTGATTGCTCAGCTACTCGGGCATGTAGGGGAAAATATAGACGAACAGTTAATTGGTCGAGCCATTGGCCTGTTCTTCTGCATCGGTGGCATCGGCTGGGCTCTCATGCCCTTGATTGCGGGTAAAGTCGCAGCGAAAGCGTCCGTTCAAAAAGCATTTTTCCTAATCTCCGTTGGAGCGGCTTGCTTAACAGTACTGACAATTATATTGAGCAAACAGGTTATTTGAATTTTCGCTTTACTCTAGAATTTTACGCTACGCCCTTCTGCGAAAGAACGAATCTGTTCACAACACCCCACTTGGGTCGTGCGGTATACTGAATGTCCTGATTACCCCCCCTCTTTTTATTAGAAATTCAACCCGTGAAAGAACTATTGATCTTTTTAGCAGCGATGGTGACATGGACATGCTCTACCACTTCAGTTGCAGCACCTGATCCCGCTGCTGTGCTTGCTGCACCGACGAAAATTGGAACTAGTGGGTTAGTCTCCAGCAATTTTATCTATCCACTGGAAGGTCGACAAACACCGGAATGTCATGCTTCGACGATTGTCAGCACTCCCACTGGACTCGTCGCCGCGTGGTTTGGTGGCAAGCATGAAAAGAATCCTGACGTGGGTATCTGGGTTTCTCGATTTGAAGACGACCAATGGACTCGGCCTAGTGAAGTAGTCAATGGCGTGCAATCCGACCAATTAAGGCACCCCTGCTGGAACCCCGTTCTATTTCAACCTGCTACAGGACCGTTGCTTTTGTTTTATAAAGTCGGACCTTCTCCAAGTACTTGGTGGGGCATGTTGGTGACATCCAATGACGGTGGGAAGTCCTGGAACAAACCGACCAAACTTGGTAAAGATTCAGCGATTGGCCATATTGTAGGTCCCGTCAAAAATAAGCCAATTGAACTTTCAGATGGTTCGATTCTGTGTCCATCGAGCAGCGAGCATAACAACTGGCGTGTTCATTTTGAATTAACCAAGGACCAAGGTAAAACATGGGAAATCATTGGCCCTATTCACGACGGCAAGAAGTTCAATGCGATTCAACCTAGCATCCTCACTTATAAAAACGGTTCAATGCAAGTAATGTGTCGCACTCAGGAAGGCGTGATTGCCCAAAGCTGGTCCAGCGATGGCGGTCAGACTTGGACACAACCTGCCGCCACACATCTCCCCAACCCAAATTCCGGAACTGACGCAATTACTCTTGCCGATGGTCGGCAGTTGCTTGTCTATAATCACACCATCCGCCGCGGAGAGTTTCCTGCTGGTCGTAATATGCTAAATGTCGCCATCTCCAAAGATGGTAAGACGTGGCACCCAGTACTAACACTTGAACGTGATAAAGGTGAATATTCCTATCCAGCTGTCATTCAAGCTGCTGACGGTACCGTCCACGTTGCCTACACTTGGCGCCGCCAAACGGTAAAACACGTTATCATCAACCCGAAAAAAATCTAGACTTTACTGGTGAGATACTCGCCAATTATCAATAGGATTTATTATTATGCGCTGCAAAAATTGTTTATTTGCTGCTCTCTCAATACTGATGGTGGCAACGCATGCACCCGTTGCGGCAGAAGTCTCTGTATCAAACTTATTCACGGACCACATGGTCCTCCAGCGTGACGTACCTGTCGTCGTTTGGGGAAAAGCATCTGCCGCAGAACAAGTATCTATTGTGCTTGCTGATAAAACGGAAACAACTAAAGCGGATGATGATGGTCGCTGGCAAGTGAAACTCCCTCCGCTGAAAGTTGGCAGTGGGCCACATAAATTAGTCATCGAAGCAAGCAACCGAATTGAAATTAACGATATCCTCATCGGTGAAGTCTGGGTCTGCTCAGGACAATCCAACATGGCGTTTGCGGTTAGCTCAGCAAATGACCCGGACTTGGAATCACTTTCCGCAAATTTCCCCCAGATCCGCATTATCTCTGTTCCCCAGATTGGCAGTCAAACGCCCTTGGATAACTTTCAGGGAAAGTGGGAAACGGTTACCCCCGAGACGGTCAAGAGTTTTTCTGCGGTGGGATACTTCTTTGGTCGACAACTGCATCAAACTTTAAATGTTCCCATCGGCCTGATCGACACAGCCTGGGGAGGCTCGGCCTGCGAAGCTTGGGTTCCCCGTGAGGTGCTGGAGGAAGCGGGCGAATATAAGGAGTTGTTGGCAAAATGGGATGACGCCGCCAAGGCGTATGACCCCGCCGCGGTCGCTCAACGATATGAGCGGCAACTTACGGCCTGGAAACTTGCCATGGCAAAGGCGCTGCAAGACAAGAAACCCGTTCCTCGTCGGCCACGACCGCCCCGCAATATTCTGACTGGCCAGCACCGCCCCGCAAATCTATTCAATGGTGTCTTAAACCCTATCGTCGGATATGGGATTCGTGGTGCCATCTGGTATCAAGGCGAACATAATTCGGGGCGTGCATATCAATATCGGAATCTGTTTCCACTGATGATCGATACCTGGAGAAAGAGATGGAATCAGGGAGACTTTAGCTTCTATTGGGTATCTTTGGCTGACTTTCAGGATGAAGTGGCTGAACCGGTCGGCAGCAGTTGGGCCGAACTACGCGAAGCTCAGACCTTGGTGATGAGCAAGTTACCCAATACGGGTGAGGCAATCATCACCGACTTGGGTGAATCTCATGATATCCACCCGCGTAACAAACAGGATGTGGCCAAACGTTTGGCCCGCTGGGCACTCGCAAAAGACTACGGAATCAAACTCGTTTATCGCAGCCCTCTCTATAAATCTTACGAAACGAAAGGGAATCGTATTGTCGTTACGTTTGACCATGTGGGCGGGGGGCTTGATACTTTTGATGTACGAGAGGTTCGCGGGTTCGCCATCGCTGGCGAAGATCAGAAATTTGTGAATGCTGCGGCGCGGATTGTTGCTAAGAATCAAGTTGAGGTTTGGAGTGATACCATTACCGCTCCAGTTTCTGTGCGATACGCTTGGGCACAAAACCCAATCTGCAATTTACAAAACAAAGAACATTTACCGGTCACGCCCTTTCGTACAGACAGTTGGGATGGAATTACAAAAGGCGTGGTGAAATAGATGTATCGCGAACGTTATACGCCGTGGTTTACTTGGCTTTTATTAGTTGTCGTGCTTTGTACGGCTGTTGGTATGGTGCCACTCATCAGTGGCTTTCCCCCAGCAACAAATCCTGCTGGAGCAGATATTTCGGGTGATGAACGGGCGGGATATATTATTGGTATTTCGGTCACAGGATTTGTCACAGTCTTTGTGGGTTTTTTGACGGTGGCGTTCAGCCGGTATTTTATTGAGGTCGATCGTGGAACGATCCGTTTCGGTTACTTATGGTGGAATGTCAGCACGACCGTTGATCAAGTCGAAAGTGTTGAAGTTGACGAGGCAAAGTTTAGAGAGTTTTTGGGGATGGGGTGGAGAATTGGTATAACGACTAAACGAATTGGATACATTGTAAGTTTTGGTAAAGCTGTTGAAATTAAGATTCGTAATGGCAAAACATATTTGATTTCCTGTCGAGACCCTGAGGCCTGTGTAAAAGCGATAGAATCATAACTCAGAGACATAGTCCACTCTATTGGGAAACGGACAACGGCGAACAAACATGAAACTTGCATCCGTTTTGACTCCACTGTCAGATGAGAATCTAACATTAGCCGCCCAAACCGGTGTGGAAACGATTACGATACGCTACCAAGGCCCGCAGAAATCTGATTGGGAGCCGACACTTGAGCGGATACGGTCTTATGGATTGCAGCCAGCTGCTGTGGAAGACGCAATTGCCATGGAAAATATAATCTGTGGCCGCGACGCTCGTGATACAGAAATCGCTGGCATAATTTCATTGCTGCAAATTATGGCTGATCTCGAAATCCCGGTACTATGTTACAACTTTATGGCTGGCACCGATTGGGTGCGGACTCGCGTAGATGTTCCTGAACGTGGTGGCGCCGCTGTAACACAATTCAATCTTGCTGAAATTGATCAAGCGATGTCACTCGACGATGCCTCGCGATCGCTCGAACATGAAGTTCTATTGGCAGACGCTTTATGGGAAAATCTCATATACTTTCTGGAGCAGATCATTCCCCATGCCGAGCGTTTAGGAATTGATTTAGCGATGCACCCCGATGATCCACCATTGGAATCGTTTCTTGGTCGCAGCCGCATCATGAATAGTGTCGCGGGCTTTCAACGTTTGGTTGGTTTGGTGGATAGTCCCCGCAATGGAATTTGCTTTTGCCAAGGATCGTTTGTGGAAATGGGAGCAGCGATTCCTGAGACTATCTACGTTCTCGGCGATCACATTCGCTATGTACACTTTCGTGATGTTCGCGGAACGCATGATAATTTCACGGAGACGTTTCACGATAATGGGCCGACTGATATGGCGGCCGCTATGCGTGCGTATAAAGAGATTGGATTTAGTGGATCGATTCGTCCTGATCATGTTCCCCAGCTCTGTGGTGAAGACGATGGTGAACCAGGGTACACACAACTAGGGCGATTACATGCCTATGGTTATATGCGTGGATTGATGGATGCGGTATAGATTGACCATTCGAAAACAATGGTCCAGTTAGATTTGTAACTTTTAAGCTTGGATATTCACAAATGAATCAACCGGAAATAATCACCTTGGACATGATGCGGCAATCGCTCTACTCAGCGGTCGTTTGTGATGCTCTCGATGGATTGGGTTTCACGAATCAATCCCCCAGAACGCAACTTTTGTCACTGACTGTAGACGAAGTGCTTGTTGGCCGCTGTCGCACGACAAGCTGGGAAGACATTGATTTTGAAGATCCTGCTCCCTATGAATTAGAATTACAGGCTGTCGACAGTTGCGAACCAGATGATGTATTGATTTGCGCTGCAGGCGGCAGTATGCGTTCGGGCATCTGGGGCGAACTACTTTCTACGGCAGCTAAAAATCGGGGCTGTGTCGGTGCGATTGTCGATGGCGCTGTACGAGACATCAGCAAGATGACAGCAATGGGCTTCACGGTGTTTGCTACAGCTCGCTGTATTTATGATAGCCTCAATCGGCAACGTGTTATTGCCGTGGATGAACCCGTGGAAATCGACGGAGTGATTTTTCGCTCGGGCGATTTAGTCTTGGCAGATCAAGATGGGATTGTTGTTGTGCCCCAAGAAATTGAAGAACAGGCAATGCGTAACGCTTGGCAAAAAGTCCACGATGAAAACATCACGCGAGATGCCATTATCGATGGCATGTTGGCCACCGCTGCCTACCGTAAGTACGGTGTCTTATAGGGTACAACAGGATGGCAAAAAAACGAATTGGCCTGATTGGCTTTCTTCACGAATCGAATACGTTCATTTCTGAACTAACAACTTACGAGCATTTCCGCAGTGATTTTTTGCTCGAAGGAGATGCCTTTCTTGAAAGAATGTCAGGCACGCATCATGAAACAGCAGGCTTCATTTCACGGTTAGAAGCAGCTGTGGACGAAATTGAAATTGTGCCCATCTTGTTTGCTCGAGCCATGCCCTACGGTACGATTTGTGCATCGGCGTACGAGAAGATTACCAGCCGAATTATTGAATTATTGACGGCTGCATTGCCGCTTGATGGGCTGTTACTAGCACCACACGGTGCAACCGTCTCACAAGATTATCGCGACGCGGACGGACACTGGATGAGTATGGTGCGTAATGTTGTTGGCAGTGACGTCCCGCTAGTTGCCACGCTGGACCCGCATGGCAACTTATCAAAAAAGATGGCTGCGGCTTGTAATGCATTGGTCGCCTACCGTAGCAATCCACATTTAGATCAGTTCCAAGTCGGTGTGGAAGCGGCGAATCTTCTGATCGACACGTTGCGGGGCGACATTCAACCAACGATGGCGATTGCTACTCCGGCAATAGCCATTAACATCCAAAAACAAGAATCGACCGTGCCGCCATGCTTGCCACTTTACCAGCTAGCAGATTCGCAGCTCGCTGTGGAGGGAGTCTTGTCAAACAGCATCATGCTCGGGTTTCCTTATGCGGATGTAGCTGAAATGGGCTCGGCGTTTATTGTCGTGACCAA
>Ga0208879_1002031_pt1 | contig 18390 bp, 15 predicted proteins | sample Knorr_S15_td_Bot_FD_185605 | JGI IMG/M metagenome (GOLD analysis project Ga0208879, IMG submission 185605) | Marine microbial communities from Southern Atlantic Ocean transect - Knorr_S15_td_Bottom_ad_5009_LV_A (SPAdes) (version 2) | ecosystem: Environmental > Aquatic > Marine > Oceanic | place... | reverse complement strand
GCGGCCGAGGTAACTGCGTAGGGAAATCCCACAACCCCCTTTACGAAAGGGGGCTAGATTGGGGGTTGGAAGACTCGGTTTGACCTAGCCCGGTACACGGAGAGTCTTCAGTCGCCTCGCCCCAATAATAAGTTATTAATCATACCCAACATGGCATCGCCCGCAAGCCAGTACACGGCTGAGCGGGCACCCGTCTAGCCCCCCTTTCGTAAAGGGGGGTTGGGGGGATTCGGGATTTAAAGTGAGTCAAAACATATGCGGGTAGACGTTCACACCCATGTCTGGCCGGACCGCATCGCGGAGGCCGTCCTGAACTCAATGACCGAGGACCTAGGCTTTGAGGCAGTCTCCTCCAACACGGTGGACGGTATTAAGGCCCACATGCGGGCCTCAGGAGTAGACAAGTCCATCGTGCTGGGCATCGTGAACCGCCCCGACCAGGTGCGGCGGGCCAATGACTGGCTCATCTCGATTCAAGATGACATGCTCGTGCCCTTCGGCGCGATACATCCGGCCCTGGATGACAAAGCCGGCGAGGTGCGCCGCCTCCGCGAGAACGGCATCAAGGGCATCAAACTTCACCCCATGATGAACAGCTTTTATCCTGACGACCCGCAGATGTTTCCCGTCTACGAAGAACTGGGTGACGACATGGTCCTCGAGATACACTCGGGCCGGTTCCCCAACGCCCAACCCGACGAAACGCTTTATGCGGCGCCGGAGCGGATCATGAACGTGGTCCGCCAGTTCCCTCGCCTCAAGGTGATCGCTCTCCACCTAGGCGGACTCTACATGTTGGATGAGGCGGAGCGGGAAGTCATCGGCCAGGGAAACGTGCTCGTTGACACAACCTGGCCGCCGTCACTGCGGGAGATAGCCTCGGAAACCCTAACCGCCATCATCAACAAACACGGCGCCCATAAAGTTTGCTTCGGCACCGATTATCCGTTGGTCAGCCAAGCCGACGAATCAGACTACATCGAGAGCCTCCCCCTGTCCGACACCCAGAAGGAAGGCATCCTGGGCGAAAACGCCAGGATGTTCATAGGCCTTTAATGCCGGCGATGAAGACCAAAGAGTTCCTGGAGCTTCTGCCAGATCTACTAAGGCAGCAACTTCCACCGGAGTTCGCCGATTTCCAGATAGCCCACCGGGTTACCAGCCTCACCAAGATGTATTACGACCGTCTTTCCGTCCACTACGAGGTCCATATTCAGAAAAAGAAGAAAGAGGTAGAGCTAGGGCTTCACTTCGAGTCCGACCCCGACACCAACTTCCAGTATCTTGAGTTGATGAGCCAACGGTCAGAGGATATCAAGGAATCCTTGGGCGCCGACATTGAGGTCGAGGAGTGGGTCCGAGGGTGGACCCGTGTTCACACGACCGTGGAACTAGACCCCCTCGACGACGACTTCCTAGTAGAACTCTCGTTCAGACTATCTGCCATGATTCAGACATTGGAGCCCATCCTGAGGGGAGAAACTTAGCTCCGGCTTCGCCACGAACCTTGCCTCTCCCTGCTTGCTTTACGACCACTCGGTCCGTCCACCCACTCGTGGTTGGATACGACAGGAAAGACTTTCCCTACAAGCAACACGGCGTTGGCCGAAACTTCTCGTCCTCTTGCAGTCTGGCGGACACCGAAACAGTTCTTTTTGACGATGCCAATATCCCCCTAACGCCTGTTTACAGCCCAGAATCTTGCCCTGTATGGTTGATTCAACATCAATAACAGTGGCCATCGTGGCGTACAACACTGGGACTTGATCGGAGGTGCTACTTATGCAGTCGACGGTCTTGATTCGTGGTTTGGGCGGAACCCCGGAGAAGAAAGAGTCCGAATTGAACGAACGTATCGCGGAGAAAGAAAAGGAAGGGTGGGAAGTAGTCGACATGCAAATTTCTCCACCAGCGTTCGGATCACAACCTGTGATTATTTTGCGCCTCACCAGAAATTAGAAATTCTGGGCAGACGGGCACGACAATCTATCGAAAATGCACTCCTAGTTGCACACCTAGTCATGGATCCTTAGACGTCCGGGCGCACAAAGAGAAGTGTTACGGTCAGGCCGGAAACCTAATGGGCCGGATCGTCGAACCGGAATCCACCATCCATGGGATGCTGCCGAACTATTGGCTGGTTAAGATGCGCTGGAAAGGAATGTTTCCCAGGGCCTTTCGGTCTCATGCGAAGCTGGAAAGGCAAGAACGTCCCAAGTGAGGTTTTTCGAGTGCTGCAAAAATTGGCGGCTAAAATAGCGCTACATCCCATGGTTGTGATTACCTCGCTATTCGTACTGTTGCTGATGATTGCCTGTGGCGGCCCGGAAGATACTCCGGCGACGCTTCAGACCTCGGCTCCCGCAGACATCAAGCTTACAGAACGGCCTTCCCGTATCGCCTTTCGGTCCAATAGAGACGGCAACAATGAGGTCTACACCATGAATGCCGATGGCTCCGGCCAAACCAGACTTACCAACGACCCTTCCGAGGACGACGCGCCCGCATGGTCTCCCGACGGCAAACGGATCGCTTTCACCTCTGACCGGGATGGCAGCCGGGAAGGATCGGAGGTTTATGTGATGGACGCCGATGGCTCCAATCAGACCCGCCTCACCAATAACCCCGGATTCGACGCTTTCCCCAAGTGGTCCCCTGACGGGTCAAAGATAGCTTTTCACCGGCAAGTCGTACTCTTCGAGATATTCATGATGGACGCCACAGGCTCTAACCCCGTCAACCTCACTAATTTCAGGGCGTCTACCGACGTGCATCCTTCCTGGTCACCCGATGGCGCGAAGATCGCGTTCACGTCAACCAGGGACGGCAACAGTGAGGTCTACGTCATGACTTCCACCGGGTCGGAAGTGACCAACGTCACGAACCATCCAGAATCCGACTTCTTCCCATCCTGGTCTTCCGATGGGAAGAAGCTGGTCTTTGTCTCAGAGAGAGACGGCAACCGGGAGATATATGTCATGAACTCCGATGGCTCGAACCAAACCAGGCTCACCGATAACGACATCTCGGATACATGGCCTGCTTGGTCTCCCGATGGCCGCCAGATCGCTTTCACGTCCAGGAGGGACGGTAACGAGGAGATATACGTGATGAGCCCCGATGGCTCCAACCAGGCAAACCTGACTAACAACCCGGCGGATGAAAGCTATCCTGATTGGTCTCCTGGGATAGTTCGGGAGCTCCCATGACCAACGTGCAAGTGCGGTTGCTCGCCGCCGCCATCGCCATGCTCGCCGGGGCGGTCGCCGCCAGCACCGATAACCTGGACATAAACGTAGGCATCACGATAATCTTCGTGAGCGGAGTCCTTTTCCTCGTTGAATATATCCGTAGCCAGAGGTAGGGCTGGCGGTAATGGCTGTTTAAGCGGTTGACCTCAGCCGGTCCGTCCCTGCATCGCGTTCCAGACCTTTTCCGGCGTCAGCGGCGTGTCGATATGGCGAACGCCGAAGCCAGACAGGGCATCCATCACCGCGTTGGCCACCGCTGCCGGAGCGGCTACCGTGGGCAACTCTCCAACTCCTTTGATCCCCAACGGATTCATTGGGGAGGGTGTTTCGTGAGTGTCCAGGTTCAACTCGGGAAGACCTTGCGCCGATGGCATGGCGTAGTCCATCAAGCTGGCGGTCAAGGGTTGGCCATCCGGGGAATAGGCCATTCCTTCCCACAATGCCTGCCCGATCCCCTGGGCTATTCCCCCATGCACCTGACCCTCAACCAGCATGGGATTGAGGATGCGGCCGCAGTCATGGATAGCGGTATAGTTCAGGATCTCCACCACGCCGTTCTCCCGGCTGACTTGGACTGCCACCACGTGCGTGCTGAATGAGTGGGGGCTTTGGTAGGGTTGGCCGAGGGTAAAGCTGCCGCTGAAATCCAGACCCGCCGTAACGCCCGGTGGCAATTGCTCTTCGCTATAAGCCGCGGCCGCCAGCTCCCGAAAGGCCACGGTTCGCCCAGGGTCATGACTGCTGAAGGCCTGTCCTTCTTCCAAAACAACGTCTGCTTCGGCACACCCCAGTTGATGGGCGGCGATGCTCACCAACTTGTGATGGGCTTTCTCGGCAACCAGGTACAGGGCGGACCCACCGACCACGGTGGCCCGGGTCGCGCCGGTACCGCCGCCTGAAGGCACCACGGCCGTGTCTCCGTGCAATACTTGAACGTCGGCGGGCGTCACCCCCAACTGGTCGGCCACAACCTGGGCAAACGCTGTTGCCGAGCCCTGGCCGTGGGGAGAGATGCCGGTCAGTGCCGTGATCCGGCCGTCAGCCTCAATCTTGAGCCAGGCTTCCTCGTTTCTCGACTCTCCTGATCCTCCCGACATCTTGATCACGGTAGCCACGCCTACGCCGATGAGAGGGCCGTTTCCGATCTTGCTTTCCCGGGCCTTTTCACGCCATCCGGAATAGTCGGCCATTTCCAGGGTCCGGTCGAACACCGTGTCATAGTCGCCGGAGTCGTAGGTAAGGCCGGTAGGCGTGAGGTAAGGGAAATCATCGGAGGAGATAAAGTTTTTTCTTCGCACCTCCACCGGGTCCAAACCCAACTCTTGGGCCACCAGGTCAACTGTTCGCTCCATGCAAAATGCCGACTCAGGGCCTCCCGCCCCCCGGTAAGCGCCGGTGGGAGGCTTGTTGGTAACTACTCCCAACACCTCGATTCTCGCCGTCGGAGTCTTGTAGGGTCCGATTATGCGGTGACTGGCGCGGTAGGGCGGTCCCGGGGTCGAGTTGCCGAAATAAGCCCCGCCGTCGCCAACGATCTGGAGACGGATGCCCAGTATCGTTCCATCGTTCTGTACGGCGGCTTCCACGTTCACCGAATGTCCCCGGCCATGGAACCCCAGCATGTTCTCTTGCCGGTCCGCCACCCACTTGATCGGCTTGCCCAGCTTCAGCGCCAAATAGGACACCGCCAAGTCTTCCGGAAACACGCCGCCCTTCTCGCCAAACCCACCGCCCACGTCGGGAGCGATCACACGAATCTTTGCTTCTGGGAAATCCAGCAGGCGGGAAATTTGCTTTTGCACGCGATGGGCCCCCTGGGTCGAGGCCCAGATGGTCAGGAAATCGTCTTCGGGTTGGTATTGGGCGACCAGTCCCCTCGTCTCCATGGGCACCGGCGCCAACCGTTGCACGTCGTACCGTTGCTCCACGATCCGGTCGGCTTGGGAAAAGGCTTTATCCAGGTCTTCGCCCTGCCGGTCGTGATGGATACGCAACGCCACGTTGGTGCCCAACTCTTCATGGATCGGGATGGAGTCCGGAGAAGCCGCCTCCCAAGGGTCCAGCACTACCGGCAGCGGTTCGTAGTCGACTTGTATCAACTCCAGGGCGTCCCTAGCCTGGCCGGGATCTTGGGCCACCACCACCGCCACCGTCTGCCCCACGTAGGAAACCTTCCCCACGGCCAAGGCAGGATGCTCCGGAGCGTTGAACTCGTCCACCTCCCACTCTCCGCTCATTGACCTGGTTGGCAGGTCCGGAACGATTCCTAATATGTCCTCTCCGGTCAGTACGGCCTCCACGCCGGGCATCTCTTGCGCAGCGGTCACATCCACGGACCTGATTCGGGCATGGGCGTGGGGACTGCGCAGGAAAGCGGCGTGAAGCATCCCGGGAATCTTGATGTCATCCACGTACGAACCCTGCCCGGACACGAGCCTGGCGTCTTCAAATCTTCTGACTGGCTGTCCCGTGTAACCCAATCTGTTCCCCCTCCGGCGCTCGTTGGCGCTCCCGTCTTCAGCGGCCCAAATTTGTCAGGATGATGCCACCCATTGTATAACGGTAGAAGTTGCATCACCAACAAGGCTTTCGTCATTCCCGCCCTTCCGCGGAATGGGGAACCCATGGACGGTCTGCAACCTGTTTAGTCCTAGACACCGGCCTACGCCGGTGTGACGGTTAGGAGACAACAAGAATTTTGTGGGAAGCCAACGAGGACAATCTGGAAGCCATCGCCATGGGCGCGGGGATATTAGGCACGGGCGGGGGTGGCAACCCCTATATAGGCCAGCTTCGAGCCCGGCAGGCGATCAAAGAGCACGGCCCGGTAACGGTACTGGACCCGGCAGAACTGCCTGACGATGCCCAGGTCATCTGCGTGGGAGGCATCGGTGCGCCCACGGTTGGGATTGAGAAGGTGCGGGACCTCCAGTCTCTTTACGCTCTTCGGGCCATCGAAGAATTCACCGGCAAGAAAGCCACCGCCCTCATATCCAACGAGATTGGGGGCAGCAACTCGGTGGAGCCGTTGATACCGGCGGCCATGACCGGTCTCCCGGTGGTCGACGCCGACGGCATGGGGCGGGCTTTCCCCGAGTTTCAGATGAAAACCTTCTTCGTCTACGGGGTGCCTTGCTGCCCCATGGCCATCGCTGACGAAAAGGGCAACACCGTGGTCATCCCCGAAACCATCAGCCCGGCATGGGCCGAAAGGCTGGCCCGCGCGATAACGGTTCAAATGGGATGCGTCGCCTGCTACGCCGTAGCTCCCATGACCGCTGATCAGGTTCGGCGGACGGCGGTGCTGAACACCCTATCCTTGGCCCGTAACTTGGGAGACGCGGTCATTACCGCCCGTGCGCGCGGTGAAGACCCCATTAATGCCATCTTAGGCACGTGTCCGGGCAAAATTCTGTTCACCGGCAAGATCGCCGACGTGGATCGGCGGACGACGGCAGGCTTCGCCCGGGGCAGCCTGTCCATCGAGGGACTGGGAGACTACAACGGCGATCGGTTGGCCATCGAGTTCCAGAATGAAAACCTCATCGCCCGCCGTGACGGGCAGATCGTGTGTACCGTCCCGGACCTGATCTGCGTCGTAGACTCGGAGACCGGGGAGCCGGTGACCACGGAGTTGCTGCGCTACGGGTTGCGGGTGACCGTACTGGGTTTGCCCGCGCCTGACCTGTGGACCACTCCGGAAGGATTAGCGGTGGCCGGACCCCGGGTCTTCGGCTATGACACCGACTTCTCGCCGATCCAGTTGTGACTACAGGACACTCTTGCGTCAACGTAAACGCAGCCAAGGGCCTGAACAGACAAGGGGCGTAACCCAAATAACAGGGCGAATGAGTTTGACCAACAGGAGTCGATACTAACGTGTTTATAGGCGTCGACGTGGGGGGAACCAACACCGATGCCGTCCTGATGGACGGTGTAAACCTGCTGGCCAAGGCCAAACTGTCCACTACGCCCGACGTAACCGAGGGTATCGTGGCCGCCTTAACGGAGGTCCTTGCCCAGCGGCCTTCCGATGGAACGGTGGATGGAGTGATGGTGGGCACCACCCACTTCACCAACGCCCTCCTAGAGCGCCGGCAACTGACTCCAACCGCGGTCATCCGGTTGTGTCTTCCCGCCACCACTCTACTTCCTCCTCTGGTGGACTGGCCCGGCCATTTGCGGGATGCCATCGGCGGATTCACCTACATGGTGCCTGGGGGACACGAGTTCGATGGCAGGGAAATCTCTTCCTTTGACGCCTCGAGAGTTGCTGACGCGGCGAATGAAATGCTGCGTCAAGGGGTACGGGCCGTCGCCATCTCCGGAGTGTTCTCCCCGGTGAACCCGGCCCACGAGATCGAGGCCGCCGCCGTTATAAGCCGGGTAGCTCCCAGTCTCAAGATAACCCTCTCTCACGCCAATGGCCGCATCGGCCTGCTCGAACGGGAAAATGCCGCCGCGCTCAACGCCTGTCTCGGCGATGTCGCGGCGCACACCATCCAGGGAATCCAGGACGCCATCAGATCCCTAGGCCTCGAAGCTCCTCTGTACATGAGCCAGAACGACGGCACGCTGATGGGCGCTGAATTCGCCGCCCGGTTTCCGGTGCTAACGATATCTTCAGGCCCCACCAACAGCATGCGAGGTGCCGCCTTCTTATCCAGTGTCAGCGACGGCATCGTGGTTGACGTGGGAGGCACCTCCACCGACGTGGGCGCTTTGGTCAAGGGTTTCCCCCGGGAAGCGGCGGTGGCGGTCAGCATCGCCGGCGTGCGGACCAATTTCCGGATGCCGGACGTGCTATCTATTCCCTTGGGCGGGGGCAGCGTTATTCAAGAGAACCCACTGCGCATCGGCCCCGACAGCGTGGGGTACCGTTTAACCGAAGAAGCCATGGTTTTCGGCGGTGGCACATTGACCGGAACCGACGTTGCCGTGGCCGGTGGACTGGCTCAAGTGGGAAACCCCGCCCTGGTGCAAGGACTGGCAAGCTCGTTGGTGGAGCAGGCTTCGCTAGAGATTCAGCACAGAATTGAAACGGCCATCGACCAGGTCAAGGTCAGCTCTACGGACGTGCCCGTTGTCCTGGTAGGCGGGGGACGCATCCTGGCGGGCAGCTCCCTAAGCGGAGCTTCCCAAGTACTGCGCCCGGAACATGGCGACGTGGCCAACGCAATCGGAGCGGCTATCGCCCAAGTCGGCGGTCAGGTGGAACGGGTTTATTCTCTCGAGTCTACGAGCCGTCAAGAGGCCTTGGCCGAAGCCCGAGACGAGGCCATCAACAAAGCGGTAGCCGCCGGCGCCAAACGGGACACGGTGGAAGTGGTGGAGATCGACGAAGTCCCCCTAACCTACCTGCCCAGCAACGCCACCCTAGTCCGGGTGAAGGCCGTGGGAGATTTGGCCGGGAAATCTCGCTCATAGTAATTTGTCTAGTTAGCTCTCCTGGATCGCCATGTCGCGACAACCTGTCATTACGAGGAGCCGAGCGACGAGAAATCTTGGGTGGTGTGGTTGGGCCTATCCCCAGATTCCTCGCCGCCCTTCCGCCGAAGGGCTGGTGTCGGAATGACGAATTGTGCGACCGCAGGTTGGCAATTCTATTTTCGGAGCAATCACATCAAGCACGTTTCCTTGGACAGAGTTCTAGAACCGCGCCTGCTGGCCTATAGTCGTGTAGGTTACCGGGCTGGTCACGGTTAGGCCCGCCTCCACCGGCAGAACTATCCCGGTGATCCAGCGCGCCTCTTCGCTGGCCAGGAAGACCGCCGCCCAACCCACGTCCCAACCGGTTCCCTCGGTGCCCAAGGGCGCGGCGGACTTGCGTTGCTCGCGTTGCTCATCATTCATCCGGGGAGCGGTCATCGGCGTGTGCAGCAGGCCCGGAGCGATGCAGTTGACCCTGATGTTGTCCTTACCATGATCGGCCGCCATGGAGAACGTTAGTCCAATCACTGCGGTTTTGGTTGTCGTGTAGGGCGTCTGGGAATGAGCCCTGAGCCCGGCGATCGACGAAATGTTGATGATGGAGCCCCCGCCGCTTTCTATCATGTAGGGAATCGCGGCGCCGCTGGCGAAGATCATGCTTTTCACGTTGACCGCGATGATGCGGTCCCAGTCGTCCTCGCTAACGTCCACCACCGTTCCCCGCATGGACATACCAACGTTATTGTCCAGGATATCCAGCCGGCCGTAGCGCTCCATGGCCGCGTCCGCCATCGCCTGGCAGTCGTCGCGGTTGGTCATGTCGGCCTCGAACACCGAAGCCTCTCCTCCCTCTTCCTGGATCATCCTTTGAGTTTCTTCGGCCCGTTCCAGGGTGGCGTCCACCAGCAATACCTTGGCCCCTTCCCGGGCAAACAACAGCGAGGTCGCCTTGCCGTTGCCGATCCCAGGCCCGCTGGACCCGGCCCCGGTGACGATGGCTACTTTACCTTCGAGTCTAGGTCGTTCCGGCATAGGTTTGCTCCTTGGGCTCTTGCCTGCGTTTCTTGGCTAAATGGTACAATCAAGGAAATGCTGGTACTTGTCAAGCCAGGCTCAAGCCGCTAAAACGTCCGGAACGCTCTTGCTGCTTCCTTGACTGGTTCCAGCGGGCCGCTTACACTGGGCATTAGACAAATACACCTCTGGAATTACAACGAATACAAATATGAACGGACCTATACACTCCGGCGACGACGTAGCCCTTTTTATCGATTGGGAGAACTTTAAGATTAGCCTGGCGGTGGGCCACCGGACTCCCAACGTCTCTGCCCTGAAGGAAGAGGTTTCCAACCACGGCCGAGTGGTGGTAGCTAAGGCCTATGCCGACTGGGTAACCCGTGCCCCCGAATTGCGGGGCGCCAGCCAGTTCATCAACGACCCTCCTGCCCTCTACGCCGCGGGAATCGAGCCCGTCTACGTGCCTACCCGTCTGGCTCTGGGCAGCAACTCCTCTCGCACTACCAGGGTGAAGAACAGCGTCGACGTTAAAATGACCGCCGACTGCATCGAGATTGCCCACTCCTACCCCAACATCGGCACTTACGTTCTGGTATCGGGCGACTCGGATTTCATCCACGTGATCAACGCCTTGCGGACCATGGGCAAGCGGGTAATTATTATCGGCGTTTCCTGGGCCACATCCCGCCGGTTCGCCGACACGGTGGACGCCCTTATCCTCTACGACCAAGACATCGACACCGTTGTCCCAGAGGAGGCGGCAGCTGCCAGCGGCGCCCGTGCCCCGTCGGTTCCGGTTCTGGCAACCGGCGGACGCAGTCCGGCCCGGCCAAGCGCTCCTGCCGGCAAGCAGGATTTGGCGGCGATCATCTCGGCGATCGAAGATATCATCCGCACGGAGCGTCAGGCCGGGGGCACGCCTCTTCTCACGTCGATCAAACAACGGCTATTGCGCCGCTACCCCGACTTCGACGAGAAAAAAGTCGGTTTTTCCGGTTTCAAAAAGCTCATGTCCCGTGTGGCCCAAGAAGGAAACATCCGGCTGATAACGGCTGGACTGGTCGATTGGGCCATCATGGCCGACGAAGAGACCCCCGCGGACGCCAAAGCCACTGAATCAGATAGTGCTGAAAGCGCGGACGATGATACCGAAGAAGAGCGTCCAACAGAAGTGAAGCGAGGCCGTTTCTCCTTTGGCCGCCGCAGGACCCCCGAGCGGCAAGAGACTGCCGCTGAGGCCCTGGAAGAACCGCCCGAAGATGAATCAACCGAGGATGATTCAACCGAACAACCGGTCGAGGCGCCCACAATGGCCACTGGACCCGTTGACGATGAGCCCGACGACGCTCCCCAGGATGTTCCGGAAGATGTATCCCCGGAAATCATCGGCGAATCCGTCAGCGATGATGCTGTCGCGGTCCCGCAAACCACCCAGATCAACGGACTAGCCGCGATACTAGCCGAGACCCTTCCCCAACTTAACCTCCCGCCAAGCCAGCCCGATGGTTTGGACGGCCGCCGGGTAGCCGACATTATCATCATGGCCGATACCTTGGAAAATCAAGAAGCCGTCAGCCACGTGGCCTTCAACTTCCTGGTTGGCGAAGTCTGCCAGGCGTTGGACGAAGGGCTGAAAGCGGAGCACGTGGAAATCACTCAACGTTGGGGTCAGGATTTTTCCCGGACCTACGTTACCAAGATTGTCCGAAGTCTGGGGAACGCCGATCTGTTCACCAAAGGTTGGCACACAGCCACGGATAGCGAGTCGGGGCGCAGCAGGCGATTGCGGACTTTCTATCTGAACCGTACCCATCCCCTGGTAGAGAAGGTTTTACAAGACCGCTGGGCCCCTCAGGAGCCCCAGGACGAACCTGTTGCCGCCGTATCCGCAGCCGGTCCCGAACCTGCCGAGCTCCCAGCATATGGAGATAGCACCGAGCCTACCGAAACTTCTACATACGAGGGAACTCCCAGCTCGGCGGAACCCTCCTTCCTGTCCAGAATATTCCGCCCTCGGAGTTGATGTCGGGAGCGCTTTACCCCGGCGCCTGTAACCGCCGGTATCACATCCAGGTAGCTGGCAGCAGCATCCTAAGCACCTCAAGACAGCCTAGAACGTTGTCTGGATCAAGCGGGTAACTGTCCTTTGGCGCTGGGAGATTAAGATATGCTGAGGGTTCTTCACCGAATTGTCCGTCTTTTTTACTTTCCCACGTCTTAAAACAATAACCGTTAGAAACGGCGATGCACTTACAATTCGGGAATTGTTTCGCATACTTTTCTGCCTGGGGCCGAGCATAATGTAAGCCTTGGCTGAAGGCTTTAGTTTCGATAATTAGGACACATTCACTGTTCTTTCTCCCATATGGCTTCGAAAAACAGGCCACGTCTGCTCGTTCTCGCCCACCTGCTGGTAATTCAATCTTTATTTGCTGCTCAGCCCATCCCAGAGCTAGGAGCAAAGGGATTACTAGGAAAGTACGCGCTTCGTGTTCCCTTACGTCCTCCCAAAGGCGTCCGTGATAATACCTTGCCAGACGGCGAATCCGGTTGAAAGTCGCGACTAGCTCCTCCGCTGCCCCAGGACCCAGCCCTTCGCTGATCAAGTGTTCTATGATTTTATCGTCATCAACCGGTTCGGTTTTCCTTGGTTCAGGATCAAACCTTTCCAGAGGTGGGCATTCCGAGATGATCTGCTCTGCTTGCGACTGGAGTTTGGGTTTATGCACCCTTTGGATGGGATTACGAGTTAACATTCCCTCGGCGGCTACTGGATTCGCTGGCGTATGCCAGTCGACATAGCAATAAGCCTCCAAGTTCCAGCCGTCAACATCCTTCAACCACTCCTTGTCGCCTTCCCCACGGTGCTTGCCATCACGGCTAACAACCTCCCGGCGGCCACTAGTCGCGACCTGCCCCGCTTCATAAGGATCCGGTCGCCAATTTCAATATTAGCCATCACGGCTGAATGTTCTTTCCCGCCTACGAACGCCATGCCGAAGCGAATGAAGTCTTTGGAATAGTCTCTGCCCTGCGAACCTGCGGCAATCTGCCAGTAATTCGCCATCTTGATAGCCTCACATGTCCAGAATCAGGGTGGACCAGCCGAAGTCCCTGGCCCCCAGTCCTTCGGCGGTGAAAGGCTCGTAGTATTCCCGGAATCCTGACTTCTCGATGCACTCTTGACTCTTGGCCACGATCGTGTCCGCCAGGTCCGCATAACCATGGCGCCGCAGGGCATGGGACAAGAACCAGTTGGTGTTTATCCACGAAGGCCCACGCCAGATGAATCCCCTGGGGTTGCCCGGCATGAACTTGGGGTCCGATGCGGGCACCGAGGGCAGGGGGTAGGGTGTCCAGAAATGCTTGGGGTCCGTGACCCAGGTGTTCACCAATCGCTCGACAATGGGCCGTGGAAGGTCTTCCATCACCAGCGGCATCAACGAGCTTATCGTCACTTCTTTCAGAGGCTTCTCCGCCACTCCGGATAGATCGAAAAAGGCGCCCGCCTCTTCGTCCCAACACTTGGCCACCAGGGCGTCTCGGGTCTTGTCGGCTTCCCGGTTAAACTCCGCCGCCTCCGGCGCGTCGCCCAACAGTCTGGCCAACGAACGCAATCCCATGACGTAGATGGAGTTCACCAGAACGTCTTCCACATGGAACAGATCGGCGGCCAGAACCCGGTGGTCGTCGCCACGCAGTGGCTCGTACGCGGCATAGACCTTGCGCAAGGCGGTGATGAATCCCTGGTTGCTCAACTCCTCCAGTCCCAAGACCTCATCGTACTTGGGCGAGCAGTCGGTACCCGCCTCCTCGGGCTGGATAACCGCGATCAGACCGTCGTTATCTGGATCGCGCATCTCGCGCAGCCACCGGTAGAACCCGGTTAACACCGGTAGCGCCGCATCCTTGAAGGCCTCGTCCCCGGTGGCCTGGTAGACCCGCTCTACGGCATAAGCGATGATGGGCGGCTGCATGGTCGCTGAAGTATTGGGGGTAGTCATTCCAACGATGTTCCGGCCCAGGAAGTCAGGCTGCTTCTCCATCTCCCAGAAGATCATGTGGGGCATGAAGCCGTTGGGCAGCGCACCGCTCATCAGGGTGGTTAATTCCTTCTTGGCCTGTTCCAGGTCCAAGTGGATGAGGGCGATGGCGTGAAAGCAGGAATCCCAGAACCACTGGAAGGGGTAACCGGTCAGCGAGGGACAAACAAAGCTGTACTCTTTGCCGTTCCAGTCGGCCACTCCTTGCTTAAGATTGGTCAACAAAATCTGCCGGGCTTTGGCTTCCAATTCTTGTCTATCCATTCTAAATCCTTATGTGGAGGAGAAATTTCTCCCTGAAATTCGTGGGGATCAGCTTCTAAGAACCCGCAACCTCATAAACGCCCAAGTATTTTTCGGCAACCGCCGGCCAGGTGAACTCTGACAGTGCGTAGTCCCGGGCGTCCTCGGCTAATCGATCTCGGTGGCCGCCGTCGTTCACCAACCGCACCAACTCACCGACCGCCTCATCCTCATCGAACCGCTCCACCACCACCGCGCCCCGGGTCAACAACTCCCGATTGGCGCCCACGTCGTGGGTAAGTACGGGAGCTCCGTAGGCCATGGCTTCGAAGAAAACCAACCCGAAGGCCTCGTATTGAGAAAACAGGACGAAGAGGTCGGCTTTGGCGTACCAGTCTGTAAGCTCTTTGTCGGAGACTTCCCCAACCATAGCTACCTCATCGCCCAACCCATAATCCTGGATGATTCCAGCGATCTTCTTTTCATCACCTTCATCTCGTCCTACCAGGATCAACTGTACCGAACGTTGAAATTGACCGCGAGCCCGTCGGTATACCCCCAGCAGCCACTCTTGACCTTTGTGCCGGCCCAACCGTCCAACGCACAATAGAGTGAGAGGTTCACCTGCCCCCTGGGGATCGGGAGTAAGCGTGGTCTCGGGCAGGGGCGCCCCCCACCCGATGATACCCAGTTTTTTTCCGGGTACCAGATAGGCCCGGCGCACCAGGTTGGCCTCCTGGCGAGTCAGGGCGATCACGTGGTCCACCACATTGCAGATGAACGCGTTTATGGGCCGGAGCCACCAGCGGATCAAGGGCAAGGCATGGTAGGACGGGGTGAACACGAACCGGGCTCGATTGCGGTACCAGAACCACGACCAGAAGTGTCCCCAGAACCAGCCATCGCCCACGAAGTGGACAACGTTAGGGTTGAATTCTTTGAGGTAACCACGTACCTGCATCGGCGAGAACCAGACCAGCGGGCAAGAATACAGCGGGATGGAACGTTTGGGGAATCCTTTCAGCCGGTAGATGCCGATGCCCTCTTCCGTGGTTTCCCGGTCGGCCCAGTCTGGATGAGGCACCCGGGGGAAAGCGTACTTGGTGGTTAGAACCGCCACCGCCTCAACTTGATCGGATTTCTGAATCTGGAAAGTGAGCTGCTCGATGGCCCGCTCGATCCCGCCCAGGTAAGGGCGAAAATAAGGGGTCAAAAATAGGACCCGGAGAGGGGCATCGCTCACAACGCCCGCTCCAACCCTTCCCGCCAAGCGCCACTGATCTGCTGAAGGGGCAGGTCGATCTGACGATTCACCCTGAACCGGTCCCCACCGGTGGTCCCAAGCCGGCGTATTGGGACTCCTGACTCGTCCGCCAGCCGCTGAAGCGCCGTCCAGTCGTTTTCAGCTAAGGACACCACGATCCGGGACTGGCGCTCTCCGAACAGAGCCGCGTCCCACCTTTGCGGCAGAGAGAACTCACCCACGAACCCAACGCCGCCCTGAACGCTGCATTCCGCCAGGGCCACCGCCAGGCCGCCCTCGGCGCAGTCGTGAGCTGAAGCCAATATTCCGTACCGGATAGCCAGTCGGCAGAGGGCCTGCAACTTCCGCTCCATATCCAGGTCTATAGCCGGACGGCCTTCAATCTTGGCGTGGAACACTTGTAGGTACTCGCTTCCGGCCAGGTCGGAGGACCGGGGCCTGCTCCCAACGTCTCCCAACAAAGCCACCGTCAGCCCGTCACTTGGGAACGCTGATTGGGCGTAGCGCGTAATATCCTCCAGGAGGCCCAACCCACCCAGCACCGGAGTAGGATGGATCGCCTGTCCCCGGGACTCGTTGTACAGACTGACATTGCCGCTTACCACGGGCACTCCCAGGACACGGCACGCCCGGGCCATGCCGCGGATGCACCACTCAAGCTGGTAATAGACCTCCGGCTTCTCCGGATCGCCAAAATTGAGGCAGTCGGTAAGGGCCATCGGTTCGGCGCCAGAGCAAGACAGATTGCGGCAAACCTCGGCCACGGCTATCTGGCCGCCCCGGAAGGGGTCCAGGTAGCAATAGCGGCCATTACCGTCAATGCTCAATGCAATGGCCCTATCCGTGCCCCTGAGGCGCAGCAAGGCGGCATCGCTGCCAGGTCCCACCACCGTGTTGGTTTGCACCTGGTGGTCGTATTGGCGATACACCCCTTCTTTGCTGGCGATGTTTGGGGCCCCCAGAAGCCGCAACAGCACCTCTTCCGGACTTACCGAGGGCAATGATACTTCGGAAAGGGAAAGCCGCTGCCGCCGCGCTTGATCCTCGGAAGGGACCCCTTTAAGCCGGTACTTGGGGGCGTCCGACAGGTGGCGAATGGGCACTTGGGCTATCGTTTTATCCTCTTCGACGATGCGGGCAACGGGATCGCTGATCACCCGCCCGATATCACGGCAGGGAATCTCCCACTTATCGAAGATCCGGCGAATCCTCTCCACCTTGGCCGGCGCGACCACCAACAGCATTCTTTCCTGAGACTCGGACAGCATGACATCGTAGGGAGTCATACCGTCCTCTCGCCGGTGCACCTGGGATATATCCAGGATGAACCCCTTGCCAGCCTTGTCCGCCGATTCTACGGTTGAGCTGGTCAATCCGGCGGCCCCCAGGTCTTGGATCGCCACCACGTCGCCGGTTGCCAGGGCTTCGAGGCAGGATTCTATCAAGATTTTTTCCAGAAACGGGTTGCCAACTTGCACCGTGGGCCGCAGTTCCTGCTCTTCCTCAAAGGTGCGTGAAGCCAACCCCGAAGCGCCGTGGATCCCATCACGGCCCGTCCCTGACCCCACCAGCAGCAGGACGTTGCCCTCGTCTCCCGCCGCTGACGTGGCCAGGTCTGCCTTGTTCACCAAACCGACGCACATGGCGTTGACCAGCGGGTTTTGGGAATAGCAACTGTCGAAGTAGATCTCGCCACCCACGTCGGGGACCCCGATACAGTTGCCGTACCAGGAGATGCCTCCCACCACGCCCTGGAAAAGGTGGCGGTTGTGGGCGTTATCCAGGGGACCGAAACGAAGGGAGTTGAGCAGAGCGATGGGACGGGCGCCCATAGCCAATATGTCGCGCACGATCCCGCCAACACCGGTAGCCGCGCCCTGAAGGGGTTCCACCGCCGAGGGGTGGTTGTGGGACTCCACTTTGAAGACCGCTACGATCCCATCCCCCAGGTCCACCGCGCCGGCGTTCTCCGCACCGGGATCGGACAGCACCCGCGGCGAGCGGCTGGGGAACAATTTCAGCAGTGGGCGGGAATGCTTGTATCCGCAATGTTCGCTCCAAAGAGCTCCGAACATGCCCAGCTCCACCGGGTTGGGCTCCCGGTCCAGCCGGTCCAAAATCATGTCGTATTCGGCCCTGGAAAGGGCTATCTCATCCAGCTGTTGTTGAGTAACTGTCATAGGGGTTGTAGCGCCTTTCGTTCGGACACGTCAGGAGTCAATTAATACGTGCCCACCGGATGGGACCCGTCCGGCTGATATGCCTCGTGGTAAACCTTACCCTCGCCAACCCGGAAATAACTTGCCGCCGGGCCGAAGAAGTCCCGCACCGGCTCCAAGTCGGTGGTGGTGATCAGAACTTGTTGATACTGGGTCACTTGCTCCATCACTCGTAAGCGGCGGGAGGCATCCATCTCCGACAATACGTCGTCCAGCAAGATAATGGGAGCCTCGTGCCGGACCGCCGAAAGATAGGCGGCTTCAGCCAACCGCAGCGTAAGGGCAATGGTGCGGGCCTGCCCACGGGACGCGAAGGTGCCCATGTCGACCCCGTCGATCAGAAGAGAAAAATCATCCCGGTGCGGGCCGGCCGCCGTAACGGCGGTGGCGCGTTCTTTGGCTTGGGCCGCCGCCAACGACTCACGAAAGTTTTGCTCGATCGCATCAGAATCTTCGGCTACCGGAACGCTGGGACGGTACTCCAGCCGAAATTCTTCGTCCGACCCGCTCAGGTCCCGATGGCGCTCGGCGCACCAAGGATACAGCGTTTTCATCGCTTCGTGCCGTTTCCAGGTTAGCCACGCCCCTTCACGCACCAATTCCCCATCCCAGAACTCCAATTCATCCGCCCTGGCACGCCCGTCCCGGACGAGACGCAGTAGCTGGTTGCGCTGCTGCACCACCCGCTGATAACGCTGCAACCCTTTCAGGTACTGATTGTCAGCTTGGGAGATAAGGATGTCCAAGTAGCGTCGGCGGCCGGCCGGAGGACCGAAGACGAGTTGGATATCGTCGGCGGTGAAGAGAACTGCATTGACCATGCCCACCAATTCGGTGGCGGTCCGGCGGACCCGGCTAACCCGGATCTCTTTTCGAACGGTGTAGCCTTTGGTCCCCGTAGCCCTGTCAGCGCTTTGAGGGTC
>Ga0208879_1002027_pt1 | contig 18415 bp, 18 predicted proteins | sample Knorr_S15_td_Bot_FD_185605 | JGI IMG/M metagenome (GOLD analysis project Ga0208879, IMG submission 185605) | Marine microbial communities from Southern Atlantic Ocean transect - Knorr_S15_td_Bottom_ad_5009_LV_A (SPAdes) (version 2) | ecosystem: Environmental > Aquatic > Marine > Oceanic | place... | reverse complement strand
CGCGTCAAGACGCCAGTGTCGCCGATCTTATCTTTGATATCCCAACTTTGATCGAATGCATTTCGGCCGGTATCACATTGAAGCCCGGCGATATCATTGCGACTGGTACACCGGTCGGCGTCGGCATCGGATTTGAGCCACCCGTATTTCTCAAAAAAGGCGATGTTGTTGAGGTAACGATCACGCCGATTGGCACCATTCGGAATGTCGTTGAATAGTATAATTTTCGACGGAACGAAGTGCTTATCGCGTTAATCAAAAGCAACAACTGCTTAGGGGTTTTCATAAGATCTAAAATTTTATTTTTACCAGCTGCAATTTTGTTTGGCTTGATGACATTTGTGCCGCCTGTTTGGTCCGCGGGTATCGACGGTGAAATAGTTTTGCGGGACGCTGAAAAAGTAATTCAGCTCGCTCAACGACCCAATAGAGAGGGTATACGCCGGCAGCGCCGCAATGGACCACGCACCCAAAATCAGCGGCCACAAAGTCAGCCGACGGGTGATGGTACTATTAAAATAACGCTTCTCGGAACGGGCGGCGGGCCAGGCGGCGGCGGTCCAAATCTTTTAACCAAGAAAATGAATGCAAATACTTTAATTGAGGCTGGCGGCCAACAGTTCCTGTTTGATGCCGGGCGGGGGCCCATGCTGCGTTTGGTGAGCCTAAGCCCGCAACATGTTTCGCGCACCGATAAAGTCTTCTTAACTCATTTGCATTCCGATCACATCGTTGATCTCTCCGATTTGTTTTTAAATGGCAGCGGCCGCGGTGGCCGGCCTGAGTTTTTTGTCTGGGGACCGACCGGTACTGCCGCGATGACAGAGCATCTCGCCAAAGCCTATGACTGGGATTTGACCTATCGTACCAATCCGCGGCGCCCAAAACTGCGCATGATTGGTAAAGATGTTTCAGAAGGCGTGGTCTATGAGAAGGGCGGCGTTAAAATCACTGCTTTTGATGTCGATCATTGGCCACCTCGGAAAACTGAGCAGGACCGTGCCGAGTTTCCTTCCGTTGGTTATCGCCTAGATTATAACGGTCATTCTGTTGTGATCTCAGGCGATACTCGGCCAACCGAAAAAATGGTGAAATATGGGAAAGGTGTCGATGTGCTAATACATGAGGTGCATGTTGGCCTTGATGGAACTCAGCGGGGGGCGGGTGGTCGGCCTATCAGAGGAGTCCACCATTCAAGTCCGCGCGAGGCCGGCGAAATATTTGACAGGGCCAAGCCAAAACTCGCGGTTTATACCCACATCGTTTGGGGGCGCAAGACCGAGCAAGATTTAATCGATCTGACAAAAGACAAATATTCAGGCAAATTTATCGTCGGCCAGGAAATGATGCAAATTCTGGTAAGTGACACAGTCGAAGTGCTGAAATAGAAAACGCTCAAGCCAGAATTTATCAACGCCGATGAGTAATTTGAATCTCGTCACCATTGGTTCAAAAATTGTTTTACTCTGAAAAGTGATAATCCTCACAAGGCACGGGCATTACCAACAAATTCTGCTGAATATTCCCCTTGAAAAAACCAGCACTGTCTCCACTTATATTAGATGAATGAAGTATTGGATTTGACACCTGAGATGGTAGATCAAGAACGACGCGATGAGGCAGGCCGACGAATACGCGTCGACCGACGCCATGACGCCGTGACCGCTAAAGGCTGGCCGGCTGATAAAAATAGACGGTCAGGCGAGGATCGGCGCAGCGAAGATCGCCGTAAAAGGTGCATACATTGTGGCAATACATACACACTTACAACCATGGGACAGCCAACATGCGGGTGTCGATTGAATGCATTTCAAAATCCAGGTGGTGGTTGATAAAAAAACGGCCCACCGAAGCGGACCGTTTTGGTTTTTAAATTTTATACTCGTTTTTACAGCCAGACCTGCATGACGTAGTCAAAAGGTCCTTCGACATTGGCGATATCAACGCGTTGCAGCTGAATGCGATAGCCGTCATCGGTTTTCTTTAATGTATGGGTGTATTTGCCGCCAAAATAGCGCTGATCTTCCAATCGATACTCAACCATATGAAAACGCGAGCGGCAGACGATATCGCCGGTTGCTTCGTCTTCACTTTCGATGATGACGTTGGAGACGACATGGCTGCATCTGTGGCCGGGCAATTGCGAATGAGCGTAGGGATGCATCACCCGCCGGATACGCATATCCATTAAATAGTGGTCTTCCCAGAAGATATTAGGCTGGCGTTCTGCTTCCACCTGATCGGCAGAGGCGGGCATCCAGTAATGACCGTCTTTGGTAAAGAGGTCGAGCCACTCATCCCAGCGACGTTCATCAAGAATATCTGCTTGGCGAAATAGGAATTGTTCCACTTGCCGCTGGGTGTCAGCGGAAACACTTTGTGCATTGTCTTTTGGCATTTTCCGATCCTCCCTTAAGCCGACATATATTCTTTCCATGCGGCAAACATATTGCGCATGGGTTGTTCACTCATCCCGGTGACCGAGGTCGTAACGCCGTCTTCAACTATATCTTGACCGGCATTGCGGTGATAACTCACCCAATCGCCGCCGCCGCGGAGGGACAGGCCATCCTGGACGGCTCTAAAATTGTTGAGATCATCGGCGTTGACCATCGTCGATGGAGAATTGACGAGATAGTAGTAAGCGAGGGATCTGTCATAAATACCTTCTGGCGCCCCCTTCAATCTAAAATGCCAAATCTCGGTCAGAGTCTTATTCGCAGCCAGTGGGCGAACAGCGCGAAGCTGTTGCAGCGGCGGTTGCACGGAGAGGCTAGGATAAACCAACACATGGTGGATGTTGGTCGATAGGATTTCGTCCATACGCTCCTCACCATAGGCCGCCGTCAACGATTCTTCATGGGCAACTGTGACAGGATCACGAGGACGCAGCCCCATGTAACCGGCGAGCTGAGTGTGACCGTAAGGATGCCCAATGGTATCCAGGCTATCCCAAATTTCGTATGGTAGAGCAAAATCAGCTAAGAACTGATAGCCCATTGGAGGTTCTTCGCCGGTTTCTTCTTTATAGACCTTCTGCATTTGAGAAGCCGCATCACCAGTCGAATGGTGGGTGATAGAAGGGTGAACGGCATCCATTTGATTTTCAAGGAAGGTCTTCCAGTTGGAATGCTGAATGATGCGAAAACAATTGGCGACAATTTCACATTCGCCTTCCGGTGAGCGGTTGCAGATATCATCAAACGCTGATTTTCCACCGGCGCCCAGCCAAGTTTCCAAATCCGGACCTTCTTCGCTTAAACTTGCGAAAACAAAACCGCGATAGGTGGCTTGGCGTTCAGCCCGCTTCATTTGCAGCTGCGGGTCTTTCAAATCGATGATGCCTTCATAACCGTCCTTCATGGGTACATTGCGAAGGGAGCCATCCATGTTGAATTGCCAAGCATGATAGGGACATCTGAAAGCATGTTTATTGCCTGAATTACCCGTATGATTATTACAAATCAGCGCGCCGTGATGCGGGCAACGGTTATACAGAACATGAACGTTGCCGCCAGTGTCTTTGCAGAGGATCATGCGTTCTTTGCCGATCCAGGTCGTCCAGTAATCACCCGCGTTCGGAACCTGGCTTTCATGGCCAACATAGATCCAGGTCTTGTAGAATATGTTTTCTAATTCTTGCTCGTAGACTTCTTCGTCTGCATAACATGCTTTGTGGACGCGGTCCGGTTCGACGAGTGAACCAAGGTCAAAATCTTGATCATATGGCATGGTGAATGCTCCCTATAATTATTCGTGATTGTTGACTGTAGTTGATCAAACCCAGGACAAAAGGGCTATCCTTATATGGAAGCTAATCGCCCAATTACGCAAATATATTTGATTTGGTGGACTTAGGCGTTTCTCAGTGTTTCGGAGGGAAGCTCGCCAAAGCGCTGTTTATAGGCGCCGGCAAATTTGGACAGGTGAGAAAATCCGCAGTCCATCGCAACCTCAGTTACCGATGTGGAGGCACTGCTTTTTTGTTTGAGTTCAAACCTCGCCAAGTCCAGCCGTACATTTCTAAGATAGGCCATTGGGGAGACGTCGTAGTATTTTTTAAAACCGGCGTGAAGGGAGCGGGGGCTAACACCGCTGGCGGTCACCAAATCATCAAAGGATATTTTTTCCGCTGCCATGGTGTGAATGTATTCGGCAGCATGGCGCACATGACGCGGGCGTATTTTTGGTTCTGGATTTTCCAGGTGATGCGAATAGTTGTTAGGGATGGCTTCCAATATCAGATCAATTAGGAGTTCCTCTGCGCTCCCTCCCGAGCGGCTCGCAAAAAAGGATTGATCGGTTTCAATATCTTTGCTGAACAAATCGACCATCTGCGCAAGGGTTGCTGACTTTCCGGCGATGTTTTGCGGGGCGTTCGAAAAAATCACCGGATCACGCATCGGCATGCCGGTTGTGCGTTCTATTGCAGCCTCCATATCGGTCTGATGAATTTTAATCATCATTTGGTGGCCATCACTTTCCCAGCGTTTGCTGTGCGGCCGATTGGCATTGATCATATATATTTGGCCTGCGGAGAAAGGCGTTTCGGCTTTCTTCTGACCAACATGACTGGAGCCATTGAGATTAATTTCGCAGAGATAAATATGCGACATGTCCGGCACAAAAATACGCGCTTCGCCGTCATACATCGTATACGCCATGTCATGCAGCGTAAGTTTACTTAAAGATGCAGATCGATAGCGCACTGTAACCGGGCGTTTCAGTGCAGAACGGTGCTCCAATACATGATCGCAAATGCCTTGCCCGACGGTGTGGCGCGTCTCCTGCGCATCACTTGAGACAAAGAACGGCGTCCACTTTCCCGAGTTTGCCGGACTATTCGAGATTACAGTTTGATCCATGTGTAGATCGTACCATGACCCAGCTTGACGGGGAATAGTCGTTGACGCGTGCCGCCTCAAAAGACACTGTTGGAACAGGCAATGCGGAGGCAAAAATGAAACCGCGGATAAGTATGGTTACGCTGGGTGTAAGCGATTTAGCCCGGGCGGTTGAGTTTTATCAAACTGGGGTGGGCCTTCCCAAAATGGAGTCGCCGCCTGAAGTTGCTTTTTTTAATTTGGATGGCTCTTGGTTGGGATTATTTGATCGGAAGTCATTAGCGGATGAGGCAATGATATCTCCGGAGGGTTCCGGCTATAGTGGATTTAATATCGCGCACAATGTTGCATCAGAGGCTGAAGTAGATGAAGTTATGGACCAAGCCAGTGCGGCTGGGGCCAGCATAACCAAACCTGCCGAGAAGACTTCGTGGGGTGGCTATTCTGGATATTTCAAAGATCTCGATGGTCACTTATGGGAAGTCGCGCACAATCCTCATTCTTGGGTTGGGCCTGAAGATAAATAAATATAGGGGAAAAAACTAAATGATCGATCTATATACCTGGGTGACGGATAACGGCTACAAATCGCGGCACATGTTGGAAGAAAGCGGGCTTGAATACACACTTAAGCCGGTCAATATCAGAGAACGTGAGCAATTTGAGCCTGACTATCTCAAACTCAGTCCCGGCCATAAAATCCCGGCAATCGTTGATCATGATGGGCCGGGCGGTGAAACCATATCGCTTTGTGAGTCCGGTGCCATTCTAAGATATGTAGGCGAAAAAGCAGATAATGGATTGTATCCAACCGATCCTCTTAAACGCGTTAAAGTCGATCAATGGCTGTTCTATGGTTCGGCGACCTATACAACGCTCGCGCAGCAATATGCCTATTTCTGGGTCCGCGCGCCTGAACCCATCGAAGAAGCGAAGTCCTATTACGATGGTGTTCTGCGCGATATGATGAGCACGCTGGACCGTCATCTTGGCGATAATGAATACTTTGCTGGCGACTACTCTATTGCGGATATCTCAATATATGCGGACACACATCTTCATGGCGTTGAACGCATCGGGCTCGATGAGTACAGCAATCTCAAACGTTGGCATGATGTGATTGAGGCACGGCCGGCAGTTCAGACCGCTTGGACGCCGTTTGCTTAGGCTGAACATCAGCCTTTAAATATGGGACTTTAATATTGCTTGGCACATTATTGTCTTTCGCCGCCGCGGCGTTTTTTGGATTGAATGCGACCACCGTCAGGCGCGGCGTACTCACCGGCAGTGTACTGCAAGGAATAACGGTATCGCTCGGGCTGGGCTTGCCAATTTTCATCATTGCATCAATCTTTGCTGGCTCTTTTAGTAAAATATTTGCGTTTTCCACTGAAGGTTATTTCCTTTTAATAACTGGCGGTGCTATACACTTTGCCTTTGCGCGTTATTGTAATTACCGCGCGATGAAAGCAATGGGCGGCCTCATGGTGCGTCCGTTTCAGCAATCCAGCGTTATCGTATCTCTTGTTTTGGCAATGTTTTTATTAGGCGAAACGCTGACACCGCTCCGCCTGTTTGGCATTATCCTCGTTCTGCTTGGTCCGTTAATTATGATCCGGGACCGCAAAAAATTCTCCCGCAAGATGAAACAGAAAAACGAAGAGGGTTCACCCTCTCGCATTGAGTTCGTGCCGAATTATACTGAGGGCATTATATTTGGCATCGGCTCAGCCTTTGGCCTTGGGGCCAGCCCGGTTTTCACGCGAGCTGTTATTGGCAATATGGATTTAACAACGGGCATTGCAGCAGGCGCTATCTCCTATGGTTCCGGCGCACTTATTATTCTCCTGATTATGACAAAGCCGTCGAGGATTCGCGATGTCCTCTCAATGTCCAGAACATCGTTTAATTGGTTTTCGCTGTCGGCTTTATTTATCACTCTCTCTCTCTCTCTCAAATCCTCCGATTTATGGCACTCGCTGTTGCGCCGGTGACTGTCGTCTCACCGATTCAGCAAACAACGGCGATTTTCCAAGTCATTTTCACAAGGTTCATCAACCCCGACCATGAAGCGATGGGCAAATGGGTATTGCTCGGAATTCTCTCATCATTCATAGGCGCGATAGCGTTATCGGTCAGCACAGAATTTGTTCTGGCACATGTTGATTTGCCGGATGCTATCGTGAAGTTTGCCGGATGGCGCTGGCCATAAGCTTTGCCTACGGCATCGCCGGAAGACCGCTTTCTCTAAGCGCCCGTTCATAGACGGGGAGGTCACTGGCAGTTGGCAGTTGCGGCACTTGACCGAACAGTCCCGCGATCCAACCGCGGTGATAATTTCCATGCAGCGCCAAATGCGACAGCATCATGGCGCGCGACAGAGAGCCTCCCTGGCCGTCAATCATTGTGTAGTTGATGACTTCTTCGAGTTCTTCGACGCTCAGGCTTCGGGCGTAATCGACAAGCGTTTTATCCATATCCTGGCGGAGTTGCCAAAGCTCGTCCATGTCTTCGGTGATCATGGCGCGAAGCTCTTTGAATTCATGCGGCTTGCCGGTCATATGCGACAACCAGACAATATCGATCACCAGCAAATGATTGAGGCTGACTAAAATGGAGGCGAGGAGGGAGGGCCGCTCTTTGGTGACTTCCTCCGGCGGCAATTCAAACACCGCCTTATAACAAACGCCATTGGCCCAGGCGTTATAGTCGATCATCGTTTGAATATGGGTTTTATCGGTCATGGACTCTTCCTAATATATAAGCGGTTCAGGCGTTTCATCGCCAGCATGCAAGAAATCGAAATCCGCGCCTTCATTCGCCTGGGTGACGTGCTGGCCATATAGGGCGGTATAACCGCGAGTCGCGGGATAAACCGGTGGCTTCCACTTGGCTTTGCGTTTTGCAAGTTCTTTGTCACTGACATCCATGTGAATTTTGCGGCCTGGGATATCGATCTCGATCATATCACCATCCTGAACGAGGGCGAGGGGACCACCGACCGCAGCTTCGGGCGCAACATGGAGCACGCAGGTGCCATAGGCCGTGCCGCTCATTCGGCAATCTGAAATCCGCACCATATCGCGGACGCCTTTTTCGAGCAGCTTTTTCGGGATCGGCAGCATGCCCCATTCCGGCATGCCGGGCGCGCCAATCGGACCGGCGTTTTGCAGAACCAACACAGAGTTCTCATCGACGTCCAAATTCGGATCATCAATACGAAGATGCAGATCGGGGTAGTCTTTAAAGACCACGGCTTTGCCAATGTGTTGATGGAATTTTGGATCGGCGGCGGTTTGTTTGATCACGCAACCGTCCGGCGCAAGATTACCGCGCAATATCGCAGTGCCGCCTTGGGGATAGAGCGGCTTGTCTATCGGCTTTATCACGTCGTCCAAATAAACCGGCTGATCTTTGATGGACTGGCCTAGAGTCCCGCCGGTGACATTTATTTGGCTGAGATCGAGATGATCTTTGAGATTGTTCATCAGCCCCCGAATGCCGCCGGCATAATAGAAGTCCTCCATCAAAAATTCACCAGACGGTTTGATGTTGGCGAGCACAGGAGTCTTAAGCGAAATTTTATCAAAGCGTTCGAGGTCGAGCTTGATGCCAGCCCGCCCGGCAATCGCAATCAGATGGATCATCGCATTGGTCGAGCCGCCCATCGCCATATCGACGGTTGTCGCGTTATCAAAAGCCGCCTCGGTCATAATGTCGCGGGGTTTTAAATCCTCCCACACCATATCAACAATGCGCCGACCGCAAGCCGACGCCATCAGCGCGTGGCTGGTATCGACGGCTGGAATAGAGGAGGCGCCCGGCAATGTCATGCCAAGCGTTTCGGCGAGCGCCATCATCGTTGCCGCAGTTCCCATCACCATGCAGGTACCTGCCGAGCGCGACATGCCGCTGACAACGTTTTCCATTTTCTCATCATCAATAAGGCCGGCGCGGCGGTCTGCCCAATAGCGCAGCACATCGGTGCCGCTGCCCAAGGTCTCGCCGGCAAAGTAGCCGCGCAGCATCGGGCCGGCTGGCATATAGATCGCCGGAATGTTCATCGACAAAGCTGCCATCAATAGAGCAGGAGTTGTCTTATCGCATCCGCCCATCAGGACAACACCGTCAATTGGATGGCAGCGCATCAGCTCTTCGGCCTCCATCGCCAGGAAATTCCGATAGAGCATGGTCGACGGCTTCACCAGGATTTCGCCTAGGGACATGGCCGGCAGCTCGATCGGAAATCCGCCGGACTGATAGACGCCGCGCTTGATCTCTTCGGCGCGGTCCTTGAAGTGCGAGTGACAGGTGTTCATGTCACTCCAGGTGTTGATGATGCCGATCCTTGGCTTGTCATTGATGTCTTCCGGGCCGAACCCCATCTGCCGGGAGCGGGCGCGCGCACTGACGCCGCGCATGTTATTCGGGCCGTACCAGCGTTGGGAACGAAGGTCTTCTAGTTTTTTCTTCTTTTTAGCCATTTTATTATCCTTACCGCACGATTATTTTAGGGCGTCTTGTTTGTAGAGATACATTAGGCCGATCTGGCCTTTGTCACTATTGCCCTGGGCACCGAGAAAACGATAGAGCTCGGTTACCAGAGATGAAACCGGCATTGGCGCGCCGGTTTTTCGACCCATATCACAGGCTGCGTTCATATCTTTAATCATATTGCCAGGTGCTGTTGTCCAATACTCTGCGTTGATCATACGTTTTGCGTGATCTTGCATAACGGTTGAGTCTGCCCATCCGCCCGCGAGCGCTGCTGGTATCTCTGAAACTTTAACGCCGTAGTCATCGGCGAAGGCAAACATCTCGGCCATGACCGCAACTTCAGCGCCAATGATGGTTTGATTGACGAGCTTGGTCGCTTGGCCGCAGCCGACCGGCCCCATATGGGTAAGGCGGCTTGAGATTGGATCAACCACCGCGCGCAGCCGCTCAATATCGGCTTCTTCGCCGCCAGCCATCAGCACTAACGTGCCATCGGCAGCACCAAAACGACCACCGGAAACCGGGCAATCAACGAAGCTCATGCTGTTTTCTGCTTTTAGGCGCGCCGATATTTCCCGCGCCCGATCCGGATTGATCGACGAGCAATCCACCATCAGCATATCTGCGCTTGCGCCCTCGGCAAGACCATCCGGTGCGAAGATAACGTCCTCGACTGAATCTGCGTCATAGACGCAGGTAAAAACGATATCGACGGCTTCGGCGAGTTCCTTCGGCGAATTGACTAGTGTTGCACCAGCCTCAACTGCCGGGTCCATTTTGGAAGCTGTCCGCCCCCAGACTGTAACGTCCATTCCAGCCTTCAGTAAATTCAGGGTCATTGGCATGCCCATGATACCGAGGCCAATAAATCCGATTTTTGGTGTATTTTGTTTATCTGGCATTTTCTTCTCTGCTTTTCTTTAAATTCTGGATTGTTTTATGTGCCTCAACCACACCGATTAGGCAACCAAGTCTTTAAGAAATACTATTCTCTCCAACACGTCACCCTGGACTTAATCCAGGGTCCAGTTTTTTCTTTGCTCGAACGTAATTTTCTTTCTGGATTCTGGCCTTCGCCAGAATGACGGCTAAATTTGTCAAACTCCAAGGTTGCTGAAAATACCCAAGAAGGGTATCACGAATGCATGTTCTTTTATTTATCCAAGATACTTTGGTTTTTTGCAGATCCTGCAAATTTACTGCTGATTGCGCTAATCGCGGCGGCGGTGCTTGCCTGGACCAAATGGCTAAAAGCGGCCAAGATTGTTTTAACCACAACCGTGGTGATTGCTGTTTTGGTATCGGTTCTACCGATCGGGCAATTTCTTTTCAGCACGCTCGAAAACAGATTCCCACAAGTTAAAAAGCTGCCGCCCAATATCACCGGCATTATCGTGCTTGGCGGCGTTGTTGATCAGTTTGTTACTGATGATCGCAAACAAATGGTGATTAACGGCGCCGTTGAAAGACTGACCGAGTTCGCGCGATTGTCATTTTTTTACCCCAAAGCCAAGCTTGTATTTTCAGGCGGGTCGGGCGTCATCGGCAAACAATCTTTGAAAGAGGCCGATGTGATCGATCCACTATTGGTCACCCTTGGCCTAAATCCCAAACGCATTCTGTTTGAAAATCAGGCGCGCAACACGGCTGAAAATGCGACGCTCACCAAGAAATTGATCAAACCTACGCTCGATCAGCGTTGGATTATCATCACCTCCGCCTTTCATATGCCGCGTGCTATGGGCGCATTTCGCCAAGCCGGTTGGAACGCCATCGCCTACCCGGTTGACTACCACACCAAATCTCAACAGCGTTTAAGATTAGGGTTTAGTTTGCAATCAGGTCTGGGCGCTCTTTCGACATCGATACATGAATGGATCGGGTTAACCTTTTATTGGCTATCTGGGCGTACAAATGCGCTATATCCAAAACCCTAAAATTTAAGGACATATTCTGGTGCGGCATTTGATCAAATTTTTATTTCTAGTGGCTGTTGGCTTGTTCTACGTGACGCCAGTGCAGGCGGCGGAGCAGCAAGACCTCGCGAGTTGGATCAAAACATTGCGGGTGGAGGCCATTGGCAAAGGCATCAGAGCGGAAACCTTTGATCGTGCCTTTCGCGGCTTCAAACCCATACCGAGGATAATCGAGCTTGATCGCCGCCAGCCTGAATTTACGCTGACATTTCCAAAATATTTGAGCCGCGTGGTACCGAAGTCCCGCGTTCAGCGCGGTAAAGCCAAGTACAAAGAAAATAAAACGCTGCTCGATAAAATTGGCAAGAAATACGGCGTTCAACCGCGCTTTATCATGGCTTTCTGGGGAGTTGAGACGGGTTTTGGCCGGCACTTTGGCGGGTTTTCGGTCGTGCATTCACTGGCGACATTGGCTTATGACGGGCGGCGAGCCAAATTCTTTCGTGGCCAATTGCACCGCGCCCTTCGAATTCTCAATCAAGGCCATATTAGCCATGAGCAAATGAAAGGTTCTTGGGCGGGCGCGATGGGAAATTTCCAGTTTATGCCGTCGAGTTTCGAAAACTTTGCCGTCGACTATGATGGCGATGGTAAGCGCGACATCTGGACCAATAAAGGCGATGCTTTTGCTTCGGCTGCAAATTATTTATCCAAATCAGGTTGGCGCAAAGATCAGACCTGGGGGCGGGCGGTTAAATTGCCTGCCGGATTTGATTCGGCGCTGGTTGGCTTAAAAGTCAGAAAAACAATAAGCGATTGGCAATCACTGGGTGTCCGGCGTATTGATGGCAAAAATTTGCCGACGCGAAACCTTAAGGCCTCCATTGTCATTGCCAGGAACAAAAAAACCGAAAAAGTCGGGCGAGCCTTTATGGTTTACAACAATTATCGCGTTACCTTGAAGTGGAACCGCTCCATTTTCTTTGCCGTTGCTGTTGGCACCCTGGCTGAACGTATTGGTGGTTAACCAGCAGGTGTGATAGACGACCTATCGAAATGGCCTGTTAAGGTTTATTGTGGATTGGAATAAAACCATAAAGTCAGCTGTTGTTATTCTAGCGGGGTAAAATTGTTTAAACGACTGTCACTCTTAGTTTTGTCTTTGTTTGTGCTCGGTGCCTGCGCCGAGACCCAATTGCTTATCCATACGGCAAAAAAAATAGGTAAAAGTACCAAGGAGCCGGTTCAACAGGGCCGCTATAAAATCGGCAACCCCTACCAAATTAAAGGTGTTTGGTACTATCCGGCGGTTAACTACAAATATAATGTCACCGGCATAGCATCCTGGTATGGCCCTGGATTTCACGGCAAGACCACGGCCAATGGGGAGACCTATGATCAGAACGCACTGACGGCCGCCCACAAAACGCTACCGATGCCAAGTATTGTTCGGGTCACCAATCTGGAAAATGGACGCTCTATTAAAGTCACCGTGAATGATCGCGGTCCTTACGCATTTGGCCGTGTCATTGATATGTCGAGGCGGGGTGCGCAGCTTTTAGGATTTCACAGGAGAGGCACTGCGCGGGTTCGCGTTTTTGTGCTGGAAGATGAAAGCCGAATGCTGGCGCAGCAAATTAAAAACGGTGCAGTCCTTGCCAAAGTCGGAACACCTATTCGAAGAGATATAAATGTCGCGAAGCCAGGTGTCGCCAGTGAAACATTAGCACCGCCGCCTGGCGCTAAAGGGAGCAATACCTTACCTGCCTATACGCCTCGAAAAACAGTGGTTGCCAGCCGCGAGCGTATCACCGATACGCCGACAGCACCGACGGGCGTTGTGACGACAACTTCAGTGACGCCGACAAATATGTATGTCCAAGCTGGCGCCTTTACACGCTTTGACTATGCCAATCGGACGGCTGCACGGTTGGCAGAGCTCGGAAATGTGAAGGTCACATCATACAAAGTAAGAGGCAAAGAGTTCTTTCGCGTGCGCGCAGGGCCAATTGGAGCGTTGGAAAATGCAGATAAGGTCTTGGAGCGGGTTATTCGAGCCGGGTTTGAGAATGCTCGGATCGTCGTAGACTAAAACCCCGCACAAAATATTTCCTTTTTTCCGTCACATTTAAGTCTCAATGAGTGGTAATATTGACTGCAATTGGATTGCTCTTGGGCGTCGCCTTTGCGATAAGGACATATGAACGTGCAACTTAATGATTTAAACCCAATTGCCTATTATTTATCGGGGATATAATGAAATTAAAGTGGTACCTGCCAGCAGCTCTAATTTGTGCTTTCCTAGTAAGTGCTGGTCCAAGCGCAGCACTTGAGACGCTTGGCAAACAAGTCATCCTCCTCGACATGACAACCGGCACGATCCTTTTTTCAAAAAATGCCGACGAAGCGATGACGCCGTCCTCGATGAGCAAGATCATGACGGTGTACAAGCTTTTTGAACGCCTGAAAGATGGCGGACTCTCTTTGACTGATACGTTCTCGGTCAGTGAAAAGGCTTGGCGTAAAAAAGGTTCGAAAATGTTCGTTGCAGTGAAATCGCGTGTCAAAATAGAAGATCTGATCCGCGGTATTATTGTGCAATCCGGGAACGATGCGACAATTGTTGTGGCGGAAGGTCTTTCAGGATCAGAAGGTGGGTTTGCAGATGAGCTGAATGAGACGGCCAAACAACTGGGCATGAAAAATTCAAATTTTTTGAATGCCAGCGGCTGGCCTGATCCCGGTCATGTTACCACGGCCAGAGATCTCGCGACTTTGGCAATTGCGACGATTAAGAACTTCCCAGATTTCTATCACTATTATGCTGAAAAGACTTTCACCTATAACGGCATTAAGCAGGGCAATCGGAACCCTGTGATCTATCGAAACATTGGCGCAGATGGATTAAAAACAGGCCACACGGAATCGGGTGGTTATGGTCTAACCGCGAGCGCTATTCGCACAGACCGTCGCCTGGTTCTGGTTATCAACGGCCTCCCCAGCAAAAAAGCGCGGGCAGTTGAAGCAGAACGCCTCCTTGATTGGGGATTTCGCGAATTTAATAACTATGCGTTGTTTAAGGCTGGTGAAACCGTCACCAATGCCCAGGTTTGGATGGGAGATAGCGGGGCCATTCCCCTGGTAATCCAAAAAGATTTAATTCTGACGCTTCCCCGCAAAGCGCGCCGCGGTATGAAGGTCAAAGTTGCGATGGAGACGCCGATACCGGCACCGATTAAAAAAGGCGATGTTTTAGCCACCTTGAAAATTGAAATACCCGATCGCAAGACCTTGGAAATTCCTCTTGTATCTGGTGCAGATGTTGGACAACTCGGCATGTTCTCCAGATTGGGAGCTGCCGTTCAATATATTTTGTGGGGCGAATCCGAGTGAGCGATGCACCTGCCGAGAAAATTAACAAAGGCAAATTCATCAGCTTTGAAGGCGGTGAAGGCGGCGGCAAAACCACTCAAATCAAACTTCTGGCAGAAGCATTAAGTTCGTCAGGTTTGGATATACTTCAAACAAGAGAACCCGGCGGTGCAGAAGGAGCTGAAGCAATTCGCGCCTTGCTGGTTGAAGGCGATGTCGACCGCTGGGACCCTGCTACAGAAACGCTATTGCATTTCGCAGCTCGCAGAGACCATCTGACTAAGATTATTCTACCAGCTTTAAAAAACGGACAGTGGGTTTTGACTGACCGATTCGCAGATTCAACCATGGCCTATCAAGGGTATGGGCACCGCGTCAGCAAAAAAGCGATCCACAGTCTGTACCAGTTCGTTGCCGGAAATAAGCAGCCTGATCTTACACTCATTTTGGATTTGTCGACCGAAGAAGGTTTGAAGCGTGCGGAAGCGCGCGGTGCAGAAAAATCATCAGAGGCGCACCAGCAAGAAGATCGCTACGAACGGATGGGCATGGATTTTCATGAACGCCTTCGCGAAGGATTTTTGGATATTGCACGAAAAAACAGAAAACGCTGTGTGGTTGTCGATGCAAATCGCCCAATTGAAGACATTCATGAAGACATTCGAAAAATTGTTTTCGTGAAATTTGGATTGGCAACCGATGAGTGATGAAGAACTGGAGGAGGGCGCTCCGCCGCCAATTGCCAATTCTGTATTGCTTGGCCAGTCAGAAGCTGAAGCACGATTTTTAACCGCCTTTAATTCCGGCAAGATTCCACATGCGTGGCTCATCTGTGGACCAAATGGCATTGGTAAAGCGACACTCGCGCATCGTATCGCGCGTTTTATCCTCACCCATGGCGGCAATGCTGACGAAGGACCGGGGCTATTCGGGGATGACCTTCCGCAAACTGATCCCTCCAGCCTTGCGACTGATTTAGCGGATCCGGTGTGCCGGCGGATAATATCGGGTGGGCATGCTGACTTTTTGCATATTAAACGAACCGATGATGAGAAAACCGGCAAGCGCCGGAAAGAAATACGCGTCGATGAAGTTCGAGCTGTTGGCTCATTTTTATCAAAAACACCGGCCGAAGGGGGCTGGCGCGTTGTTGTCATCGATAGTGCTGATGAGATGAACGAAAACGCCGCCAACGCCGTTTTGAAGGTCCTGGAAGAGCCACCCAAACGCGCCCTCTTATTATTAGTGAGCCATAATCCGGGACGATTGCTGCCAACCATTCGATCTCGTTGCAGGCGTTTATTGTTAAAATCTCTGCCGGAGAGAACCATTGCTGATCTCTTAGCCGAGTTTGAACCAGAGCTTTTACCCGAGGATGCGACGGAGCTTGCCCAAATTTCCGATGGCAGCATCGGCCGCGCCCTTCACCTCGCGGGAGAGGGAGGATTGGAAATTTACCGGGAAATTACGGGTATTCTCGAAAGTTTACCGCAGCTTGATATCCCGCGCCTGCATAAGCTTGGTGATAAGTTGGCCCGCGATAACTCAGGTGAGTTATTTGATCGATCTTCTGAGCTGATCAACGGATGGCTGGTGAATGTTATTCGCAACACGGCCACTGTAGGGCAACAATCTCGGCAAAGCAGCCTTGATCCTTGGATTGAGGTGTGGGAAAACACTGGCCGCCTGTTCAGCCAGGCAAAAGGGCTAAACCTGGATCGCAAGCAGGTCATCTTAAATACGTTCTTATCGATTGAGGGCGCCGCCAAAAATTAGGGCCAGAAATTAAAGTAATGTCAGATAACAAACCATTTTACATCACGACGCCGATTTATTATGTGAACGATGTGCCGCATATTGGGCATGCGTATACGACGCTCGCCTGTGATGTTCTGGCGCGCTTTAAACGGCTCGATGGGTTTGACGTAAAGTTTCTAACCGGCACCGATGAACATGGTCAAAAGGTAGAAAAATCCGCTGAAACAGCCGGTATTGATCCGCAAGCTTTCACCGATAAAGTCTCGCAAAATTTCCGCGATCTAGCCGTCAGCATGAACTTCACCAATGATGATTTTATTCGCACCACCGAAGAGCGCCATAAAATTGCCTGTCAAGATATTTGGAAACGCCTGATTGATGCCGGTGATATTTATCTCGATAAATACGCAGGCTGGTACTCGGTGCGCGACGAAGCGTTTTATGCCGAAGGCGAGCTGGAAGACAAAGACGGTAAGAAAATTGCGCCCTCCGGCGCCGAAGTAGACTGGGTAGAGGAGCCCAGCTACTTCTTTAAGCTGTCTGCGTGGCAGGATCGTTTGCTTGAGTTCTACGATAATAATCCAGAGTTTATTTTGCCACTTACGCGTCGCAACGAAGTCACCAGCTTTGTCGAAGGCGGTTTGCAGGATTTATCTGTATCGCGCACTTCTTTTAAATGGGGAGTTCAGGTTCCGGGTGACGATGATCACATTATGTATGTCTGGCTGGATGCCTTGACGAATTACATAACTGCTATCGGCTTTCCCGATACAGACCATGAAGAATATCAAAAATATTGGCCAGCCGATGTGCACATGGTGGGTAAAGATATCCTGCGCTTTCATGCAGTCTATTGGCCCGCGTTTCTCATGGCCGCCGGTTTGGAAACACCAAAGCGAGTATTTGCCCATGGGTGGTGGACCAATGAGGGCGAGAAAATCTCGAAGTCACTTGGCAACGTGATTGATCCGTTGGAATTGATGGAGACCTACGGGCTTGATCAAATGCGCTATTTCCTAATGCGCGAAGTGCCGTTTGGCAATGATGGTGACTTTTCACGCTCTGCCATGGTGCAGCGGATGAACGGCGAGCTTGCTAATGATTTCGGCAACTTGGCCCAGCGTGTTCTCTCCATGATCAATAAAAACTGCGATGGTAAAATTCCAGAACCGGGAACGTTCTCGGAAGATGATACGGCGTTGCTGGCCGGTGTGGATGGTTTGCTTGAAGTTGTTCGAGAAGCAATGGATGCTCAATCTTTCCATACTGCTTTAGAAAAAATTTGGTCTGAAATTCGTGCTGCCAACAGCTATGTTGATCGTCAAGCGCCTTGGACGCTCAAGAAGGAAGACCCGGACCGGATGAAAACGGTGCTTTATGTTCTGGCCGATGCCATTCGTGGACTTGCGCTCATCACCCAACCGTTTGTTCCAGAGGCCATTGGAAAAATGCTGGACCAGCTCTCTGTGGGTGAGGGCAATCGAGACTTTGTGTCTTTCGGTAAAGCTGGTCGTCTGGCACCCGGCACAGAACTGCCAAAACCGGAAGGTGTCTTCCCGCGGCACGTTGAAGAAGAAACCGCCGCCTAAATAAGGCCATTTCTTTCACATAATGGAATATTTGTTCGGTCTCCCTACAAATTTTTGTGGCTATTATTTTGGTTCATACCTTATACTTTGATTTCTAAGGAATGCGGGCAGTTAATCGCAATTCCCCTAAAAGTTTTCAATCAAGGGAGAGCACAATGAAATATCAAAAATTTCTAATAACCGCCGTTATTTTAGGCGGCGCAGTGGCATTTACGGCATTAGGTGCGGTTTCTGCTAACGCGAAAATGAAGCGTATTAGTATCGGCACAAACCCTCCGGGTACGAATTACTTCCTGCTGGGCGGTATGATGGCGAAGCTCATACAAACCCACACGAAAATAAGAACCTCCACTCAGCCACATGCGGGTGCATCAGTTTATGTGCCGTTGCTGAACAATGGCGAAATGGTTCTGGGATTGAATTCCAGTATTGAATCTGC